>Ga0335395_10001339_pt1 | contig 15612 bp, 8 predicted proteins | sample MAT02_FD_205744 | JGI IMG/M metagenome (GOLD analysis project Ga0335395, IMG submission 205744) | Freshwater microbial communities from Lake Fryxell liftoff mats and glacier meltwater in Antarctica - MAT-02 (spades assembly) (version 2) ...
GACATCGGGCGGTCCAGAGCGGCTTGCGTCTGCGCGCGTACGAGGACGACTGGGGAACGGTATGCGTCGAGGTGAAGGTCCTGCCCGCGCCGATGCCTACCTGACGCGCAGGGCAACAAAGACCCGCTGAGCAGCGCCGAGGTCCTCGGCGACTTCAACGCGACGCCGGGCGCTTCAATGAGGCGGCCCGCTGTGGGGCCGTGGGTCGGGAGCTGCCTGTGGAGGCGACGCAGTGGCTCTGCTTCAATGAGGCGGCCCGCTGTGGGGCCGTGGGTCCGCAGGACCGCCGAGTGGCCCGCCGCGACAGCAAAGCTGCTTCAATGAGGCGGCCCGCTGTGGGGCCGTGGGTCTTCTCTGCGTCCATGGCGTCCGCCAGACTAACCGCGCTTCAATGAGGCGGCCCGCTGTGGGGCCGTGGGTCCGCGTTGAGCGCGAACGACCGAGGATCACGCCATATGCTTCAATGAGGCGGCCCGCTGTGGGGCCGTGGGTCGACGTGGTCGACCCCGATGACGTGCTTGACCACGTGCTTCAATGAGGCGGCCCGCTGTGGGGCCGTGGGTCTCGACCACAGCAGCGGGAACAATCCCGAGTCGGTAGCTTCAATGAGGCGGCCCGCTGTGGGGCCGTGGGTCGAGCCGCCCGGCGCCAACGATCCGCGGGCACATGGAGGCTTCAATGAGGCGGCCCGCTGTGGGGCCGTGGGTCCCCGCGTGCGCCGGTCGCCCCGCCCCTCCCGCAGCGCTTCAATGAGGCGGCCCGCTGTGGGGCCGTGGGTCGTGCCGTTCGCGGCGTTGGAGAGGGTGGTGTCGAAGCCGCTTCAATGAGGCGGCCCGCTGTGGGGCCGTGGGTCTCATCGGCTGGATCTCCGCCCCGCGACCTTCAATACCTTGCTTCAATGAGGCGGCCCGCTGTGGGGCCGTGGGTCACCCCCGGGACTCGGCGCGCCCGCGGGGTCATCGGCGCTTCAATGAGGCGGCCCGCTGTGGGGCCGTGGGTCGCCGGTATGCCGGAGCGTAGCTCTTCGGGCCGCTGGGCTTCAATGAGGCGGCCCGCTGTGGGGCCGTGGGTCGGGAGCCGCAGCACAGAGGCGGCCGCTTCGGCGGCGCTTCAATGAGGCGGCCCGCTGTGGGGCCGTGGGTCGACAGCACGCTCGCGCCCTCGACCCGCTGTGCCCAGTGCTTCAATGAGGCGGCCCGCTGTGGGGCCGTGGGTCAGCTTGCGCCGCGGAGGTCGACCAGCCCCCCCTCGCGCTTCAATGAGGCGGCCCGCTGTGGGGCCGTGGGTCCCGTGGGCGCACTGACGGCGCAGGAGAAGGCCGCGGTGCTTCAATGAGGCGGCCCGCAACCCGCCGCCGCACACGTCGCGGCGATCGCGCTTCAATGAGGCGGCCCGCTGTGGGGCCGTGGGTCGAGGCGATCATATTGAACGTGCCGTCGATATTGCTCAGCTTCAATGAGGCGGCCCGCTGTGGGGCCGTGGGTCGCCTTCGCCAGCCGCACGTGCGGGTTGGTCTTGCCGCTTCAATGAGGCGGCCCGCTGTGGGGCCGTGGGTCTGGCGGAAGACGATGCTGCGGGCTGGGCGAAGTACGCTTCAATGAGGCGGCCCGCTGTGGGGCCGTGGGTCATGGCGACGACGCGAGCGCACTGATCGGCTCGTTCGTTGCTTCAATGAGGCGGCCCGCTGTGGGGCCGTGGGTCCGCGGTTTCGGCGATGACGATGAACCACGCTGTGGGGCCGTGGGTCCCGTACTTCGAGGGGCAGACCTGCCGCGCACCCATCGCTTCAATGAGGCGGCCCGCTGTGGGGCCGTGGGTCGACACCATGGACGTCGGCGGCGTCATCGACGAGTGGCTTCAATGAGGCGGCCCGCTGTGGGGCCGTGGGTCTCGCCTCCCTTGTGGCGGAGGAGAGCGGGCGCCGGCTGCTTCAATGAGGCGGCCCGCTGTGGGGCCGTGGGTCAGGCGTCGCGGTCGGCGAGGCAGTCGGCGGGCGCGGTGCTTCAATGAGGCGGCCCGCTGTGGGGCCGTGGGTCTCCAGCGCCGTGACGGTGTACACCATCGTCTCATTGCCGCTTCAATGAGGCGGCCCGCTGTGGGGCCGTGGGTCAGCTTTGGGCGACGTTCTTGTCCGACGTGGACCCCGCTTCAATGAGGCGGCCCGCTGTGGGGCCGTGGGTCCGCGCAGCGTCGATGCTACCAAACGGGTAGTGAAACTGCTTCAATGAGGCGGCCCGCTGTGGGGCCGTGGGTCAGGTATCCATGCTCTCCAGCACCTCGCGCCACAGCCTGCTTCAATGAGGCGGCCCGCTGTGGGGCCGTGGGTCGTCGCGGTCCAGTTGATGCTGACGCTCGCACCGCACTGCTTCAATGAGGCGGCCCGCTGTGGGGCCGTGGGTCGCGCTCAGAGTCTCCACGCGTACGCGCAGGCTGGCCGGCTTCAATGAGGCGGCCCGCTGTGGGGCCGTGGGTCGCGGGGTCCGTCAGCAGACAGATCCCCTGGGGGTTGGCAGCTTCAATGAGGCGGCCCGCTGTGGGGCCGTGGGTCGCACGGTCGACCGGCCGTTCCTCGACTTTCCGCGCGGGCTTCAATGAGGCGGCCCGCTGTGGGGCCGTGGGTCGAGGAGCGGCTCGCCGGCGAAGCGCCGGGCCCCGTGCTTCAATGAGGCGGCCCGCTGTGGGGCCGTGGGTCGCCACGGACAGTCTCACGCGCGCCTGTCCTCCGTCCGCGCTTCAATGAGGCGGCCCGCTGTGGGGCCGTGGGTCACTAGCAGCGGTGGCCCTTACAAAGCAGCAACCCACAGCTTCAATGAGGCGGCCCGCTGTGGGGCCGTGGGTCGGCGCGCCGCGACGACGGCCCCGGCCTCGCGGGCGACGCTTCAATGAGGCGGCCCGCTGTGGGGCCGTGGGTCCTTCGCGGATCGCTACACAGCTCGGGGTGGTCCATCGCTTCAATGAGGCGGCCCGCTGTGGGGCCGTGGGTCCTGCGTGGGGCACCGCGGAGGGCCCGGGGGCGGCGTGCTTCAATGAGGCGGCCCGCTGTGGGGCCGTGGGTCCTCGAGGCCGAGCCGGCGGACGAAGGCAAGCCAGGCGGGCTTCAATGAGGCGGCCCGCTGTGGGGCCGTGGGTCACAACGGCAGTTGTCGGGCTTGCCTGTCGGCGCTGCGCTTCAATGAGGCGGCCCGCTGTGGGGCCGTGGGTCCCGATGACGCCAGCGCGAACAGGGAGGGGACGTGACGCTTCAATGAGGCGGCCCGCTGTGGGGCCGTGGGTCACCTCGTACACTTCAGCACGGCTGTCTTCTACGAGCTTCAATGAGGCGGCCCGCTGTGGGGCCGTGGGTCGGGCCGTGTCCTCGACATTCGAGGGCCACTTCTCATGCTTCAATGAGGCGGCCCGCTGTGGGGCCGTGGGTCAGTCACAGGAGCCCCCCGAGCGCGTGCTGTCCAGACCGCTTCAATGAGGCGGCCCGCTGTGGGGCCGTGGGTCTTGCGAGCTACGAGACTGTCCCCGGCGACGTTGTGCTGCTTCAATGAGGCGGCCCGCTGTGGGGCCGTGGGTCTCTGTGTCACGATCGTGATCTCGGGGGCGAGCGTCGGCTTCAATGAGGCGGCCCGCTGTGGGGCCGTGGGTCGTAAGTGTCCCCGCGCACTGGCGACCACCCGCAGTGCTTCAATGAGGCGGCCCGCTGTGGGGCCGTGGGTCGAGACTGCGAATCTCGTAGGTCGGCACTTACGCCCGGGCTTCAATGAGGCGGCCCGCTGTGGGGCCGTGGGTCGCGTTCGCAGTGCGCCTGAGCGACGCCATGGACGCGCTTCAATGAGGCGGCCCGCTGTGGGGCCGTGGGTCAGGGGATGCCAGTGGGCACCGCACCGGAGCCCGCAGCTTCAATGAGGCGGCCCGCTGTGGGGCCGTGGGTCACCGCGATCAGAGTACCGCCGAGTGCCGCCGGGCGCTTCAATGAGGCGGCCCGCTGTGGGGCCGTGGGTCACCCAGACACCATGACGGGCCCCATAGCGTTTGTCCAGCTTCAATGAGGCGGCCCGCTGTGGGGCCGTGGGTCCATCGCCCGGGTCTGGGAAGGGCATCCTTCGCCTGCTTCAATGAGGCGGCCCGCTGTGGGGCCGTGGGTCGGCACCGGACCTTGCGTCGTACCGAAAACTTCACGTCGCCGCTTCAATGAGGCGGCCCGCTGTGGGGCCGTGGGTCGATGATGGCGAAGCTCAGCGGCCGCGGCTCGGCACGCTTCAATGAGGCGGCCCGCTGTGGGGCCGTGGGTCTTTGTTGACGCGACCTGGTGCGCCGCCTCGCCGTGGCTTCAATGAGGCGGCCCGCTGTGGGGCCGTGGGTCGTTTGCCACCCAGGTCAGGATCCGCGCCGTGACCGTGGCTTCAATGAGGCGGCCCGCTGTGGGGCCGTGGGTCACACGGTCATCCCCGGAAAGGTCAGTCGGGCACCGGGGAGGCTTCAATGAGGCGGCCCGCTGTGGGGCCGTGGGTCCGCGAATCGCACTGACCTACCCGATTCTGAACGTCGGCGGCTTCAATGAGGCGGCCCGCTGTGGGGCCGTGGGTCGAGAGTGTGGTGTCCAAGCCACGGCCCCCGCGCCGGCTTCAATGAGGCGGCCCGCTGTGGGGCCGTGGGTCACCTGCTCGCCGAGCTCGGCGTGCAGGGAGGTTGCCAGGCTTCAATGAGGCGGCCCGCTGTGGGGCCGTGGGTCAGTTGACGACGCGGTGGCGAGCGAGTGCTCGCACCAAGCTTCAATGAGGCGGCCCGCTGTGGGGCCGTGGGTCCTCAAAGTGTCGCGGCCGACCATCCGCTCCATGATGGGCTTCAATGAGGCGGCCCGCTGTGGGGCCGTGGGTCCCGGCGGCGAGTGTACAGGAGCGCGCCGTAGGCCGCTTCAATGAGGCGGCCCGCTGTGGGGCCGTGGGTCGGCTCGATGCGACTGCTGACGCCGGCCACGTGATCGAGCTTCAATGAGGCGGCCCGCTGTGGGGCCGTGGGTCTGTCGCCGACAGGCGGGACACCTTCCTTGAAGTCGTTGCTTCAATGAGGCGGCCCGCTGTGGGGCCGTGGGTCCTCCAGACTGCACTCGCCGATCTTCAAGGCGGGCTGCTTCAATGAGGCGGCCCGCTGTGGGGCCGTGGGTCTGGTTGATGGTCGGCAGCGCACGCGCGTCTTCCGAGCGGTGCTTCAATGAGGCGGCCCGCTGTGGGGCCGTGGGTCTGGGCGCAGACGGCTCACGACGGGCTCGTGGATGGCTTCAATGAGGCGGCCCGCTGTGGGGCCGTGGGTCATTGCGGCCATGGTGGCCTCCTTGCGTTGTGACTAACGCTTCAATGAGGCGGCCCGCTGTGGGGCCGTGGGTCGAGGAGTGCGCGCCGTGCATCGCGGGATGCACCGAGCTTCAATGAGGCGGCCCGCTGTGGGGCCGTGGGTCGCCGCGACAGTCACCCATGATCACGCCGTTCCTGGCGCTTCAATGAGGCGGCCCGCTGTGGGGCCGTGGGTCCATCTACACGCGCCTGCAAGCGCACAAGGCGTTTGAGCTTCAATGAGGCGGCCCGCTGTGGGGCCGTGGGTCGCGCCACAACCCGCGCGGATCGGTCGACCGAAGGCCGGCTTCAATGAGGCGGCCCGCTGTGGGGCCGTGGGTCAAGGTCATGTCCCATCAAACAGGGACCGGGCCGCCCGGGCTTCAATGAGGCGGCCCGCTGTGGGGCCGTGGGTCAAGTGCGGCCGCCGTGGTCCGGCGGTTTGCAGAGGCTTCAATGAGGCGGCCCGCTGTGGGGCCGTGGGTCTCGACGATCGCCCCGTACTCGCGCACGACGTCGAAGCTTCAATGAGGCGGCCCGCTGTGGGGCCGTGGGTCGACGACGGCGCCTCGCTGAGCCAGGCGAGGGTCCAGCTTCAATGAGGCGGCCCGCTGTGGGGCCGTGGGTCACGGAGCCGCTGGTCCTGCGCTTGCTACGCGACGTGCTTCAATGAGGCGGCCCGCTGTGGGGCCGTGGGTCAGGGCGACGCCCGCGAGGCCGCGTGGGCCTGGTAGCTTCAATGAGGCGGCCCGCTGTGGGGCCGTGGGTCCCCGGCGTTGGGCTGGGTGTGGCCGCGCTCCCAGGCTTCAATGAGGCGGCCCGCTGTGGGGCCGTGGGTCTGTGGGCCGGGCAACGGTCGCGCCGGGGAACCGCCGGCTTCAATGAGGCGGCCCGCTGTGGGGCCGTGGGTCGCGGCCCGACCAGCCGTACGCCCACGTCACGGCCCCGCTTCAATGAGGCGGCCCGCTGTGGGGCCGTGGGTCGCAGGACCACAAGCTCTGCTGCAGCCCGTCCGTGGGGCTTCAATGAGGCGGCCCGCTGTGGGGCCGTGGGTCATTTAGGTCGAAGCTCCACTAGGCCCTGTCCCGTGCTTCAATGAGGCGGCCCGCTGTGGGGCCGTGGGTCGTTGACCGGCCCGCGGGGTCCACGTCAAAGATGCAATGCTTCAATGAGGCGGCCCGCTGTGGGGCCGTGGGTCTGGACAGTCTCGCCGCTCACCCCGAGCGCAAGCTGTGCTTCAATGAGGCGGCCCGCTGTGGGGCCGTGGGTCGTGAAGCCGCTCGACTATACGCGGGTGCTTACGCCTCGCTTCAATGAGGCGGCCCGCTGTGGGGCCGTGGGTCGTCCGAACACCATCAGGGTGGCGGTCACGGCCAGCGAGCTTCAATGAGGCGGCCCGCTGTGGGGCCGTGGGTCGTGGCTCTTGTGCGGTGGGAAGGGGCCGGGTGTCGGCTTCAATGAGGCGGCCCGCTGTGGGGCCGTGGGTCGTTGGTAGCCGGCCTCGACTTCGCGGGCACTTGGCTCGCTTCAATGAGGCGGCCCGCTGTGGGGCCGTGGGTCAAGGCGCCTGTGTCCAAGCCCGACAAGCCCGGAGACGCTTCAATGAGGCGGCCCGCTGTGGGGCCGTGGGTCGCGGCGCGCTGAAAACGGACGGGTACATTTTCCCGGTGCTTCAATGAGGCGGCCCGCTGTGGGGCCGTGGGTCGAGCACCACCCCTTTTGTGGGGTCCACGTCTGACAGGCTTCAATGAGGCGGCCCGCTGTGGGGCCGTGGGTCGGGTCCCTGTAGCTCCTGTCAACCCTCAGCTTGCCCGCTTCAATGAGGCGGCCCGCTGTGGGGCCGTGGGTCGGTACGTAGTGGGGCCGCAGGAGCAGTCCCTCGACGCTTCAATGAGGCGGCCCGCTGTGGGGCCGTGGGTCGACGTCCCCCGCCTGCACCAGCACGCGCACGTCGGCGGTGCTTCAATGAGGCGGCCCGCTGTGGGGCCGTGGGTCGTGCGTCTCACCTCCTACGCGCAGGTCCGGGATGACTTCGGCTTCAATGAGGCGGCCCGCTGTGGGGCCGTGGGTCTGGCTACTCGCCGAGTACCACGACGAGATTTGGGAGCTCGCTTCAATGAGGCGGCCCGCTGTGGGGCCGTGGGTCGGTGGCTCGCGCACCGGGAGATCCGCCACCGGTCGTGCTTCAATGAGGCGGCCCGCTGTGGGGCCGTGGGTCCGGGACTCGCGCGCGCAATGACCTCCTCCTCCTCGAGGCTTCAATGAGGCGGCCCGCTGTGGGGCCGTGGGTCTCGATAAACAGCGTGTCGTTTGAGCCGAGCCGGGCGCTTCAATGAGGCGGCCCGCTGTGGGGCCGTGGGTCGCGTATCGCCGAGCGCGCCGCCCCGCAACTCGAAGAGCTTCAATGAGGCGGCCCGCTGTGGGGCCGTGGGTCCGTGCGGGGTGGCGACGTAGGCGGCGGCGACAGCGGCTTCAATGAGGCGGCCCGCTGTGGGGCCGTGGGTCGCGGGCGTTGCCCTCGCGTGGGCCCTCACACGGAAAGGATAAGCTTCAATGAGGCGGCCCGCTGTGGGGCCGTGGGTCGCGAGCCGGGCCCGTGACACTGTGTCCCGCACATCTCAGCTTCAATGAGGCGGCCCGCTGTGGGGCCGTGGGTCATGATCGTCGCGGACCTGGAGTGGAATCCCGCCCTGCTTCAATGAGGCGGCCCGCTGTGGGGCCGTGGGTCCTGGCCCCGCTCGCGGACCCGCCCCGCCACAGAACCCGCTTCAATGAGGCGGCCCGCTGTGGGGCCGTGGGTCGGGCCACGAGGAGCCAGTCCTGGTCGCGCTCCTTCGGCTTCAATGAGGCGGCCCGCTGTGGGGCCGTGGGTCCCGACGCGATCTTGACGACCGCCGGTCGCTGCCCCTGGCTTCAATGAGGCGGCCCGCTGTGGGGCCGTGGGTCCGCGCATGCCGATGAGAACTGCCCCGCACCATATCGGCTTCAATGAGGCGGCCCGCTGTGGGGCCGTGGGTCTCCCGGGGGAGAAAGTGACGAATTTTGCTGGACAATTCGAGGAGAGTCGCACGAGGGATACTTTTCGACCGGCCGAACGCATCATCTTCTGCTTTTTTGATTTTCAAGGAACGCCGTTCGCTACGCGGAATAGGGCCCTCGAAAGGACAATGCACGCGACACCGGGGATCGCTGCGCTCTGACGGCGCGTGCATCTTGAGCCTCGCGGACCTCGCGGTCAACACGTGCGTGCAGTCACTCCAAAAAAACCTGTGACAGGAGCGTTGACTTGTGGCAGTCCTCTCATGAAGTCTTCTCATGTCTAAAAGCACGACCCTCACTCTGGAAATGCTGATGTCTGCTGTGGATGGCGGCGCCGTCGCTGTACGCGCTATCAATCGTCTCTACCCCGTGGGAGGGGCCGGTGACAAGGTCTTTCCACCGACCTACACGACCGACGATAAGAGCGTCAAGACGCGCTATGCCACCGAGCTCCGCGTTATCCGCGAGGGCGACGCTGTACGACAGATGAAGACGGTCTTGCTCGACTCCGTGCAGTCGCAGGCGAATCGTATGGAGCAGGCGCTACTACGGGCCTGGAAACGCGGCAACCTGGCGCTGCCGGTCGTTCAGGTCGACTTCTCGGGTGACCCGGACCTTGGCGACCTGGGGGCGATCACCAGTCTGGATGCTCCGCACCGCCTCGCAGACGCGCTGCTGCGCGATAGCCTGCTCGACGGGGTCCCATTTCGCATGTCGGGTCCGGGTGCATCGTTCACCGACGCCAAGCCGAAGCATGCTACCTCGCTTTATGTGCTGTGTCCGACCGCGTTGGTCTTCGGGATGTGGGACTCCACCGGGCCGAAGGGCGGTGCAGGCACCAAGTTTGCACGCGCGCTCACGTCGGAGATCGTCGGCTGGGGCGCAGAAGCTGGCGTAAAGACCTCAAGCCGCATCGACCCAGCGGCGATCCAGAAGCTCGGCGCGGATCACCCGATCTACAGCCACAAGGATCCTGAACAGCACTGGACGCTCGATGTCGCCGAGGCGGCGCGGGACGCCAAGGGGCCCATCAAGGTCGGCAAGACCGGCAAGCCCTCCGAGGTGAACCACGGCAACATCGCGCCGTCGCTTGACCGCGAGGCCGGGGGCGTCACGATCGACTACGCCACGCAGACCGCGGTGCTCTCGTTGATCGCTCTCCGTCGACTCAGTTTTCCGACGCGGCCCGGCGGCCAGACCTTCGCCGACGCCGAGATGACGCGTGCGGACCTTGCTGCGCGCACCGCCCTCGCAGCGCTTGGCATCGCGGCACTCGTGTTGTTGGCGCAGGAAGGCCACGACCTCCGCTCGCGCTGTGTGCTCGTGCCCGACGGGCCGCTGGTCCTCGAGCTGGTGTCACCGCATGGAGACGAACCGGTGCGGGTCACGCTGACGCCAGCCCAGGCCATCGAGCTCGTCAATGCCGCGGCGCGCCAAGCCGCCGACGCGGGGCTTCCGTGGGACAGCGCGCCGCTCACGCTCATGCCCTCGCCGAAGCTGTCCGGGCTGATCCGCGAGAGCCGCAAACAGGCCATGCAGGGAGCGGTCGAGGCCGAAGCCTGATGTTCGCGCTGGCGGTTCACTACCTGACACAGCGGACGGTCGCCACTCACTACAACGACCGCAACCGGCCCGAGTGGCCGCCGCACCCGGCGCGGCTGTTCTCAGCCCTCGTGGCGACGTACCACGCAGCGGAGCCACCTGACCCCGACGAGCGCCTCGCGCTGGAGTGGCTCGAGGACTGCGGCGCACCTCAGCTAGCCGCGTCCGCGGCGTCGACGCGGCAGACCATGACGGTCTTCGTGCCGGTCAACGACACGACCGTGATGCCGCCCTGGGACACCGGCCGCCGCAAGGTCGAACTCACCACGCAGGCCCACACGGACGCCGCTGATGCGCTCATCCAGGCGCGCGACGCGGGTGCAACAGTGAAGACCATTGCGGCGCTCGAGAAGGATCTCGCCAAGTCAGGCAAGGCTCGGGACGACGCACAAGCCAAGCTAAAGGCCCAGATCGCGAAAGACCTCGCCACACCGGGCCAGGACCCGCCGAAGGCCCAGGTCGTCGCCGCTGCACAGCTCATCCCCGAGCACCGTGCCCGTCAGGCGCGGGTGTTCCCGTCGGCGTCGCCGACCGACCCCACGGTCTATTTTGTCTGGCCCGAGGCCGAGGCCCCGGCGGCGATCGCTGCGGCCATCGAGCGCCTCGTGGGTCGAGTGACACGGCTCGGTCACTCCTCGTCACTCGTGTATTGCAGCGTGACCCGTCTTCCAGCCACGACCAACTGGATCCCGGACGATACCGGTCAGCACACCCTTCGCGTCGTGCGTGCCGGCCAATTGCTCCGCCTCGAGCAGGACTTTAAACAACATAATGGCGTGCAACCTCGCACGCTGCCCTGTGCCTTCCAACGATATAGCGAGGGGGCGCCGACCGTGACCGTAAGCGCGATCGCCAAGAGCTGGTATTCGGACGAGTGGTATGTGCTGCGTCGTGTGGACCGTAGTGCATCCGCGCAGCACAATGAGCGCTCGCGGCGTCCGTCGTTGACGTCAGGGCCGGATGTCGCCGAGACCGTGCGACGGGCCTTGATGTCGCATTGCGTGGGTGCTCCACTCGAAGTCCTCTCTGGCCACCTGCCCGATCGCCGCCCCACGCCCCGGCATCACCTGGCGATCGTCCCTCTTCCCTTCATCGGCGGGTCGCACGCCGACGGCTCCATGTTGGGGGTGGCCCTGGTGTTGCCGCGGGACTGCGAGGCATCCGAGCGGATGCATGTCCTGGAGGCCCTCGCGCGCTGGGAAGCGGCGGATCTGGAGCTCGGCCTCGCCGGTCAGCGGATGTTCTTCGCCCGGGAGATCGATCGCTCCACACTTCTAAACCTACGCCCGGAGACTTGGTGCACGCCGAGTCAACGGTGGGTGAGCGTGACGCCAGTGGCGCTCGACAAGCACCCCGGCGAGCTTCACATATCCAGGGGAACCCGCGACCCCGAGGCCGCGGCCCGACGGCAAGCCACCGCCTTTGCTCGCGCTGAGGACACGATCCGCCAGGCGTGCCTGCGCGTCGGCTTACCCTCGCCGTCGCGCGTCGTGGCGACCCTCGCCCCACTCGTCACCGGCAGCGCGGCAGCACGGCACTTCTCACCCTTTCCCCGCCGAGTGGGCAGGTTGCGCCGCGTACTCCTGCATGCCGAACTCGAATTCGCGGCCCCGATCGCCGGCCCGGTCATTCTCGGCGCCGGCCGATTCGTCGGCCTCGGTCTGTTTCGTCCCCTCGTTGGAGCCGGTGACGTATGAGCGGACTATCAATCGACCAGTTCGCCGACTTCTTTCGCCAGATCCACAACAACCAGGAGCCGTTCCCATGGCAGGATCGGCTCGCACGCCAGGTGTGGGCGCAGGGCGAGTGGCCGAAGACCCTCGATCTCCCGACCGCGGCCGGCAAGACCGCTGTACTCGAGATCGCCGTCTTCCTGCTCGCGCTCGAGAGCGACTTGCCGCCCGCGAGGCGGAAATTCCCGGTGCGGATGGCATTCGTGGTCGATCGTCGGGTGATCGTCGACCAAGCCGCCGAGCGCGCCTGGGCCATCGCCGAGCAACTCAACACGGCGACGAAGGGAGTGCTCGCGGAGGTCGGAGCGCGCCTGCGGCTGCGCACCGGTGAAAAGGTCCCGCTCGCGGTAGCGACACTGCGAGGCGGGATCCAGCTCGACCGCACATGGGCACGTCGGCCCGATCAGCCCACGATCATCGCGTCCACGGTGGATCAGGTCGGCTCACGTCTGCTCGGCCGCGGCTACGGCGTCTCGGATCGGATGCGACCGATCCACACCGGCTTGCTCGGCAACGACACGCTGATCTTCCTCGACGAGGCTCACCTCTCGCACCCCTTCGCCGAGACGCTGGCCGAGATCCAGCGCTACCAAAGATCACCCTGGCCCAGGGCAGGTCTCCCAGACCGCTTCATGGTGGTCCAGATGTCAGCGACCCCGGGCACAACGGCGGACTTCCAGCTCAGCCCCGAGGAGCACACGCCGAGGCTGGCACAGCGCTTTGGCGCCGCGAAGCCGGCTCGGCTCGTATCGGTCGCGGTCGGTGCGAAGGACGAGGAACCAGCCAAGCTCAAGGCGATGGTGCAGGCCGCCCGCGCAGAGGTCGAGCGGCTGCTCGATGATGGGGTGCCGCGGGTCATCGGCGTCGTGGTCAACCGTGTCGCCACAGCGCGTGGGATCTTCTCAGCGCTGGACGGTCTGAGGGCTGAAGCTCCTTGTGTGCTGTTCACGGGCCGCTCACGTCCGCTGGACCGCGACGCGCTCGTCGACAAGCTCAGGATTGAGCTGTACGCAGGTCGTCCGCACCCAACCGAACGGTCGTTAATCGTCGTCGCTACCCAGTGCATCGAGGCTGGCGCCGATTTCGACTTCGACGCCCTGATCACCGAGTGTGCGAGCCTCGATGCGCTGCGCCAGCGCTTTGGCCGGCTCGACCGGCTCGGTGAAAACCGGCTCGCACAGGCGGTCATCCTGGCGCGCAAGGACCAGGTCAAAGCCAAGAGCGAGGATCCGGTCTATGGTCCATCACTGGCGAACACTTGGGCGTGGCTCAACACCGTCGCCACGGGCAAACCAGTGGCGGTGGACTTCGGTGTCGACGCGCTTGCAGCCAAACTGCCGACAGGCGCGGCCCTCACGGCCCTCCTCGCGCCCCAGCGCCGCGCGCCGGTGATGCTTCCCGCACACCTGGACGCATGGGCCCAGACCAACCCGCGGCCCAGCGCCGATCCCCAGGTGGCCTTGTGGCTCCACGGACCCCAAGCCGGGCCCCCCGACGTGCAGATTGTCTGGCGTGCGGGCCTCACCGCCGAACAACTTGAGAATGGGCCGATCCCCGAGGAACGCTTACTGGCGCGGCGCCCGGGCAGCGGCGAGATGCTCGCCATGCCGATCTGGGCAGTGCGCCGGTGGTTGAGCCAGCGCAGCGAGGGAGAGGTCACGGACATCGAGGGCGCCGACGACCCCCATGCGCGCGAGTACCCTAATCATGGGACTAAAGAGCGCCCTTGTTTGCGATGGTCGGACGGTGAGGTCGAGCGGCTCGCCACAAGTGCAGAGGTTGAACCCGGCGATGTAATCCTCGTCCCCTCGAGCTATGGCGGTGCCGATAAATTCGGCTGGGCACCGTCCAGGCTAGACCCGGTCACGGACCTCGGCGACCTGGTGGAGTGGCGCCAGCGCGGTAGGGCCATCTGGACCGTCTTTGGCAGCGAGCCCGGACCCGGGGGGGCCGCGCTGTTCAAGGGTTTGCAAGGCGACGAGGATGAGGCCCATGACGAGATCGAGGTCGTGCGTCCGTATCTCGCACAGCTCGATGGGGTCAGAGAGGGGCACCAGCAGATCCTGGAGAAGCTACGAGCTGAATCGGATTCGATCCGGGTTGTGCGCTTCGCCGACACGCACGGCGACCTGACCATGGTGCAGCTTGTCGGTGGTACGACGGTGAGTGGCCTCGAAGCGCGCTCGGGCGACTTCACGACCGACAACGACAACAGCTCGTTGTTCACCCGCAACGTCTCGCTCGCGGCGCACAGCCGTGGCGTGGAGTATTGGGCGCGGACCTTTGCCAAGCGGTGTGGGTTACCTGCGCCGCTCGTCGATGCCCTCGCGCTCGCAGGATGGCTGCACGATGTCGGCAAAGCAGACCCACGCTTTCAGCGCTGGCTGCACGACGGCGACGAGCTCTGGCAGACCCGCGACCCGAAGCTGTTGGCGAAATCAGGTCTCAACCCGCGCGACCAGGCGGCACGTCGACGCGCCCGAGAGCGCGCGGGCTACCCGGGGGGCGGTCGTCACGAACTGCAGTCGCTGGCCATGATCGAGGATGACGCGGCTCTGCGAGCGCGTGTGCAGGACTTCGACCTGGTGTTGCACCTGGTCGCTTCGCACCACGGCTTTTGTCGCCCCTTACCCCCCGCGGTCCCCGACCCGGCACCCGTCGAGATCACCCTGCAGCATGGTAATGAGTTGCTCAAGGCCTCGAGCAGACCCGTCTGGTCGCAACTCGACAGCGGGATCTCCGATCGCTTCTGGTCATTGATCGAGCGCTACGGATGGTTCGGGCTGACCTGGTTGGAAGCACTTTTACGCCTCGCCGATCACCATCGCAGCGACCAGGAGAACCGGAGCAGCGAGGCACAGTTGGAGGAGATGATGCTATGAGGCAAATTCCTCTCCCTGGCCTAGACGGCGCCAATCCGCTCGGCTTTCTCGCCACGCTCGGCCTGTTGCGCGTACTGGATGCCCGCAGCAGCGGGACAGCTCGTCCGCGTCTGAGTTGGGTCGATGAAGGCCGATGGCGGCCGGTGCTGCACCTTCACGAGGACGCCGGGGATCCTGTGGAGGAGGTGATCGCCGACCTCGCCTCGTGGCGTGGCGCACCCGAGCTCGAGCTGCACTACGCCGACAAGAAGACCGGCGAAAAGGAGATCTACGACCTCAAGGCTCCACCCGATGTGTTTCTCGCGTTCGCCCGCGCGGCCGGGGCGGCCGCCACGCCGGCGACTCGGCGGCTGGCGGACTTTACCGCGGCCTATGCGACCGACATGGCGGTCGATGGCACCGGATCGACCAAGCCGACTGCGCTTCATTTCACGTCGGGGCAACAGAAATTCCTGGAGATGGTCCGAGAGATCGCAAGCAAAGTTACCGCCGAGGACATCCGCGAGGCCATAGACTTGTGGCGCTACACGTCTCCGCTGCCGGTCCTTCGTTGGGATGTTGCCGGTGAACGGATCTACGCGTTGAGCGCCTCGGACCCGTCCAAGGAGAAGGCGCAAGGCGTTCCGGGCGCCAATTGGCTCGCCTTTCAGGCGTTGCCCCTGTTCCCGTCTTTTCCGATTGGCCATCGAATCCTGACCACCGCATTTACTGGGTCGGGCAACGACTTCCGCTTTACCTGGCCGCTGTGGGCGCCGCCAGCGTCACTGGCCGCGCTCCGCAGCCTGATCGCTGCGCCTGGACTCGCTCGGATGCCGACCGTGGAACGCGAGATGCGTGGGATCGTCGCGGTGCTCCGCTCCCAGGTACGTCGTGCGAACAAAGGATATGGTTCCTTTTGCCCGCCCGACCCCATCTAAACAGGATCTCGTGGATCCAGATCCAGGATGAGCGACTGCAAGTTGATCCAGAGAGCGTTGTTGTTGATCCAGGAAAGCATGGTAGTGGCCGGCTTGACATGCGCTTGAGAGCGAACCACGA
>Ga0335395_10001340_pt1 | contig 15609 bp, 16 predicted proteins | sample MAT02_FD_205744 | JGI IMG/M metagenome (GOLD analysis project Ga0335395, IMG submission 205744) | Freshwater microbial communities from Lake Fryxell liftoff mats and glacier meltwater in Antarctica - MAT-02 (spades assembly) (version 2) ...
ACCGATGCGATCGCTATTGCGATGTCATCCATAGTAGTAGTCGAAACTTCCCCAATCTTACGAATAAACCTTTGTACATCCATACCACGCAATTGCAGCACATCCACAGCCGAAACTTTCGTTAAATTATTAGCACTATCTGGATCAATTCTGACGTGCCAAATATTGCCAATATAATATTCTTTCCAATCTGTGACTGGTGCAATTAATTTAATCGGTAATTTGCCAACACTATCCGAACTTACCACCACAGCCGGACGAATTTTTTTAATTTCCGCCCCCACTGTCGGGTCAAAATTAGCAAGCCAAACATCACCACGTTTGGGAAACAGAGAATTAGTAGTCAATTAAATCTCCTGTCTGTAATTCTTGCCATTCTGTATCTTCCTGGTAATGACTTAACATCACCTCAGCCTGTTCTGCTAAAATGCGCCGTCTCTCTTCAATGGGCAATTTTATAAACTCCCGACGACTGGGATATTGAGCAACTGAAGGTATTTCTAAAACTTGAGATTCAGACTGTATTTGTGTTTGAGACTTATACAGTGCTTCTATTCGATCGCCTTCGGCTGCTTCGGCCACAATCTCAGCATCAATTTCATCTCGGTTAGCATGGTAATAAGTCAAAGCTGCATAGACTTGAGTTAGAGTTAAATGCCCGATGCGAGAGGCAATTTCTTCTGCGGTCAAACTTTGCTTGTACCAAATAGCAATGCGACGGACTGTAATACCCGTTCCGGCAATGATTGGACAGCCGCCATGTATGTCAGGATGACGGCTAATTAGAGTGCCAATATCGGTGATGGTTGACAAGATTTTTTCCTCGCCAATTTCTGATTGTGCTTTGATCTAGGATAGCACTCTCAGAGCAAGAGCGATCGCCCTTTCTTGACAGAAGCGCGATCGCATTAAATTTTACCATTTTAAAAAGAGAATTCCTCTAAATAGAGTTCTGTTGCTTCTTTCAGATTGGCGATCGCTTCTTCAATTGTTTCACCCTGGCTGGCAGTTCCCACTTCAGGACATTCTGCCACATAAACATCTTCTTCCCAATAAACGATTGCTGTAAAGATACGAGGCATATTTTTTGCAATACCTACTTATACCATTTTTCTAAAGATGTGCTGATGAAGTCTTAGCCCCCCCGAACTCGCGGGGGGGTTGGGGGGGTAAGATCTAGCGCTACTTTATGAAATTGGTATTAGTTCTTACTCAAATCCTGATTTTAACACATCGGGCGAGAGCCCTTTTTTTCCTAAAGCGCGATCGCCCTTTCTTGAGTAGGGACACGGCCTTGCCGTTTCCCTACAAATATCTGTTATTTTACCCCATATCAGCAGGGACGTGACACTGCCGTGTCCGGCTTCTAATCCGCGCGGGCGATTCCCTACAGATAGCTACCATTCACGCACTTTATGCACCCAAAAAACCTAATTTTGCTCCGGCGAATCTCCCTTAGCAGCATCTTCAACCACAGGATGAATTAAAGCAGATCGCAAACCTTGCCGAATTTCCGAACTCAAATACCGGCGCTGCAAAACCTGCCATTTTTGCCAAGCTGCATAGCGATTTTCGGCCAACAAACCAGCCAATTTCGGCAACTCTTTTTTCAGATCGCGATCGACAAAATCCGTCAGAAACTCCCCTAAAACTTCACAGTCTTGAATATCGCCCAAACATTCCTGAACAGCTTTCACATCTTCGACATAACCTTCATAACTCGAGCCGTAAAAATCGCCAAACAGATTCATCAAATAGCGAACCCGCTTGGCTTGTTTCCGCAAATCATGCAGAATAGTTCCCTCCGCTGCTAACTTCTCTTCCACAGCCGACTCATTCAAATCATCACAAACTTTAACTTTGCCATCCTCATATTCCGTGCCCAACAACCAAGCCGGATGCAGGAAAAACTCACTGACTTGAGGTAACAGTAAATCCGGCAAAACCTCAGCAATTGGTAAATGTTCGATCGCATGAAACTTCGGTTTTTCCAGCCAATCCTCGATCGACTGCTTCAGCGATTCGTAGCTTTTGTGCTCTAAAATCGCCCTCACCCCTTTCAAAGCCCGGCGCCGCTGTTTAAGCAAATCCGACAAAGCCTTATCTAAAACTTCCTGTTCTGCAGTCGGCAAATTCGGGTAATAGCGGTTTTGGAGACTTTCGAGCATCACATCCAAATCTCTGAGCGTTCCCAGAATCCGCCCCACCTTACCAATTTTGCGTTCAGAAGCTTCTTTTGGCAAATCTAAAACCGGAGCAAAACCCGTTACAGCCGATCGCAAACGGCGCATTCCGACTCGCATTTGGTGAAGTTCTTCCGCGTCTTTGTCTTTGAGAACTTCAGCCTCGTGCGCTACAGTTTTGCGGAAATATTTCTCAATCGCGTCAGAGGCCGCGTCTCCGAGAGTTTTAACTTGAGTTTTAACTTTTGCTGATGTTTTTACGTTCATGGCAGGTGTAGATTGCACTTTCTCGATCGACTTTAATTTTGATTTCAAGGCTTTGCTAATAAGGTGTTACATCCTAGCACACACTTGAATTTATGAACCGCAGCCATAATAAATCTTAATATAAGGTGCTTGACAATTTATCCAAAGTCAGCATTTAGCAATCTAAAATCTCCAATCTTCAATCTCCAATCTCAAATCTCAAATCTCAAATCTCCAATCTCAAATCTCAAATCTCAAATCTCAAATAAAATTACCCTCCCTCACCCTTGAGCTCATAAAAATCTGATTTCTGGCGCGCTTTCCCAAATAGGTTAAGATCGCTGCAAACCGACATTTATTGACTAAAGAGGGAGAGAGGGTGCGATCGGGAAGACAAGTTTTAAATTAAATCAAACCCGCCCAGCTTGCCCGACTTCAAAGAGGCAGTTTAGCCTTTCCAGTCTTTCGCAGATTGTTCAAGCACGTAGGTTGCTACATCCTCGATTTGTTCGGGCTTCAAGCGACCTAGAAAAGCAGGCATAGCACTTTTGCCCTTAGTTATCTGAGTGGTAATAGCTTCCAGAGAATTCATGCCGTACTTTTCAAGAGCTTCCTTTTTCAAGGTTTTCATGCCCATAACCACGTTGCCCCCACCGATGTGACAAGCAGCACAGTTGGCGCTAAAGATTTTAGCTCCGTTAGTGGCATCTCCTGCCAAAGCAGGGCGGCCGAAGCCGACGGTAAAAATTGCGATCGCTAACAGGGCGATCGATAAGAGTCTTTTCAACGCAGTTCTCCTCTAATGGACACGCAAATGGTGATTCTTTAGATATTTTACCTGGTGAAATACCTAGCACTGACCTTTTCTACAGTGTAGGCTTCGTGTCTCGTTTGCCGTTGCTCTGTTGGGTATCTCATTACAGAGATTCGTCACTGAAGACGATCCGAGTCTTACACAGCATTTCTGGGCTTTTACACCCTTTATCCCTTCGTAGGGAACCCACGCAGAAGCCCTGTTTCCCAAGGCAAAAACTATTTTCGTACAACAAACTTGGATTGTATTTTATGGTGGGACGTGCCTTACCAACCAGCGGTCTGTTCTTTCCCCCTTTCTCTCGCAGTTGTCCAAGGCCAAGCATATTACTGCTACTGTAGCCTGTTGTTTGCAGTCGAGTGGGTGGGTCGCAACCACTTATATCTTACACGTTTTTTTGCTAGAGAAACAGTAAATTGTCGCTCTTTTTCATAGACCTTGCTTGGCTTATATCCCGACGCTGAATTGAGTACAATTACAGCGTGGGACTTACGCCAAATTAGTTAAAACAGGCGCGATCGCGCAGTCGTATCGCCTTCTTCCGAGTAATTTACCACTTTTTGGCAGTAGCAGTTCAACTCTCAAAATTCTCCACGCCCCAGCCCGGAGCTTTCTGAGCAGCCCGGATCACAAAAGCCGCTAAATTTTCAATCTCAGCCTGTGGCATCCAGCTTTCCGGCACTTGGCGGCACCAAAAAGTCTCCTCAGTACCGTCATAAGTCATCGGTTCTCTCAGATACGCCACCAGACTATTGATGTTGTTGCGGGGAGGCGTTGCCCCTTTGAGGTCAGCCAAAGACAGAGATATCGTCGGATCGGGCAAATTAGCTCCTCCGACGTGACAATTCAGGCAATTTTGCTGGAACAATACCTTGCCCGCAGACAAATCCTGAGCCGAAAACAAGCGAGTATGTCCCTCAGAGTCCAACTCCAGAGCCACAGGTTCGCTGGCTTGTAAATACCTATTCACGTAAGAATCGGCAGCAGCCCAAACAGGTTGAGGAGCCAACAGCACGAGCGGCAAAATAATTAACATCCCCAACAGAAAGCAGACAAAAGCACCACGACGCAGCATGAGGGACTACAACCTTTTGCGATAATCAATGAGCCGAAGGTAAATTTTAGATTTCAGATTTTAGAGCGAAAAACGACCAGCCAGCAATTCTTGCCGAACTTCAGCCCTCTCCCCATCCAAAATCCAAAATCTAAAATCTAAAATCTAAAATCGATTAGCGAGCGCCTTTGCCACCAGCCCACTGCTTGGAGACAATTTTTGGCTGCAACAGAATGTGACCGGCAATCGCGTACAAATCGTCATCCGAGAGATTTCTCATCTCAGCGAAAATATCCGCACTCTTCATGCTCGGATGCAGTTCCGAAATTTCCTCAAACCCGTCATAAGTGGTGGGATTTTTCATAAAGTCCACCAGCGACTCAATATTATTCCGGGGCGGGTTGGCCAAAGCCAGAGTTTCCGGGCTCAAATTCACGTTCGGGTCAGTTTTTGTCATGCCTGCAGCGTGACATTGAGCGCAAGCCGAATTGAACAGGCGTTTGCCTTGCTGAACTTGTTTGAGGCTCAGCACCACCGGAGCACCCTTGTCATTCAAAGTCACAGTGCGAAGTTCAGGACTCAGTTCGACAGCCATCGCACTGCTGACAAATAACTGAAAGCTCAAGAATACAGCGGTCAGAGCAATGAAATATCTTTTAAGCATGGTTCTCCTTAAAAAAATCCGGCAAATTATTGAACGCTAAGAGATCGTACCTGGCAAACAGATTTGTGTTCAAAATTCCCTGATTCTGCAACAACTGGCGAAAGTTTGTGCAGCCTTACCTTTAAAGGTAGAGGAATTTTGCGATCTAATCTGCAAGAAGTTTTGAGTCGCGCCTTTTTTCGAGAGTGGACATAATTGCCTTAACATCCTCCAAAGCCAAACGGGTTTGAGGGTGCTTGTAGGCAATTTCTAACTCATCGCATAAGCGGATCACGTCTTCAACAGGGACGTTGAAGTCCTCTGCTATTTCTGCGATGGACAGGTCTGCAAAACCCATAATTTTTAGGTCGCTGACAGGTCAAAATTGAGTTGACGGCTATTAACTGAAAGCCGGACAATTTTAGAAAGCGCTGTTAGCTTGTTCTGTTAGTTTGTTCTGAGATATTGTTTGATCTATCGCAAGCTAACTAACCGCTAACTGCTACTAGGCATTTTTGCCCAGCCAAACTCCAGGGCCAATCAACTTCCGATCAATATCATCCCACTGCTGCGTCGTTATTACCAATAGGACTTGTGCGCGGGGGGATCAAAACCCGGTGTCTGCGTGAACGTCTCGTTACCAAACTCAATATTTTTCGTATAAACCGGGTTTTGAGCAATTCCTGAGAAATTTTTCGTCTCTCCCCCAGACTCACCAACAGACAATCATCCGGCGCTGCTGCTTAGGGAGAAAGTTTGAAAGCGTGAGTCTGCGGGGGCAAAGCGTGGTTATCGCTGGCTTCGAGGGCGGGGAATTCCGAGCCGGCCAAGAAAGGCTGGGGCTGGTGGAGGCTGATTAGCTGACCAAGAGTTTTCTTTAATTGAGTCCGGGGTACGATCAAGTCTACAAAACCGTGGGCGAAGGAGTATTCGGAAGTTTGATAATTTTCCGGCAGCTTTTCCCGCAGAGTTTGCTCGATGACCCGGCCGCCCGTAAAGGCCACAGTAGCTTTTGGCTCTGCAATTATAATGTCTCCCAGCATGGCAAAACTGGCGGTGACGCCGCCGGTGGTCGGGTGGGTCAAAATCGGGATGTAAAGCAGTCTCGCTTCCCGGTGGCGTTCCAGAGCCCCGGAAATTTTAGCCATTTGCATCAAGCTGAGCATTCCTTCTTGCATTCTCGCACCGCCAGAAGCGCAGACAATGAGCACGGACAAGCGTTCCCGCGTGGCGTGTTCGATGAGGCGAGTTAGCTTTTCTCCGACTACTGATCCCATGCTGCCGCCGATGAACTGAAATTCCATGACTCCGAGGGCGACGGGCAAATTTTCTAGTTGGCCGATGCCTGTTTCTACGGCGTCTAGGTGGCCTGTTTTTTCTTGAAATTCTCGCAGTCGATCGCTATATTTTTTTCGATCGCGAAATTTCAGGGGATCGGTGGCGTGCAGTCCTTCGTTAATGGGCACCCAGGTATTGGGATCGATCAATTGCTCGATGCGATCGTCACTGTAAACTCTGATATGATGCCCGCATTCCAAGCAAACCATTTGATTTGCTCGCAGGTCTTTGGTATAACTCAGGGCATCGCAAGCTTCGCATTTATTCCAAAGTCCGTCCGCAATTTCTCGTTCCGGCCGTTCTTGGGAGTTCGGTACTGATTTTCGTCGATTTGCAAACCAATCAAATAAAGACATTAAAACTTGGTAATTGTTAACTGTTGACTGTTGACTGTTGACTGTGGGCTGTTGACTGTTGACTGTTGACTGTTGTTATTTGTGAGTTGTTAGCTGCTACCAATAACTAATAACTAATAACTAATAACCAATAACAACTGACAATAAACAACAGACTTGACTACTGACTCTTGTCCTCTTCAATGGGACTGATGAGGATCAATGCTGTTTGCTGGTGTTCTGGAAGAACTTGCAGGGCTGTAGCACTTCCAGCCCCCAAATAAGATGCTATGCCCAAGTCTACAATCCGGGCGGGGATTTCATGAGCAGCTAGGAGCTGCTGCATTAATTCCGCTTCCCAACGAAAGCTAGTAGTTGTAAGTGTAATCCAAGACACGGAACAATTTTACCAATTTTTGAGACAATATTATGCTCGATCGCGCCTGACTACCTGTCGCTCAGAAACTAAAATTCGGGAAAAACAACTGCAAGTAACTAGATAAGATGGCTTCGCCCCACAGAGCAGTAATTGCTGCACCGAGAGCCAGAAAGGGGCCGAAAGGCATGGGTTGACGCCGATCGAGCAATCGGAGGGCGATCGCCCCGCCACCGGCAAAAGCTCCGGCTAAACAGGCGATGAATCCCGCTAGCAGCAAGTATTTCCAGCCCAGCCAAGCTCCCATCAAGGCTGCCAATTTGGTATCTCCGGCGCCCATAGCATTCTGCCCCAGTCCGATCGTCCCGGCAAGTCCGATCGCATCAAACAGCCACAACCCGACAACTGCTCCCAGGATACCGTCGAGTACCAGATAGTTTACCGAGTCGATCAAACTAAATGTCGGCCACCAACCTTTCGCGATTTGGAAAACCAATCCGAGCACCAAACCCGATCGAGTTAAAGAATTAGGCAAAGTCATTGTATCGCAATCAATCAAAGACAAAGCCAACAACCAGCTAAACAAAGCCCAAAAACCCAGAGTTTGCACTGTTACGCCAAACCGCCAGAAGATTAACAAAAACAGCAAACCCGTAGCTGCTTCCACCAACGGATAGCGGGCAGAAATCCGACTGCGGCAGTGATTGCAGCGTCCCCGCAGCCACAGCCAACCGAAAACTGGTATATTTTCGTAAGTTCTGAGCTGATTTAAACATTTGGGACAGCGAGAAGGAGGGTGGATCACCGACAAACCCGCAGGCACCCGATAGACTACCACATTTAGAAAACTGCCAATAGCAGATCCGATAACAAAGACGATCGCGCTGACAAGGGAATTAAATATAATTTCCATTAAGTTATCTGTTGACTGTTGACTGTTGACTGTTGACTGTTGTCTGTTGACTGTTGACTGTTGTCTGTTGTCTGTGGTTATTTATTAATTGTTAGATTGTGTTCGGTCAATTACCCATAAGGTTTGTAGTATGGACTTTAGTCAAGAGCCAAATTCTGAGGACTAAAGTCCTCACTACCAACCTATTTTTTGACAATCGTTCGAGCAAACATAAATATTAGTTGTCACTTTCCAACTCGCAATGCCCAATGCCCAATGCCCAATGCCCAATGCCCAATGCTCAATTACCAATTAATACATTTGAGATTCAATTTCGTCAAAAGTAACAAAACGTTCACCGGGCAACAAAACCGGCTGCGAAGCAAAAATTAGCTGACCTCGATCGCTTCGGTGACTGACAACTACACCTGCCGGACGCTGCATCTGCTCGGAATGCACTTTCAGATAAATACTATATGCCGATCGAGCAGCTCGGATCAAATCGGGAGCTAGCAAGCTGTGACTTTCGGAAGTTTCTATCGTGGGTTCTGGGTTTGGCTGGTATGGAGTCACTGGAAACTTATCATAATGGTATAGGTCGATTTATTGGTGTTGCCTCTCGATTGATCGAACTTACCTTATTTTTTAAGAATAGACTTAGGTGGAAATTATTAATAGATTAACCTACAATCCTCCCTTGGCTGCGATCGAACTGCGGCTGCGATCGCTCCTTTCCGCCCAACTGTACGCGGCTGCGTGGGTAGATCCGTCCCCCGCAACGCTAATGGGGGTTTTCGATCACCTGCGAACTCTGCGCTACATCCTCCACGACTACGTGCCCCGGCCCGTGTCCGAATCTCCGCCCAACCCGGGCGAGGTGCGCTACCAGTGGCAAACAGGCACCTTGCTGTTCACGGATTTGGCAGGGTTTACCTCGCTGTTGGAAGCGAATGCGACCCAGGGGCGCAAGGGAGCTGAAAGCCTGCTGGGCGTGATTAACGACTATTTTGCCTCGATGATTGAAATTGTCAGCAAATCGGGCGGGGATTTGCTGGAGTTTACCGGAGATGCGATGCTGGTGCAGTTTCTCTCAGGGGTTTACCAAGAGGATACAGCGAGGGCGGTGCGGGCGGGTTTGCGGATGCAGCGGGCGATGGATGAATTTGCCAATATTGAAACGGCGCGGGGAGTTTTGTCTTTGAGGATGCGGGTGGGCATCCACTGCGGCCGCTACATTAGTGCTGACATCGGTACCCCGCTGCGGATGGCTCACGTACTGCTGGGGCATTCAGTCCAGCAAGCCAAGCAAGCTGAGGGTTATGGAACTGTGGGGCGGGTGTGTGTGACTGAAACTGCTAGAGAGTCTTTGGGAGAGCAATTTCGTTTTGAACCCGGGAAACCCGGTTATTTTTTGGTGGCGGACGATTTCACGGACGATCGACTCGGAGAGTATGATATCACTTTGACTGGGCGGCGGATGCCGAGTTCGGTATTGCTCGATCGCAGCGTTGCGGGCTTGGTAAAAGAAATCGGGGAAGCTGTGAATCGGCTTGAACCCCTTGCTAGTTATATTCCCAAAGCGATTCTGAGACTGCTGGTGGAAAATGCTGATCAGCGCAAAATCCCGCCGGATTTTCCTGAACCGACGGTGATGTTTGTCAACTTGATTGGTTTACCGGAGTCTGTGGACAAAGCTTCGCTGGAGGAAGAAGTCAATCTGATAGTGGCTTTTTCTCGGGTGTTTGCGTCGATTGATGCTGTAGTCTCGGCTAAAGGGGGCGTGTTGCAAAAAGTAACGGCGCACTTAGACGGTTCCGATATGCTGATTTATTTTGGCGTAACCGACGCTCACAGGGATGACGCCAGCCGCGCCGCTAGTGCGGCGATTGCGATCCGAGATATGATTACAGGCTTGCCTCGGGTAATTATCGGGGGTAAAGAAATAAAAGTAAGCTGTCAAATTGGCCTGTCCCTGGGGCCGGTGTTTGCTGCTGAGGTTGGGGAACCGCGAGGGCGCAGGGAGTTTAATATCCTCGGGGATACGGTGAATACGGCTGCTCGATTGATGAGCAAGGCGGGGGAAAACCAAATTTTGATTGCTGAAATGGTGTTTGAGTCGATCGAGCTAAACTTCATTTGCGAGGCTTTGGGAGCTGTTGCTCTGAAGGGGAAATCTGCTCAAACTCCGATTTTTGCTTTGCAAGGTGCAAAAGGGGAGAAGGGAAAAGGGGGCATTTAAATCACTTTGCTGGGTAATAGTTGTGCAGGTTTTAGGCTTCAAAAAGGCAAGTACAGGACAACCGCTTTCCACTGTGACTACTAAATGTTATTTTTATAATTTTTTACGATACTTCTTCGTCAGATCAGTTCCGGTTGCATCGGAATGATTTAACCGCAGAGAACGCAGAGAACGCAGAGGGAGATCAGAGAGAGATGAATAATTCTGATGAAGGGCGGAATTAATATCACTCGCATAGACTAAACTCCGATCGACACTTCACCGTTCCGCTGCAATCCTCCAAAGCTCCACTTTCTAACTCGAACACCATAAAAGCCTCATCGGGCACATCATATTCACATCCCAAATTCTTTCTACTAGCAGGAATGAACCCAAAACGCGAATAGAAATCTGGATGACCAAGCACAACCACTGCCTGAAATGCCGATCGCCCGCACTCTTTTAAACCCTCCCGAATCAGCAGCGTTCCTATACCTTGCCGCTGATAGTTGGGTAGAACTGCGACTGGCGCCAACCCCTGAATCGACAAATTCCTAGAACATTTTCCTTCGACGACAACCGGACTGAAGAAAATGTGTCCGACAACGCGATCGGATTGCACGGCAACAAAGGAAAATGTAGCTCCAATTCCCCGCATTCGATCAACTAAGTTAGCCTCATTTTCTCGCCCGAATGCCGCAATATTAACGTTGCGAACAGCTTCTACATCTTCTGGCTTTTCGGTACGGATATACATAGCTTATATTGATTGATTGTTCTAGCAACTAACAGTCATTATTGCGGTACAAGCTGACCGGAAGACAATCGCTTAATGCCCTCCATCGCTGTAGTTTCTCCGGCTTTATCACCGCCCTCGCGGGCAATTTTTAAAGCTCCCTCGTAGGATTCGAGAGCTTGAGCATATTGACCGAGACTTTCATGAATTGCGCCCATATTGTTGAGCAAGCGTCCGATACTTGTCTTGTCGCCGATTGCTTCTAACATCGGTATTGCTTGCTGAAAATAAATCAGCGCTTGAGTATCTTTGCCAAGCTTGCGAGAGGTAAGTGCCATGTTGTTGAGGAGGCGGCCGACGCCAGCCCGGTCTCCGATTTCCCGACGAATTGCTAAAGCTTGGTGATAAAATTCCATCGCTCTATCAAAGTCGCCGATGTTGTAGTAGACGCCGCCCATGTTATTGAGGGTACGGCCTAAATCGCGCCGATCGCCCGATGCCGTGCGAATCGTCCGCGCTTGCTGGTAAAATTCGATCGCCTTGGCGTAATCTACCTGTTCTGTGTACACGGCCGCGATGTTGTGGAGCGATTCTCCAATTTCAATTTGGTCGTCGGTAGTTTTGGCAAGTTCCAAAGCTTCTTGGTGCAGTTTCATCGCTTCGGAAAAATTGTCCCCAATCCGGTTAACGAAACCGATGAGATTGAGAGTGCGCGCGATACGACGCCCTCCGCTGATTTCTCGGTGAATGACTAAAGCTTGCCGCAAAACTTCCAAAGCTTCGGCCCTCAAACCCATTTCGCCATAAACTTCCCCCATATTATTGAGGGTTTCTCCGATTCCCGCTTTGTCGGCTAGTTGCTTGCGAATTGCCAAAACTTGCTCAAAAGTCTCGATTGCTTCTCGAAACAAACCCTCGCGGTGCTGTTTTACTCCTGTTTCAAAGAGTTCGTCTGCTTGCGTTTTGCGGTCTGTTGCCTGAGCGAGATCGCTCGCTTGGGCGCGCCTCGCATTTATAATGGGGGCATAAGCCCGAGCGTCTGAAATTGCCAGCAAGCTGAGTGCGGGCGATAAGACAATACTTATAGCTGCGAGATAGCTGAAGTGATAAGAGCGGCAGTGCACCGATCGAGTCCTCCAATAGCTAAGTGATAACTATTAAGATAGAGCTTTTTGGGGTGTTCCTGCCAAATTTTTTCTCAATCCCTAGGTTCTGACTGGGTTTTTGTCTTGCCAGACTGCCATAATCAGCGGCATATTGTTGAGAGCGGATATGACAGCAAAGTTTTTGCTGGGTGGAAGCGATGCTTTTTCAGAGCTTTGCAAGATGATGTCCTGTTGGTCAAGCGTGATCCAAGCAATTCCTGACAAAACTTGAATTTCTCGATGAGTTTGAGGCAATCTGTATACCTCGTTTTCCATCAGAATAATGCGATCTGGCGCTGCACATTCGGAAGATATTTGAAGCATAGCATCTCCTACTTGCTAATGGGTAATTGCTAATGGGTAATTGCTAATGGGTAATTACTAATCGAAGACTGTATTTCACTTCATTTCCACCCAACCCACACACTACTATTGGCAATAACGCCGATCGAGCCAAGCGCGCATTTCATCCTCAGTTGCCACACAGGTAGAGCGACCTGTAGCTCGATCGCAACCGTGCCACCAAGTGTTACCATAGCGATCGCACGTCTGCCAAATTCTCAGTTCGTCCTCACCAGAAATGAGGTAGAGCAAAAACTGCCCAATTTTATTTATAGCTGAAAAGAGAGATAGCCCTTTCTGTTTTTCGGAGAGTTTAGCTCGATCGGCAATCGAAAAAAACCTCATTATTCGGGGATTTATCTGACTTTTATAAGTAGACATAGCCAACACCTTAAAGTAATAACTCCTACAAAAAATGCACCAATAAAAATACAAAAAATAGCTTTAACTGCAATAATTTTATCGCAATTACAGCACAATATTGTTGTCGTGCAAGTCCTGTAAAAGTCTATCTGTTACCTGATAAACTAACCTTAACTCTGTGGCAATTTAAAATCAAAGCATTGCTTGCATAGGTTGTATGAATAAAATCGATATATCGAAGCCCTTGTGACAATTTGGGTACTACTGGCACAAACGCTATGAACGAAATCAATACGCGGCGGATGAAACTCTCTCAGATTCAAGCTTTGATAGCTGTAGCAGACTGTGAAAACTTTAGCGAGGCGGCTTTGCAATTGGAACTGTCCCAATCCGCCGTCAGCCACGCCATCGCCTCTTTAGAAACAGAATTGGGAGTGCAATTGTTCCACCGGGGGCGACACGGTGCTCAACTGACGCCAGTGGGGGAAAGGGTGGTGAGTCACGGGCGTCAAATAGCCTGCACCTTAGAAATGATGGTCAAAGAAGCGGATTTAGAAAAAGGTTTGCAGGGAGGCCAGGTACGGATAGTTACTTTTCGGAGTGTCGCAACTCATATCCTACCGGGTATTATTGCTAAATTTCGCAGTTGCTTTCCCAAAATTACGGTTAGCATTACCGAAGTTTATTATACCCGAGCTGTGGAAGAGGCTTTGCGATCGGGCAAAGCAGACATCGGCTTTGTCTCTCTTCCCATCTCCGATGAATTTGAAACTAGAGAAATTTTGCGGGATAAATATGTTGTGTTGTTGCCGCCAACTGCCAAATTGTCAAGTGCTAAGATTACCTGGAAAGAATTAGCGGCTTATCCGTTGATTTTGCAGCCGGCCGAAAATGCTTGTTCTGTACCGCTGCGAAAATATTTGACAACTTCGGGGTTTCCCTTAAATATCGCTTACGAACTCAGCGAAGATTCAACTATTGTCAGTATGGTGATGCAAGGTTTGGGTACAGCAATTCTTCCCCGTTTGGCGGCGGAACCGATACCTACTTCGTTGAAAGTTTGCAGTTTGCCTGCGGATTTTGAAAGGGTAATTGGGGTGGCTGTTTTGAGGGATGGGTTGTTGATTCCGGCCGTGTTTGCGTTCTTGGATTTAGTTAAAAGTTCCGCAGAGGTTGATAGTGATGGCGATTTTCCAATTAATCCTTCTTAACTGGTTAATTGGTTATTGGTTATTGTTATTTGTTCTTTAACTGGTTCCCAGGCAGAGCCCATTGGTGACAAATTCCTAATTTGTCACCAATGTCAAGTGGGATAGGCAGACAGATTTAACTGTTGTCTGATCCTGGATTTATGCTCATATTTGACAATCCTCAAATCCTGGTTCTCCCTGGCAGTAAAATAGGCGATATGATCGGACGCCTTGCCACAAGAATAGGCATGGTTAAAGTGATAGAATCCGCGAAACAACATTTCTAAAGAAATCTGCTCAGTAGAGAGTTCTAATTCATCAGCAACCGCATCAGCCACATCCATTAATACCACTTCAGTTGAGGCGAGCTGGTAAATTCCGATCGGGAATATGATCTGGATTGATTGTACGTCGTTTTCCCATGTTGCTCCTCTTTCACACCTTACAGACCAGATTACCTTACACCATCGAGCTGGAGGCAAGCCTGAAGTTCCCCGAAGCGGGGAACTTCAGCTTAAGTTGTCACCAATGGGCAGAGCCTGGGAACGAGTAAAAATTGCTGACTTGAGCTTGATGACTTGCTTTTGGACTCAGCTATTTGGGTAGCTGGGCAATTTCATTTGTCCAAAGTCCAATCTAATACCGATTTTTTATGATATAATATCAGCTAGACTTCCCGGAAATCTCCTGCTTAAGGGGAGCTAGTCTGGGATCTTCTCTCTCAACAAGGTGAGGGAGCATCTACTCTTTTGCAAATAGTCTCTTGCGGTGCATATCTGAATTTTGCTGTTTTCAACTACAAGGTGTCTTGTAAAAATGCATCATCATATTAAGGCAACGGATCTTAGAACCTTGGTAAACGAAACGGTTTTGCCAAGGTATTCAATTTGCACCTTATTAACTGATAAAGATCTATATCAGGAAATGTTAGAGTCCTTTGCCAAAGCTGGTTTTGCTCCCGATATTACTGAGTATTTGTATATCGATAATAGCATCACAAATGCAGCCGATGCCTATTCTGGGATTAACGAGTTTCTGAGGATGGCAAAAGGTCGGTATATCATCATTTGCCATCAGGATATTGAATTGGTCAATCACAACCTTGCCCAATTGGAAAATTGTATTGCTGAATTGAATAAACTTGATCCGAAGTGGGCACTGTTAGGAAATGCAGGGGGAAAATCCCTCGGATGTCTCTCGCTAAGGCTTACAGACCCCCATGGCGATAATAACACTGGGGAATTTCCCGTGAAGGTTCAATCATTGGATGAGAACTTTATCCTAGTACGCAAAGATGCTAATTTGGGGGCATCTAGGGACCTGGATGGATTTCATTTATATGGGTTTGATTTATGTTTTATGGCTGCAATGCGTGGATATTCTGCATATGTGGTGGATTTCCATATTCATCACTTGTCACCAGGAAAAATAAGTCAAGATTTTATCAACTGTAGAAGTCGCATTATTGGGAAATATCAACAGTTGTTTTCGGGAAGGTTTTTCCGAACAACCTGCACATCGTTCTATCTTTCGGGTAATGCCATGCTCAATAGTATTTTCAATCATCCACGTATCATCAAAAGGCTTGAGGATGTCTACCAGAGGTTTGGATGGTGATAAGTTTCTCCTGTTCACTACAGCGCTGAAGCATTTGGAGTTTGGACAAAACCTAAAATCACTCTATAGGTAGTGGCTAAATCCTCATCTTTGATGGAAAAAGGTCTACCTATAACA
>Ga0335395_10001341_pt1 | contig 15595 bp, 10 predicted proteins | sample MAT02_FD_205744 | JGI IMG/M metagenome (GOLD analysis project Ga0335395, IMG submission 205744) | Freshwater microbial communities from Lake Fryxell liftoff mats and glacier meltwater in Antarctica - MAT-02 (spades assembly) (version 2) ...
GCCAGCCTTCTCGACGAAGCACGACAAACACCCGGTCACAACCATAGTGAATCCGGGCCGCTGCGATCTCACGAATGCGCATCCGCAGCGCGCTGCAATCGCGTGCCTTCGCGGCATAGGTCAACGAGGACCGAGATATCGACATGATCTTGCAGGCCCGCCGCTCGCTCACCCCGAAGCGATCCTGCAGCTGAGCCACCCAAGCGCGCTTCTGGGTGGCTCTCAGAGCTTTTTTTTGACCACCTCCTGCAACATGGCCTTGTCCAGGCTCAGGTCGGCGACCAGCTGCTTCAGCTGCCGATTTTCCTCTTCCAACTGGCGCAGTCGCTTCAGCTCCGACGGCCCGAGTCCACCGTACTTCTTCTTCCAGTTGTAGAAGGTGGCTTCAGCCACGCCCAGCTTGCGGCAGATCTCGGCGACCGCCATCCCGAGCTCGGCTTGCTTCAACGCATACGCGATCTGCTCTTCGGTAAAACGAGACTTCTTCACGGCTTGAATGCCCATCAGCTGCGGGGCCCATCGTGCCGAATCCTGTACTTACCAGTGGCTCAGTTTTCAGGGGAAGGGCCAACAAAACTCGGCGGTTGTGCGGGGCTCGCGTGGAGCACATGCGGATGTGGCGATGATGAGGAGTATTCATGCAAGTGTTCTAGAACGATGGAGCCAGGGAGTATTTCCGCGCGATCGATATTTACCAGCCCGGGGTGCGGACGAACAATTGGCCGCGGTCGAAGACATCATCATTGAAGAGGTCCCTTCCCGTGAAGATGGGTTCCTGTCTTATCCATTCACTCGCGCATTATTCCGCCCTTGACCAGCGGCCCATTGGTTGATGTCGTGGCAGCGGATGGCGGCGGCGTACCGCTTGGACGGGAATCAGTGACACTGACACTGTTGAGTGCGAAAGCCTCGGCGATTTTGGTCATACGAACATTCCTTGGTTGTCAGAGATCCAAAAGTCCGCATCTGGCCCTAGTGCGTTTCGCTCTGTGGTCCACCATGCTCGCAGGCTTCCGAAATTGTCGGTTTGGAGCCGACCCGCGATGAGCAGTCCCAGCGTTTGCTGGCGTTGCGCGGGGACGAGGTGGGCATCGGCTAGCAAACCGTCCAACAGAGGCACGAGCCACGTATTGATGTTGTCGCGACGGTCCTGCCGGGTCTTTCTAAGCCGTTCGCAATTGAGATTAAGCAACTCGAGCGCGTCTGCAACGCTTTTTGGGTTCAGACCCGCCGATCTGCAGTTAGAAAGGTTCACGATCAGCTCTCCTCCCACGTTTACCTCAATTGGTGGATTGAGCAATGGCACTCGTCTTGGATCAAACGCCAGACCACCGTTGGCTTTCTTCTGGCCACACGACGTGTTCGCCGCCGAGCTGTATTTTCTGGAGGCATCTTGGTGATGCGGGAAGGTGCCGCCGCAGCACGCCAGCGCAAGATTTTTCCAAGACAGAACGCGGCCGACCGCACCCGACTTCGGATGAACGTGTTCGACCTGGTAGTCCATGGGCACACGTTGCCCGGTCGCGTCGATGATGCGTTGCTCGCAATAGACGCAAAGACCCTGCTGCGCTTCAGTCAACCTATTAAGGACCTGTTTGTACGCATTTGTATCAGTCTTGAATGCGTCCCAGGTTGCCGTTGCCTCAGTGGTTGGGCGTAGCTGCTCGTTAGGGTTGGTTGAGCGATATTTCCGGAGTAGCGGTGGCTCGGCCTTAAGCGCTCGAACATGCTTCACTACGCCCCCCCCTGATCTGCCGAAGGAGATCCTGCTTTTGCATTTCGAGATCGGCTTGGTGGAGCCGCTCGTCCCCTGGCAACGCCATTTCAAGTTCCGTTCGCTGGTTCTGGGCATCGGCAGAAGCACCTTTGCCTTGGCTCACCAGCGTCATGTAGGCGGCGAGCAGTTTGGTGTTGTGCCCCTCCGCGACTTGGCCTGCACGCTCCTTCGCACCCATCAACTCGATAAGGATGCGCTCGCTGGTAGCCCCTTCAGCGAAAGGCACGGACTCAACCAGCACCTCGCCGTCGCCCGCCACGAGTTTGCGCACTGAGGATGCAGGCACCGAGCCGATCACCTGTTCAGAGTGCGTGGTGAGCACCAGCTGCGCACGCGGAAAGGCGTCGCGCAGTCCCTTCACCACGCTGGCCTGCCATGTCGGGTCCAGATGAAGATCGATCTCGTCGATCAGGATGACTGCCTCGGTGTTGGTGCCGCGGTCAACCGATTGCAGGTCGTCGCTGGGATTGAGTTGCACCATGCGTCGTGCGATGTCGACGACGAGCGCGAAGTGCGTTCTGTAGCCATCGGAAAGGTCTGCAATGTCAATCTCTTCAAGCGAGCCGTCCGAATGCTCCAAGTCGACGAGCATTCGAAGATTCGGCTTGGTCTCGATACGTGGCCTCTGACATCGCAGACCAGCACGCGTAACAGCGCCACGAACCCACTCAAGAGTCGCGAGTCGGTACTCGAATTCCTTGCGGCGTTCGCGCTCGCGGCGCTCTTCGTCTTCTGCCACCACGAACCACTCGAACACGGCCTTGAAGCGCGTGCCAGTCTTCAGTGACTCATCAAGCGCGCCCAGGCGATGGAACCGTTCGTTGAAGTCACGTTTCCGAAGCGGCAGTGCAACAACGGAGCGCTCGGTTCCATAGGCCGCCACCAAAGGAAGCGCGGGCTGTGTTGTGGCCGCGTCCTCGCCGCCCTCCAAGGCCTCTTTCAGGAGCGAATCGAATGCCTCGTGAAGCTGCTTCAAGCCGACCGACGGAGTCCCCGGCCGATCTCCGGCCCAGCGCAGCTTGTGCACGTCCCACTTGAGCCCGTTTGCGCAGGTGATGGTGACGCGTGCGTAAGGCCGCTCAGCGCCCCGAGTTTCCTCCCACTCGAGCTTCTTCTTCCAAGGCACGCGTATGTCGCCCTGCTTCTGGAACGACAGTCCTTTGGCCTTTGGCACGCGGGTGACGTATGCGCCAAGCCCGATTGCCAATGCGTCCAAGATGGAGGTCTTGCCGGCCGCATTCACGCCGAAGAACACAGTCACGTGCTCGTCGAGGTCAATGGCCAGGTCTCGAACGCCACGGAAGTTCTCGATGTGGACGGTCCTAACCGGTGCGAGAAGACCGGGTACATTGATAGGCAGGGTGGGTGTATTCATGCCTCTTCAGTCTCCTTAGTTCCAGCGTCCTTCCTCTCGTTGGGCCTTGCGCCCGCCTTTGAGTTTCGGAACTTCAAACACTCTTTTTGAACAGTCTGGCGAGTGCGCGGCTGTCGCGCAAGCGTAAGATTCAGACCGATCACGGCCCCTTGCTAAGTCGGAACGCAGCGCCGTTGGCGAAAAAGAATTGACGACGCGCAGGGCAAGACTAATCGGCGACGGAAATCCCACGGGAGGCCATCTCGGTCACAGTCCGATCTTGAGCTCAATACAGCGTTGGGTCACTCGACGAATGTCTCTTGTTGGCCGATTGGCGCCGGTCAACTCCTGCCGGCTGGTGAGCCCTAAACCAAGGTAGCTGATCCGGTTGTGGGTGAGCGCTTCATCCACGCGCGACCAAATCATCGAATTTGAGCTGGAAGCCAGCTCAAGAACGCACTTCGTGTCGGCATTACGGCTCCTCTTGCAGGAAGTTCGGACCCCCTAGAGCGACATCCTCTAGTCCGCACGCCGCCCATTGCCGGGATTGCGACACTCAACCGCTGCGGCAATCGCGTTGGATGCACCTTAATATTTCAATCTCAGCGCAGTCGTCGGCGCAAAGTGGAAGCCGTGTCCTCCCGGCTCGCCTCCCGCTCGTACATCTTGGCCATGCCCATGAGCAGGCTGGAGGAGACGAACGGGTGTGAAATCTGGAGAGCGCGAGCCCAATTTCGGTACTTTTCCGCCAACATCCGTTCCTGATCACCGCCCTCACCGCGCCAATGGACTCCGCGCGAGTTGCACAAGCCCGTGTGCGCGCCACGCATCACATTGTCCAATTGCAGCTCCTCCATTACATCTCGGACGGGCGCGCACGGCCACACGCCGTCTTCTCCAATAGGCGCGTTCGCCAGCAGTCCGCCAATGGAAACATCGGCGACCTTCGCTCGATCGAGCTCGGCAGCCATCTTCCGAACCGCGGCAATCCATTTTGTCAGCCGGCGCGCGTCTAGATTGCCAAGGTCATCGTGGCCAGGAATTCGATGGATTGCCTCCAGAAGGTGATGCCCATGCTTGGCCATGTCATTCACCCGGTCAGGTTCGATCCGAAAGGGCTCGGGATCCTGCTGGCCGTCTCGCCGGCGGTATGTCCAGACGAGCGCACGGACGTACATCTCCGGATTGGCTTCGATGTGCCGCTCCAGATTGGGAAGACCGTAACCGTTATCGTCATTCCAAAGCTTCCTGAGAGCTTCCATGTAGGCGAACTCAAGCGCTGCCATCTGATCAATATTGAATCGCTCGCTCGCATTCAGAAGCTTGAAGGCCTCCTCGATGTGATAGGAGTCGAGCTGGTACTCGCCCGGCTTGTCATTACCGTCCTTCGCGATAGCCGACATGAGATTAAAAAGCATCTCGACATCAATCGCCTCAAGCTCATGATTGACGCTACAGAATGCAGCGCGCGGTCGCCTAGCTTCAAACAGTCTAGCCGCGCCTTCCTGTTTTTCGTCGGCCGCTTCCCGGTACAGGGATGGCCTGACCTCAGCCCAATACGACTTCGCTGCGGCTTCGCCGAGACCATCCACCAGTCTCCACGTACTTCGTCCAAAGGGAGCAAGCGTGAGCAGCCGTGCCAGATCGGATTCGGGGCGACCTTGGGAGACTGCTGCAACCATAGCCTCGCGCAGCCCTTCATCTGCGATTGCGTTAAGCGCTCCGCTAACCATGATGCTGAATGCGGGAGCCTCATCCATCCCGCGAATCACTCCATCAAATGCCGACCTGAGGAGACTTGCCAGATCGGACTGCGTTTCTAGCGCCTCGGGCGTCAGCACTCCTACAACCCAAGGCGCACGGCCGCGACTGGCCAGTTCCAGCAAGCCCGCCGGCCCTACGCCCCGGTGGACCTCCTGCAGCGCGCTTACGCGCAGCAAGCTGATTCTCTTGTCGCGCTCGCGATACTCAAGCTTTTCGAGATCTTCCAGTTCATCGGCGGATTCATCGACCCAATGGTCCTTAAAAAGCCACAGGTTCTTGTTGACGATCCCGATTGGTTCGAGCGCATGGAAGGCCTTCTTGGCCGCGACGATCAGCGCCGTATCGCCGACGTTCCGCGTGCGCATCGCCGCGCGCTTTGACAAAGCAGACGTACGCACCTTCTCCCGAAGTTTTGCGCGTTCTGAGTCGCTCGCCGAACTGTCCCCCCACACCGAAACTAGTTCCCAGACGCGAACCTGGTGCTCTGGCAACAGGAATTGCATTCGCTCCACCAAGTTGGAAAGCGTTTCGAGGGAATGCTTCGGCCAGGAGAGTACGAGCTCGATTGTCTGGCGCTGGAAGGCATGGACCGGTCCCCAGGTCGGGAGTGGCTCACCAAAGCCGTAGCCCTCGGAACGCCAGCGCGGCTTGTGGCTGTAGTGCCCGGACTGGTTATAGCCAAACTGGTCCATGCAGACCTTCCAGGTGATAAGAGGGAACTTTCGCGCCAGCAACTTCAATACCGCGACTCGCGTGTCGAGGTCAGCCGCGGTTTGCGGCATCCATGCGCGAAAGATCGACTCTAAGGAGTTGATTGGCTTATTGCCACAGTTGTCGTTGATTTCAATGCTGGCGAGCCGTGCAAGCACCAAGGCAGTCCGAGGGAGCAGGGCATGGTTCCAAGCCAGCCCCTCCAACGCCCAAAGCAATCCCGTCCGCACGGGACTGCTAAAGAAGTCTCCTGCTACTGGCCTCATCAAACCGAAGGATGCAGGCTCGTTAGTTCGCAGATCGCGCTCGATAATCTCCAAGAATTCCTCCGGAGCCGCTTCTGCGTACAAGGGCAAATCGCGGTCGTTGGATTCAAGGGCACGGGTCGTCAACGGGTCGGGCAGCAATTCGCGTACAACTTGCGCCGCTTCCCGCTCTGGATCGAGCCCTAGACGGTGCCTGAAAAGCAGAACGCCTTGTACGGCGAGGAGGACTAGGGTCTCCGAGATGCCCTCCCGAAAAGCACTGGAGAACAGACGCGTCTTGCCGTGCACGGAAGCGGCCCAACGCTCATTTTCTTCCAGGTCGAGCGACGGGTCATCCTCACCCAGAACACGCCGTGCAACTTGAAAGAATGCGTTCAAATCGTTCTGAGTTATCACACCCGTGATCGCGTGCAACAAGTCGATCTTGGAGACGACGCCCCGAAAGGTGCCGATGGACCACAGGGGAGCGTCCTCGAGCAAGGCCAGCGTTTGGCAGTCCTTTTCCAACTCCTCATAGCCCAAGCCTCCCGCGAGACCCGACAACGCATTCCTGTCTGCCTCGTTGGTGCTATTCCATGCCCCGCCGAGCAGGAAAGGGACCAGCTTCCTTGCGAGTTGCGGATCACCCGCCCATTGCGGCACCCGGACAGCGGGCACCGTCGACAGCAGGCGACGGAGCACCGTCAAGGAACGGCCAGAGTCGGAGGAGAGTCGACTGATTTCGTCCCGATTCTTCCCCATCGCCCCCAAGCCAGAACCGAAGGTCTCATGGCTCGCCGGTTCCAGTAGCACGTCCGGTTTTCCAGGCGCGGCATTACGGGGATAGACAACGATCGTTCGCAGGCTCTTGGCATGCGGTGCGAACTCGCGTTCGACCTCGCGCGAGTACGTGACGGCAATGAAGTCTTGTGCGGCGCTGGCCAGTTCCGGAAAGACACCTGGCTTGTCGAAAACCAGTACCCGGTCCCGCAAGGCTTGGCGTTCCTCTTCCCCCGTCAACAACTGAGCAAGGAACGCCAGCGCCTCCTGATGCGAGTCCGCGGCCAACAGAATTGGGTCTTCGCTCGGACTGGAAAGTCGAGCAAGAATCGTTCGCTTACTCGCCTCGATCGCAGAATTGAAAAGCAGCCCAGATAAGGGAGGCGATGCGACATCTGCCCAGTCGGCCCAGCATCTATCCAGCGTACGCACATGCCGGGCTGGCTGGTTGGTTTCGTTTGCAAACCAGGCCTGGCCCTGAAGGGACTGTTCAAGCCACTGCTCCAGATCGCTCGCGTCATAGACTAGGACGTCCTTCCACTTTTTCAGCTGCCTCTGTTCTCGCTGCCAAGCAGTCTTGCCGGTCCAGCGGCGGGGGGAGACGAAAACGAAAATCGTCCCGACGCGCTCATCATCGTCAATCGCCTCGACGCTTTTTCTGAAATCCTTGTTCGCCTTGCGCTTGACGTCTTCGTCGGTTCCGAACTCCCAGACCGACTTGCCAATAGGCACCCAGGGCGCGCCTTCGCTTGCTTCCACTAATCCGTCGCAGCCTTTCCTTTGTGAATCGTCGTTTCCCGGAAAATCGACCTTCGAGAGCCCGCGCCCCGTCGAATGCACCAAAGTGCGGAGAAGCACTGCTAGGCGAGAGCGCGCCTGAAGGTTGCCGGCTGCCCAGCCTTCGATGTCATTGGCCTTGATCCGAAGGAAGGGTGGGACGTAGGCCAAAGTGTTTGCGGGCGCACCGCGTTTCTGGGCTTGCGCGGCGTCGTAGCGCGCCTGCATTTCAATCAATTCGGTCCGGGTGACCTGAAAGGCCTTTTCCAGCCGGGAGGCCATCTCCGTCGAGAGGGAGGCGTTTCCGTTCAGGAGATTGGAGAGCGCCGGACGGCCCACCCCCATGAGTTGGGCGGCCTTGGTAACGGAGATGCCCTTGGGAATGACCTCCGACCGAATCCAGGTGCCTGGATGGGGGGCATCGTTGGGAGAGGGCATTTTTCCAGCCTCAAGATAATGCGATAACGAAAGTGTAGCGTGTAACGCGACGGGATACAAGGGCTCGGATTGACTAGGGGTGCGTTACGGGCCGAGCCGTCGTTCGTGTGGGGTGGGGGAAGGCTGCGCCCCCCTTAGCTTCAGCAGCAATGGTGTTGAGAGTTCGCTTTGGGTCGCTTCGAGCCAAGGACTAGCTCAGCGCCAACGTCTTGGTCAGTGGTCGCCGGCAGGCTGGTCAAGGTAGGCCAGCGCCAACACAGCTGCCTAGGCGGCCGAAGTGCAAATCGCCGCGTTCATTCGTCCCCCGGACTCTCTCAGCGGTTGCTCGAGCATTGATGGCAGCGAGTTGTGGCAGGTAGCGCTACTGCAGAATCGACGCCGGCAGGCGCCGGTCGCCATGCAACAACAAGGTCTGCAGCAGCCCGTCCAGTTTAGGCGCGTGGTCCGCCGCGAGCAGCCGCCAGAGTGGCTGGTCGTGCAGGTGGTGATAGCCGGCTATGCGGGCTGCAGCTTCATGCAGCCGACCCGAGCAAGCGACCACCTCCGGCAGACAATGGATGGTCTACCAGCACACCGGCCTGCAGATCAAACGGAACGACCCATAGACGCATGCGGTCCGAGTAGGTAAAAACCGGCAGCGACCGGTTGAAGGTGGCGGTCTTGGGGTAGATCAAGAACAGGTCGCCCTGCCCGTCGAGGTAGTGCTTGCCATAGGCGAACAGCTGGTAGAAATCCGCCTGAGTCAAGCCGTATTTATCCTTGTTGGTGCCAAGCGACGCATCGAGCCGCTTCCATTTGGTGTCCAACACCCAGTGGCGGGCACCATTACTGAGCAGGAAATCCGGCTGCATCAGGAACCAAGGCTGGTCAAGGTGTTTACAAAGGTGTTTGGTAAAAGGGGGTCGTTTCAGAGTCGCATCCACCGCAAGAGTGCGGCGCAGACAGGCCTCAACATAGCGCTCGAACAAACGCTCCATGGGGAACAACAGGCTGACGCCATGCCACCGGCCGACGATCGACAGCGGGCTTTGCTCGTTGAGAATCAGCGAACACCACGGCCGGATCGGGCGGTAGTGGGCCATCAGACGGTCGTCGCGCCAACGGCGGAAATCCACCTCAATATCGGCGCTGGGCGGTATCGGCGTCAGATAGGTCGCCAATTCGTGCGACAGGCGCCAGTTGCGCGCATCACGGGTCAGGCGACACACGCGGTCGAGGCTGCTGCGCAGCAAGCGGTTCTCGGCGCGATCCGCGTCGAATACGTCGTGCTCGATCTGGAACAGGTGCTGGCGACTGGGCGGCTGGCGCAGCTGCCGCGGCATGTCCAGCCGCCCACGAAGATAGCGCTGCTGCTCCTGCACCGCGTGGTAGTCGAAGCGCACGCCGCGCTTGACCAAGTGATCTAGTCCTTCGAGGAACTGCCGCATCACCCATTCGGTCAACGGCGCGTCGAAGGCCTGGATGTTAGTGGGGCCTGTCTCCCGTGCGGTGAGGTCGAGGCAGCGTGCCAGCATCGTGCGCAGCAACCGGCGCGCTGATGCCACCGCGCCCAAGCCGTCGATATGCTTGGGTAGGATCTCGATCTGGGTGCCGCAGGGTGTCTCGATCACGCCAACGTAGTTGTCCAGCCGCAGCCAGCGGCTGTCATCTAGTTGCACCAGTGACGCCCCCGACCTGCGCAAGCGCGCACTCTCCCGGCACAGCCAGTCGAACGCGCTCACCGTCACCGTCGCCTGGTCCAGCGAAGGCATCACCGGCTGGGTGGTCAGTCGCGCGAACTCACGGACGGTGATTCGTCCCATTGCGTTAGCCGCCGTTCGAACCGAGGGTGCCCGCGTCGATGATGCCCAGGTAGCTTTCACGACGGCCCAGTGCCGTCGGATCCAGCTCCCACAAGCGAGCGTCGACCGGCACCTCGGACGTGCCGCTGAACAGGCCGGAAACGCTGTGCTGTGGTGGGACCACGAAGCAGTGCCCGGCCCCTTGCTTGTGCTGATCGTTCAGGACCCAGCGGATCCGCTCCCAGTCCTCGAAGAAATACTCCTGCAGCAGCGGCAGGATCTGGTTGCGGAATATGGCACTCAGCCGCTTCAGCGAGGGGTCCGCGATCAGGGGCATGAAATACGCGTGGCCCAAGTGGTGGTCGCGGTCGAGCAGCACTTCGATGCGTTGGTTCATCACCGTGATCATGGCTTCAATGTCGATACCTTCCACGTCGACGTCGGCCAGAAGCTCCGGTTGTGCTGGCATTTCCACAAACTCGAAACGGCGGCGCAAGGCGATATCCAGTCCGGCTAGCGAGCGGTCGGCGGTGTTCATGGTGCCGATCAGATAGACATTGTTCGGGACGCTGAAACGCTCCTTGGAGTATGGCAGCATCGCCTCCAGCGCCTCTTCCGCACCGGCTCGCTTAGATGGTTCGATCAAGGTAATCAGCTCACCAAAGATGCGCGACACGTTTCCCCGGTTGATCTCGTCGATGATGAGAACGCGCGGCAAGGCGTTGTCGCCGACCTCGGTGCGTGGACGTAAAAGTCCGCCCAGCTTGTCCAAATCAATCGATCCCTCGCGCAACTCATAGATCGTCATCTGACTGAAGCGGTTCTCCATCAACGCGTCGTACGCCAATGCGGGCTTGTATACCCGCAGCCAACGTACATCGCGGCATTGGACATAGGAATCGCCGTTCTCCCGAGTCGTCGTCCGGTAGTCGCCGGTGATCTCACCAATGGCCCGGAACCTAAGGTTTCCCTCGGTCACGACCACAAGGTCACCCTTTTTCATTTGATTTACGAAGGTATTGATAGCCGTGATCGGGTAGGCGGTCAAGGCAAGAGGCTCACCCGCCGCTGCAAACGTCTGCTGGATATCCTCGCGGGTCTTGCCGTTCGAGAAATCTGCGCTGGCGCCGAACCCCATCAGCGCGACACCGTTCTTGATGCACTCCTCGTAGATGTGACCCTCGGTTGCGTAGTCGCCCAGAGATAGCTTCCACATGCGGCGGCTGCTGATGTCCATCGGCAGCTCGGCTTCCTTGACTAGGCGCGTACGCGCCGCATCGCACAGACGCTTAAACACTCCATCGGCTATTTCGTAGCGCAGCGCACCCGTCTCTTCGTCGGTGTCAGCGCGCAGGCCCTCCACGAAGTCCTCGTAGCTGAAGCTCTGATGGAAGGTCACGAACTGCACGCGGCCCTCCTTCGCAAGCTCATCAAAGCGTCGCTTCTCGATGCGGCGCCCCTCGGGCCCTGCGTCACGCGTGGTGGCAACCAACTCAGGGTCCAGCACCTCCAAGGCTTTGGTGATGGCGTGATAGGTCTTGCCCGTTCCAGGTGGTCCGAACAGGATCTGATTCAACGGTGCTTGCGTCATGACGGGCTTCTTCTCGCGGACGTGCATTGGAGACGCCGGCGTAACGAAAGTGGCGGAGCTAGATGGGGTGCGCGAAATCAGGAAACTGCCTTCACCCTCTGGAGTGATGAAAATGCTCTCTCCTGGCTTGGCCCCGACCTCGCTTAGATACCCGGTCAGCCGACGCCGCAGACGGCCGCTGCCGGCGCTGGATACCCGAATATCTGAATCGAACTCAAAGCCGGTATCGGTGCGGAAGTGCGCTGATTCGCCGGGATCGGCGTCGGTGGACCCGCCATGCATCGACTCGGGGAACGGCGCGGATATTAGGTTGAGGTTGAGGTAACCATTGCGGATGGCTCCTTCGCTGAGCTTGATCTCGTAGGGGTTGCTAAACACCCATTGCTTCCAGGCCCGCTCGCTGAGCGCGACGATAGACTCCTCACTAGCTCGATGCGTAGCGATGTCCCGGTAAAGCAAGCTTTGCGGAATACGCCTGTCGGTCGTTGACTGGCCGAGGAAGGCAAGCAGCGGCTTGCGCAGGTAGACGCAGATGATCAAGGGCGAATGCAACGACTGGTAATGGAAAGCGATTTTCCATTTGTAAGCATCGCCCAGCGGGCTCTGGTCGATTTCTTCCAGACGCCCGTCGCGTGCCGCTTGCGCCACCTCCACGACGTGATTGCGCACCGACTCGAAGGCCGCGGCCGCGGTATCACCGAATTTTGTGTACCAGCCGTAGTGGACGTCGTAACTTCGGCCCCGGCCGTCCTCCTCTTGGGTGATGGAGTTACGCGAGTAGATTCCGAACTTGAACGCCGAACCGCCCCAGATGCTACCGAAGCCATCCAGCCGGCTCTCCATCCAGTTTACGAAGCAGGTCCTGTCGCCTGCGGTGGTGTATTCAGCAAGAGTCATGGTTCGCAACCGGTCGATCGGCCATGCCTGCAAAAACTCGCGCCAAACGTTGTCGTCGCTGTTGAATGCCATGCGTCAGTCGTCCTTTGGGTCTGGTCGAGCGTAGTTGCCGGTAATCCGCGTAACCGACCGATGCTGTGTGGGGTTCGACCCCGTTTCCGAGGGCACTTGAGCTAAGGATATGAACTTCTGGTCTGAGCTGTTGAGCCTACCTTTCGACCGACGGTTAGCCACGCCGCGCATTAGACGGCGAACGCGGCCTTCGACCGGCCGCTCTGGGTCGCTAGCCACCGGCACCGTTGTCGCCGGCCATGAGGGGTCCCGATGGCAAGGCTGGTCAGCTTGTCCGGCGAAGCTGGTCATTATTGTTGGCCAGCGATGGTCAGCTTGTTGGCAAGATGCGCTTCCCGACGAAGCACGATTCGCACCCACTCACCACCATAGTGAATCCGGCTCGCTGCGATCTCGCGAATGCGCTTCCGCAGCGCGCTGCAATTGCGCGCCTTCGCTCCATACGTCAGAGAGGACCGCGATATCGACATGATCTTGCAAGCCCGCCGCTCGCTGACGCCAAACGATCCTGCAGCTGAGCCATTCAAGCGTGCTTCTGAGTGGCTCTCAGAGCTTTTTTGACCACCTCCTGCAACATGGCCTTGTCCAGGCTCAGCTCGGCGACCCGCTGCTTCAGCTGCCGATTCTCCCTCTTCCAACTGGCGTAGTCGCTTCAGCTCCGACGGCCCAAGTCCACCGTACTTCTTCTTCCAGTTGTAGAAGGTGGCTTCAGCAACACCCAGCTTGCGGCAGATCTCGGCGACTGCCATCCCGAGCTCTCACTGCTTCAGCGCGTACGCGATCTGCTTCTTGGTCGACGCCCCCAGTTTTCAGGAGGCGGGTCAGGACAGTTCGACAGGGTCGTCTTTGGATCAGAGAGTGCGCGACAACGCGGGCCGACTCTCTGCGATTGCTCCAAAGTCACCACTTCAGAGGCTGCCGATCGGCGTAGAGCCGACCAAGGATGTACCGCTCCGATCAGTCGAGCCGCACCTAGACTTGGTGCAAGGCATCAGAATCATGAAATCACTAATCAGCGTAACCGTAAACGTCCACAGTGCGGCGGATCATGTTCGAAAGAATCGGACTTCCATACATCTCAGTGCGGATGGGTCAGAACACGCACAGCAAGGACGGCCACGGAGAGGTTCTTAGTGCATTTTGATGTAAATCCCCGGAAACAGATATGGGGCAAAAGTGGAAAAGCGAACTGCGTTCAAGTGACGAGGTCCGCAGCGGAGGATGATGGGTCGAGCATAGGTGCAGGTAGCGTTCTTCATGCGCCAGCGGGTCAGACGAGCCCATTTCTTCCTTGGGGCCCAGGGAAAGATCTTTTGTAACTTTCATCAGCCTAAGTTTTTGGAATGATCCATCGCATGGACATCCAAACCCAAGCGCTCCTGCAGCGCATCAAAGCGAACCTGCCCGAAAGAGCTGCAGGCATCCGAACCGACTACAGCGTCACTACCGACGGAGCCAGTCGCCGAGCCCTCATCGTTGAAGCGTTCGGCAGAAAGAACGCCTTCGTGCTGGTGTCCCCGTTCGAAAAAATCCGAGCGCGAGCCATCCAGATCATGGTCGACAACGTAGGCGTCAAAGCGGATGCGGCGATCCGCTGCCTCGAGGCGGCACACGAACTTACCGAGATCAACGACGTCGGCGCCTGGACCTTCCAAGAACGAGCCCGTGAGGCGCGGCGGATGACGAAGCGGGGCATCGGTGATTTGGAGTTCGGCGCAATTCCCGGCGCCGAGGACCTGTGGCTGACGATCTCGGCAAACCTCGGAAGCATTGAGCGGATTGAGATCATTGAGACGATCGATGCGCAGCCCGGGCGAGGTGGCGCGCGGAAGGCCTACGCCAACTTCTATACGAGCGAGAACGTCCAAGTGGCCGCCATCCAGTTGAACCTGCTCTCACGACAGGTCCGCGACATGGCCTTCCCTGCGTCCGAGGAGGACGGTAAAAACGCTGACCGGCGAACCCGCCGATGGGCAAATCAGGTTGGGGCAGATCAGCGGGCCTTTACGGCGGCAATGATTGCGCTGCTGTCGATCGACAACTACTTCGCACCAACGGAAATCAACCTGAGCCTCTGACATAAAGGTCGACTGGGACTGCCTCTGCATACGCTTTCTGCGCAGGTACGGTGTGGGGTAAGAGGCGCGCTGGATCCTAGTGTGCATATGCAGTGGGATTTGGCGACGGAAGAGGCGCTTTGCGATGCGGTCTGCCCTCGCTAGTTCGCCCTCCGGCTCCCTTCGATCCCAGTCGCCAGATGGATCAGTAGCGGTTCTTTTTTGCCCCTGTTACACATTGATCGCGCATCATCAAGACTCATCATTCGCATCTTTCAGTTGACGCAACAAGGACGTCATTCATGACCGATATCATCTGCCCACATTGTGCCACTGCGTTCGCGGTCGACGAAGCCGCCTACTCGGACATCCTCAAGCAAGTTCGCGATGCTGATTTTTCCGAGCAGCTTCAACAACGCCTAGACATTGCTGATCGTGAAAAGCGGGCTGCCCTTGAGATTGCCCAGGCACGCGCTGCAGCGGCGGTCGCTGAAGCAGCGGCTCTCAGTGGTGCTGAAATCCAGAAACTTCAGTCCCAGATCGAGGCAAGCGAATCATTCCGCAAGCTGGCCGTTGCTGAAGCGCTTGGCACCCTCCAAAGGGAACGTGATTCACTTGCCAATGCGTTGGAGAATGCAACGAAAGAGGCCAGCACTCTGACGCAGCGGGCTGAAGAGCGGAGACTTGCCGACATTCAGAAAACCGAAGCGGACAAGGACGCAGTGATCCAAGTTCTTCGGTCCAAGCTGGACACAGGCCATCTCGAGAAAACCCTAGCCGTTTCGGAAGCGATAACCGAGGTCACCAAAGAACGCGATGCCCTGAAGAACACGCTAGAGCGCGCCGCTTTAGAGCGCGATCACGGCGAGCGAGTTCTTCGTCAGATGTACGAAGTGCAGATCAAAGACCGAGATGATGCCATTGAGCGCTTACGCGATATGAAGGCTCGTCTCTCGACAAAGATGTTGGGCGAGACCCTCGAGCAGCATTGCGAAACCGAGTTCAACCGTATCCGCGCCACGGCGTTTCCCCGCTCCTACTTCGAAAAGGACAATGATTCGCGCAGCGGCAGCAAGGGTGACTACATTTTCCGTGATTCAGATGATGCGTCGACCGAGATTGTCTCGATCATGTTCGAGATGAAGAACGAGGACGACCGGACGGCCAGCAAAACAAAGAATGAAGATTTCCTGCGCGAACTTGACAAGGACCGCACTGAAAAAGGCTGTGAGTACGCGATCCTCGTTTCCCTTCTTGAGCCTGACAGCGAGCTGTACAACACAGGGATCGTGGATGTCTCCCACCGCTATCCGAAGATGTTCATCATCCGACCACAGTTTTTCCTGCCGAT
>Ga0335395_10001342_pt1 | contig 15592 bp, 12 predicted proteins | sample MAT02_FD_205744 | JGI IMG/M metagenome (GOLD analysis project Ga0335395, IMG submission 205744) | Freshwater microbial communities from Lake Fryxell liftoff mats and glacier meltwater in Antarctica - MAT-02 (spades assembly) (version 2) ...
TTACACTCTTTACTCTTCCTTCAATTCTGATTCTGGCAATTTTTCTTAATCATTGCCCAATTTTGCTTACTATCTTCAGCCACAGCCTTATTCTAAGTGCCTTATGCAGAAATTGGCTGTCCAATGGAATGCACTTTGATTAAGCTAGTTGTTCCTGATTTACCAATTGGAACACCAGAGGTAATTACTACTTTATCGCCCTTATTCGCTAAACCCATGTCTACAACTGTGTTCACCACATTGGTAAACATCTCTTCAGCATTGTGGACTGGTGGGATTAGCAAAGCTTCCACACCCCAAGAAAGCGCTAGTTGGCGATAAGCAGTGATGTCAGAGGTGAGGGCAATAATGGGAGAAGTAGGGCGATATTTAGACACCATTCTCGCCGTATTTCCTGATGAAGTGTTACAGAGAATTGCCCGTGAGCCTGTTTCATAAGCGATGCGGCACACAGACTCTGCCACAGATTCGGTAACGCTGAGACTGCCTGCTTCATGACACCAGGCATGTTTGCTACCCTCATCTAGAGCCTGTTCTGTCCGCACGGCGATATTGTGCATCATCTCGACGGCGGCGATGGGATATTGCCCGACAGCTGTTTCACCAGAAAGCATTACTGCATCCGTACCATCTAAGATGGAGTTGGCTACATCGGTGGCTTCGGCGCGGGTGGGGTCAGGGGCGCTAATCATCGACTCTAGCATTTGGGTGGCTGTAATCACCGGCTTGCCAGCCCGATTGCAACGGCGAATAATATCTTTTTGAATCAGGGGTACTTCCTGAATTGGGACTTCCACCCCTAAATCGCCACGAGCAATCATAATTGCGTCGGCAACTTTCAGAATGGAATCAAAGCTTTCTACTGCCTCTGCTCTTTCGATTTTGGCAATTAAGCGGATGGAAGCGCCAGCAGCTTCAATCATTCGCTTGGCGGGTTCTAAATCTTGTGGCGATCGCACGAAGGACACCGCTACCCAGTCTACACCCAACTGAATCCCAAAGCGGAGATCCAGCAAATCTTTTTCGGTGATCGAACTAACAGGTAAAGGAGTTTGTGGTAGATTTACTCCTTTGTGTGTGGAAATTAACCCGCCAATTTTTACTTGGGCGCGAATGCGATCGGCATCACGAGCGGTAACAATCAACTTGACGCGACCATCATTAATCAAAATTGGTTCGCCTGGTCGCACCATTGCGAACAAAGTCGGCAGTGGTAGAGGTATTTCGTCAATACTCTCACCTTTTTCTTGCAAAACAAAGGTGACTTCAGTACCAGCTTCTAAATTTAACCCTTCTGGTGGTAAAGTTCCCAAACGAATCTTCGGGCCACACAAGTCTTGCATAATTGCGATCGGCTTTTGCTGCTCATTACTAATTTGCCTGAGATAGTGAGCAGTTTGGGCGTGGAATTCATAAGCGCCGTGGGAAAAATTCAGCCGCGCCACATTCATTCCAGCTTTTACTAGGGCTTGCAGCTTTTCGGGTGCAGATGTAGCCGGCCCAACAGTACAAATGATTTTGGTTCGACGCATAGGGATTAGGGGTTGAGGAGTAACCTGCAAATTTGGATGGTTTGTGCGATCGCCCAGCCATCCAAATTAACATGTGCTTCATATCACTGGGTTGGTAAGTAAAGATACTAAATTACGTTTTATTTTCGGAGTATTTCCCATTTGACCCAAATCCCAAAAGTCAAGGGCCAAAAGTCAAAAGTTAATGACCAATGACCAATGACAAATGACCAATCAAACCACAGCAACTGTCGGTGCGAGTTTTTCCTTTTGTGACATAGACAACATCAGGTCAATCACGCGATTCGAGTAGCCCCACTCGTTGTCATACCAGGCAATTACCTTAAAGAAGTTAGAATTCAACTCAATCCCAGCACCTGCGTCAAAGATACTAGAATGGCTATCGCCTTGAAAATCTGTGGAAACTACTTCTTCATCTGTGTAACCCAAGATACCTGCTAGAGAACCTGCGGCAGCCTCTTTCATGGCAGCACAGATTTCCTTGTAACTGGTGGCTTTGGCAGTTTTGAAAGTTAAATCAACCACAGAGACATCGGGAGTCGGAACTCGTAATGCCATACCAGTCAATCTACCCTTCAATTCTGGTAAAACCAACGCTACGGCTTTAGCTGCGCCTGTGGAGGAGGGAATAATATTCTGGCTTGCACCTCGACCACCCCGCCAGTCTTTCTTGCTGGGGCCGTCTACAGTTGGCTGAGTGGCAGTCATGGCATGAACAGTGGTCATTAACCCTTCAGTCAACCCAAAGTTGTCATTGATCACCTTAGCTATGGGAGCTAGACAGTTTGTAGTGCAGCTAGCATTGGATACAATTATATCCTTGCTGGGATCAAATAGGTGATGATTTACACCCATTAGCAGGGTAGTAACTCTATCTGGATCTTTGGTGGGAGCGGAAATTACCACTCGCTTTGCACCTGCCTTCAGGTGGTTGGCGGCTCCTTCGTAGTCAGTGAAGAGTCCGGTAGCTTCTACGACATAATCTGCACCTAATTTTCCCCAAGGTAACTCTGCTGGGTTTCTCATCGACACGCAAGGGATGAAGTGCCCGTCAATGAGGATACCGTCTTCCTTGGCTTCAATATTGTGCTTTAATCTACCGTGGGTTGAGTCGTACTTTAAGAGGTAAGCGAGGTTATCTGGTGGTACTAGGTCGTTAATGCCCACAAACTCGATGTTGGGATTATCGATGCCAGCGCGAAGCACGAGTCGCCCGATTCTACCGAAGCCATTGATACCAACTTTCAATTTAGTCAAGATAAAACCTCCCGTTGTGGTGGAAGTTGAACAAAAGGAGAAGGTTAAAAGTCAAAATAGATTGCCTTTTATTCTTTACTCTTTGATCCTGACAGTATCAGTCAGCTAAGACATATTTACTTGGCATATTTTAAGGTTTGGGGTATTGGGCATGGGGCATTGGGCATTGGAAAAAACCCCATTTATTAGGTTGTTATATTACGCGATGTGCAACTTATTCTTAGAACCCCACTTCCATTCCTCTCCCCCACAGGGAGAGAGGCTTTGATTCTTGCTCCCCTTCCCTTGTAGGGAAGGGGTTGGGGGTTAGGTTTGAGAGAAAGTTGCACACGGCGTTAGGGACTTCCAAGAAATAAATTATCCAAATGAACGAACCACAGAGACGCAGAGAACACAGAGATAGGAGAAATAGAGAAGATTTTTGCGTCAGTTTTGGGATATTTTTTTATTTGGAAGTCCCTTAGATTGCTCAGACTGTTTAAATAATTTGCCTTTGCAAGCCACGATTTGTTAGGAGATAAACAGCAAAAGTACCTACCCAGTGACTAGCTGCATAATGTTCACTTACAATATCTGCTAATCCATACTGACAATGGTGAAGGGCAGCAGAGTGAAGTGTTTCTATGCGGCGATCGCTATTTGCCAATCCAGATATGATCCCCTCAAGCATCCAAGCACGACTGAGATTAAGACCGTAGAAATGGGCTTGCATATAATCTTGAGGATTATCTACTCCGGGTGGTTGTAACCAATTTGCTGAAGTCTCAATAGGTATTTGGGGAAGAAAATCGGTGAGCCAGTCAGCGAAAGCTGTTGTTGGCAGAACTCGCCGCATCAGGTCTGCTTCAGCAAGTCCAGGAGAGAGAAAATCGTAGCCAAGCGGCTCAAATTGTAAGGAGTAGTTGCGATCGCTAAGATAAAATTGCCGTGCTTTGTTCTCCACTAACTGAATAAAATCAGTATTTTCGGTAATCCTTGCCCAATCTAGCATCAAACCAAGTGCAAAAGCTGTTTGGCTATGCATCCCTGTGCGATTGGGAAGTTTCAGTCCATCAATCCAGCGCTGTAAGTTACCTGCAATTAACTTTTCTAGCGGTTCCAATACAACCCGCCATTGTTTCGCTTGAGGATGATTCCACTCGTGAAGTTCCGCAGCCAGTTGCAGAAACCATGCCACACCATAAGGAAATTCAAAAAAGGGTAGCCGTTGAAAATGGGCAATCTCTCCTTGAATCTTCTCAGGTGTTAGGCTCTGCTCTAGTGCTTGCTTTGACGCTGAATTGAAGGAGGCTTCAGGAAAGTGACGCAGCAGACGTACCAGCAACCAGTGACCATGTACGGCTGAATGCCAATCTAAACAGCCATAAAAAGCAGGAGTCAATTTACGCGGTGGTTTTATATCCTCGTCGCTATCAGCCCAATACAGACCACTGTGGGGATACTCTCGCTCGATACAATCCAGTACTAATTGAGCAAATTGTACCGCGATCGTTTCATTAATCTCCAAATTATTGGGTGGCATGGTCATATCATGTCCGCATAATTAGTTACGATTCCCACAGTCATTGCACCCCACCCCCAGCCCCTCCCCGCCGGCGGGGAGGGGAGACAAAGCATAGCTTTGGCGGGGTGGGGTTCTTCGAGTTTAAAAAGCAATCAAGCGGACATGATATCACTTAATACAATTTTGCGTAAAAACGTAGCGTTTTTAATGCAAGAGGAGGCATTAACAATGCGGCCGGCGCATTCACATTGCAAAATATTGCCAAATTTAATTCGCTACGAATTAACCATCACTTGTGCTTCAAGTTTTACCCTAGCTTCTGCTTCCAGAAATTCAGCGACTTGAGCCTCAATTTCATCCCGGACAATCTGACGATACTCCAAGAAATGCTCAATTTGGGCGCAAACAGCTAAGTAACTACTCACCCCACCCGGATTATGCTGATACATGCTCCACAAGTTGCGCCAGAATTGCCAGCGCGTCTGACGACGTACACCTTGGCGCCAACAAATGATCAGAAACGCTCGGAGTACTTTCCAGTCCAATGGTTTCTTGGCGGCTTTGCCTTTTTTCGGGTAGGTTGCTTCGCCCAAAAGCCGGAAATGTTTGTATGTACGCTCCAAAAACCGTTCTGGCTCATACAAATCACAGAACGCCTGCACATATTCACGAGCGATGTCTTCTAAAGGACGAGTTGGGACAAAGTTCATCAACGTAGTTTGGTTGATGTTGGCTGATTTATTGCGGAGTCGTCCTTCCTTTTCTAATCTATGCCAAAGCGCTGTATCTGGAAGCGCTTGCAGCATACTAAATAAGGCGGTGGGTATTGCTGTTTGCTCGACAAACTTGACAATTCGTGCGCCGGCTCCTACTTTCTCGCCATCAAATCCAATGATAAAGCCTGCCATGACTCGCAACCCTGAGCGGGTAATCCTATTCACCGCGTCACTGAGTGAGTCTCTAGTATTTTGGTATTTCTGAGTGAAAGTGAGACTTTCTTCGTCGGGGGTTTCAATTCCCAGAAAAACGGCTCCAAAATTACACACTACCATCAAATCCATCAGTTCTTGATCTTGGGCTAAATCAACTGAAGCCTCTGTGGCAAAGGAAAAGGGATAGTTATGTTCTACCATCCAGGGCAGAAGAGACTTCAAAAATAATTTGACATTCCGCTTATTACCGATGAAGTTGTCATCCACCATAAAAATACTGCGCCGCCAACCCAGTTTATACAGATAATCTAGTTCTGCTAATAGTTGTTCTGGGTTTTTGGTGCGGGGTTTGCGACCGTATAGCACAATAATGTCGCAAAATTCACACTGGAAGGGACATCCACGCGAAAATTGCACCGACATCTCTGCATAAGCTTCAAATTCTAGTAAATCAAAGCGAGGAGTTGGAGTATTGGTAACATCTGGTTTTTCACCACCAGAGCGGAAAATACCTGTGCGATCGCCCCGTGCGATCGCTGCTACAAATAAGGGTAGGGTAATTTCCCCTTCGTCCAATATCAAGTAATCTGCTCCGGCGGATGTCATTTCATCTGGTAGCGCTGTCGGGAAGGGGCCACCCACAGCTACCCGTTTACCTCTTTGTTTTGCTTCTAATATCTGAGAAAGCAAATCTTCTTTTTGCACAATCATCGCCGACATAATAACCAAATCTGCCCAAGCCCATTCTGCTTCCGTACAGACGCGAACATTTCGATCTACTAACTTATACTCCCATTCTTGAGGTAATATCGCGGCTACAGTTACCAAGCCTAAAGGCGGTAGCATTGCTTTACGGTCTAATAAAGCCAGTGTTTTTTCAAAAGACCAAAAACTTTTTGGAAAACGGGGGTATAGAAGTAAAACATTCATATTTGACGCTTATAAACCTTCATTTTAGCTGCTGGTTGAATTTACATACAATTTAGCCACTCTGATAACACATTAAAGCAGCCTTTGTATCCAGTAGCTATAAGCTCTACTATGACTGATTTAGACAATTGCTCAAGAGTGCCAGGAGTGCGATGTTTACCACGGGCAACTCTTGGAGAGGCTACGCCAACGCCAACGCAATTTACGAAAATCCTCAAACATGCATGGGTAAAGGATTTAGCTAGAAAGACTAGAACTTGTGGGAGGGTTATAAATAATTAGCAGTTCAGTATCTGTTCTTTTTCTAACTTGGCAAATTGGCAGCTATGAGAAAATTAACTGTGTTATTTTCAATCCTATACAAGGTGTATTTGCACTTTCAAGCTATTTAGACGGGCTGCAACCCGTCTTTATTTATTCCTAGATGGTTTTAAAATCTCGTTACCAAATCTAAAAAGAAAAGGTTCTTTCATTGGGCTGCTACCGCGAATTCGGGAGGCGGCATCCCTCTCTATCGGCATTCCCAGCTAGAGACTGGGAACGAGCTAAGAAGGTGAACTACTCAGACTTGCCTACGGCTGAAGTCCGAGCTTCCCAATTCATCGGGAATAGCCATCTATTACTCCGTAGTTTTTTTGGTCTGACATTCCCTCCAAGGGCAGGAGTCCTGGTTCCCAAGACCCAAATTTTTCTCTTGTGACATATACCTATTAGCTTGGTTTTCGCTTGCGGCATTGATGGTCAAGACACTATATATCTTACCAGAAAATTTTGGGCATTCGTCATACATCCAGAATTTGTTTTTCCTGTGTAAAAAATCAATTCCAGATGTAATCCTTATGCCCCGCTCACAATCCCCACCTTATGAGTACATTGTTCGCGTTAGCGTCTCGCAGAGAAGGTGGGGACTTCCGCGACTAGTTAAAGCATCGAGTCAGATGATTCCCGACACTACCATTACCCATATACGGGCTAACAAGAGAGATGTCGAAAATGGCTACCCTATTACTCCTGAAAGCGGGTGCAGTATTGTTAAATGAAAACTATGCTTAGTTTCAGTTTTCAGATACCGTTCTTGTAAGGGTTGCCACTTCTGCCACGATTGGTAGCGATTTTCAGTTAACAAAGCAGCAAGGGTAGGGAGTTCAGTCTGGATTTCTGACTTGAAGACATCTGTAAGCCAGTCAGTTAAGACAGCACTATCTTGCATCGTACCCAAAATTTCTTGGATACTTTTCACTTCTGTAAGATAAGCTGCGTAAGACTCGCCATATAAGTCAGTAAATAACTCCATCTGGTAACGTAGACGTTTAGCTTCTTTTCGCAAACTGTGAATAATTTCACCTTCTCTTGTCAATTGTTTTTCTATCTTTTCTGGTTTCCAGTTTTTCTGGATTTTCACTTCTGATTCCACAAATTCAGTGCCAACTAACCAACCGGGATGCAGTAAAAAACTACTCACTTCTGGTAAAAGTAAATCTGGTAGTACCTGCTGAATGGCAAAAGATGCCAAAGGTTGATAACTAGGTTTCTCTAACCACTTATCTAATGCATCTTTTAGAGACTTGTAAGATTCATCTTTTAACGTTTTCTGCACGCTTGATTGTACATCTTCACGTTGTTTAGCTAAAGCGTTAAAAGCTGTTTGTAGAGATTCTTGTTCTTTGCAGGGTAAGTTTGGTTTGTAATTGTTTTCCAAACTTTCTTTAAGTACGTCTAAATCTCTCAGATTACCAAGACGACGGGCTATTTTACCGATATTTTTATCGTTGACTGGTTTCGGCATATCCACCGCTAGCCCAAAGCTAGTTACAGATGTCCGTAGGCGACGCATTCCCACTCGCATTTGGTGCAGCGCTTCGGGATCTTCATCTTTCTTTACTGATTTTTCCCACTTCAAGGTTTTCTTAAAGTGTTTTTCAATCGCTTGGTAGGCGTAGTCCCCTAGAGTTTTTACCGTGGGTTGTGTGGCTAGTTTCATAATTGATCTTAAATAAGGATTACCTCATGAGGTTATTGAATAATAACATTAGTTAAAAATTTGTATCTACTTTTGATATTTTTTATTCAGTGAGTATTATCAAGTATGCTGATGAGCATTAATACTTGCATCCTCTTAGAGAAATATCCAATATCTATCAAAGGTCTAAAGAGCAGATTCACTTAGCAATTTTTTATATAGCGTTTCTCGTTTACGTGAGGTACAACCGTAGGGGCACGGCACTGCCGTGCCCTTACACTTCGCAATATAATGTTGTACCGGATATGAATGGGAACCGCTATATACGATAGCTTACAAAAATATTTAGCATGATATCAAATCATTTATTATGATATAATCATTAATATTTTCACAATCGATAAATGTCAAACTCAAATTTTATAAATCAAGTTTTATTGACTTTTGTAGATAATTTTAAAGAACATAGAGAAGACTTATCAGCCCTACTGCTAACAAACCAGAAATATTTATGGCTGGGGTCAGATGAAACCTCAACTATTGAACGTCTCTCTTTGGTTGATACTGATAAATTTACAGATCATCAACAATTTCGGGTAGCAGAATTTATCAATTTACCTGCGCCAGAAGACCAAGAAATTGATATAGAAGGACTTGCTTACACAAATTATTACTTATGGTTTGTTGGTTCTCATAGCTACAAACGCAAAAAACCTAAACCTGATAAAACCGATGCACAAAACTTTAAAAGGCTGACAAAAATTGAATCAGAACCCAACCGTTACCTTTTAGGAAGGATTCCTTTGATAGACGGTAAGTTATTCTCATCTTGCCCACATCCCCAAAACCCAAATGTGCAATTGAATGCCGCTAAACTAGAGGTGACAAACCAGGGTAATTTGCTAATGACAGCTTTAGCAGATGACGCCCATTTAGGCTTATTTATCAAGGCTGGAACTGCGGGAAAAGATAACGGCTTTGATATTGAAGGAATAGGCATTTATCAAAACCGGATTTTTTTGGGTTTGCGCGGCCCTGTATTGCGGGGTTGGGCTGTAGTGCTGGAAATTGAGTTAGAAGATTCTAGCCCTGGAACTCTGAAACTACGGCAAATTGGAGAAGCGAAGGAATTATATAAAAAGTATTTTATCTGGTTGAATGGTTTAGGAATTCGGGATTTGTGTGTAGATGGAAAAGATTTGTTGATTTTAGCCGGGCCAACGATGGATTTAGATGGGCCTGTGCAAGTTTATCGCTGGATAAATGGCGTTAACTTGCGAGAAAATGTCTTCAGCAATCCAGATTTTGTACAAGATATTCCCTATGGAAATCGGGAAGATCATGCTGAGGGAATGACGCTATTTCAGGATGTTGCTGGCATACCTTCGCTATTGGTAGTTTATGACTCTCCAGCAACAACTAGACTGGTGGGTGATAGTAGTGTAATAGCGGATGTGTTTAAGCTGAGATAATATGAATTTTGGATTTTAGATTGTTAAAGGTTAGTGGAGATTGCTTGTACAGGACAGGTGGGGATACACTGTTCGCAGACGATACAACGCGATCGCGTGAATGTGAGCTTGTATGTCTCTGGGTGGAGAGTGAGAGCTTCGGTAGGACAAACCCCAGTACACAAGCCACAGTGGACACACACATCCTCGTCGATCGCAATTTCGCCTAATGTATGAGAAACACTAACATGGCGCGATCGCATCCACTCGATCGCCGCATCTAATTGATCGATATCTCCCGATAGTTCCACTACCAGTTTGCCAATTTGATTTGGGGCAACTTGGGCACGGATAATATTGGCGGCAACGTTGAACTCTTTGGCCAGTACGTAAGTGACTGGCATTTGTACGGCGCGTTTCGGGAAGGTAAGGGTTACTCGTTTTTTCACAGGTTTAGCAGAGGGTTTTTTCTGTTGTAGCGTATTCATCGAAGAAGCAGGGGAGCAAATTCCCCCTCATTCCCCTTATCTCCCTCTCACCGAGCTATAAATCTTAGATTAACGTAAACCTAAAATTTCGGAAATCGCCGCTACAATATCCAAATAGAAGTTGCCTTTCACTGCCCGAAACAACTCAAATTTAGAGTCAGGCGCACCAAAAAACGGTCTGAGAAACCATCCTAACTGCATACCAACAAAAGCGTAAAGCAATAACCAGGATCTTAAAATAGTAGTGCGGGTTTTTTTGCCAACTTCATCTTGTTTAGAAAGTAATTGCATTCCTTCATAAAGGAATTTAACGCCAAAGATGCCTGTAATGCCAAAAATTAACACATTCAACAGTTTAAAAAATTGATAAGAATCGGGTGTAGTAATCAGAAAGAATAGCGTAACTGGTGCCAAACTGAATAAAAGCACACTAATCACTGATACAGATGTGAGCAACACAACAAAATGCTGTTGAATACTGCTCCGGGAGCCAAACAAAACGTTGAAAAAGAACAAAGTTGGAAAACAAATAATCAGTGTTAATAGATAAAATGCTGGAAGTTTGATAGCACCAGATAATGCCTGTGCCCAACTGTTAGATGCACCAATAATTGCGCCATATATTGCAAAGAAAATGGAACTAGATACAAACAGAGAACTAATTTTATTTTGTAATCGGACTCCCTGACGAATCTCTTCTAAAAAGGACTGGCGATCGCGTAATAAATTAAGCAAAACACCAAACTGTTGAATCCCGAACTTTTCCTTATTCCGCATATTTTTATATGTTTTATATTTTGTGTAATTACTAATTGATTAATTAACGGATTCCCAAGAGATAGCTAATAGCTTGAATCACACTCAAATAAAAATTACCTTCTCTTTCGCGGAATAGTTGAAAAACAGAATCAGGCGTGCCAAAAAATGGTCTGAGAGTCCATCATAACTGACTGCCTACAAAAGCGTAAAGAAATAGCCAAAATTGTAAAATTTTCTGGCGTGTCTTGCTACCTTCATTATCTTGTTCTAAAACTAAACTTGTGGCTTGATATAAAGACGAAATACCAATAAATCCAGTTAATGCAAATATGAATACATTTAATAGAATTAAAAATTGGTAGTTATTGGTGGTAATTAAGAAAAACAGTGTGATTGGTGCAAAGCTGAATAAAAGTACACTCGTAACTGAAACAGCAGTCAAGACTAATGCTAAATGCTGTCCAAAAGTCCGCTTTGAACCAAAAACAATGTTAGCAAAGAACAACGTTGGAATACAAATTAGGAGTGTGATTAAATAAAGGGCTGGAAGTTTAATGGCGGAAGACACAGCTTGCATCCAACTATGGTATGCACCAATGATTCCGCCATAACCAGCGAGAAATAAGGAACTGCAAACTAGTAGAGAAATAATTTTATTTGGTAATCTCGTACCTTGGCGAACTTCCTCTAGAAATCCTTGGCGATGTCTAACGACAAGCCGCTACGCGTCTACGCGCAGGAATCCAATCAGCACCGCAAAGTATTTGATTCCTAAAGATTTCCGTTCAATCATGTTATCCTCACACAGCTAAAATTCTAAGTTTCATCTGAGTAATCACCGCCAGAACCATATTTCCAGGCATCAATCAAACGATGCCAATAATATTGTTGTTCTTTTGGTTGATTCTTAATCCATATTTCTAACATTGGACTTAACCAAAACAAGGCAGTGTACACACCTAAATTACTGTAATGTAACATCCAATCTAACAAACTTGCCAAACCTACTTGTGGAATTATCTTGGCAACTAATACCGGATGATCTAAACCAGTTTTTAACAGTGTTTGTGTTAGTGCCGAAAACTGTACTATATCCTGTAAAAATGGTTTTAGCACTGGTGTACCCAACTGTTGCATTTCTTCAAATACCGCCGAGAGGAGTTGGTTAATTTGATCTGGGGCAATTTTCTGATTTACACCAACACTCATCGCCCTTTGAAACAACCAGGTAACAGTCAAACTTGGCTGATAGGGTTGCAGCAGTGCGATCGCTTTTGCAGATAATTGTTCTGTTTCCAGCGCATCGTAAATGCCATAAGTTAAACGCTTCAGGTGACGCACCATTGCCCCAAAACCACCAAAACTCAGAGGAGATTGACTACCACTGCTATCCCCGGCTGTTAAAATGCGACTCCAAGGGGTTTTGATGGGGCTTTGGCGATAGGTGGGAAAGAAACCAAATAGCGATCGCTGAAATTTCAGTTTGCTCAATTCCACTCCCTGATATTCTGGTAACAGACGCAGATATTCTTCAAATAGAGCTTCTAAACTTAAACGTTGGGGATGTGCATCCATGTAAGTAAACAAATAAGTTGTTCTGCCATCTCTGGCTGGGAACGCTTCCCAGAAGTACTGACATTGATTTTGCAAAGGTGTAAATGATAATAACAAGTCGCCTGAGTTATTTTCCGCAAAACCTTGGGCGCAACTTCCGACAACTAAGCACAGTGCGTCTGGTTTTTTGCCTTGACGTGCTTGTTGAGTGATGGGTGAAAGATGTCCCATTGCGTCGATTAATAACCGAGTTTTAAATTGGTTATTTACCATTACTCCATCTGGATGAACTACCGCTTCGGTAAAGGGTGTGTTTTCTAACAAATTTCCACCTGCGGCGAGAAATCGAGTTTTCAAAGTAGCTAGTAGATAAACAGGATCTACGCCGATATTCAAAACATCCTCTACCCAAACTTCTCTACCGCCATCAAAACTAACTCGTGCTGGGTTATATTGAGTTGCGATCGCACTCTCTAATTCTTCCTCAGTCAGCAAGTTTAATTCCACAAACACATCTAATTCTTTGCGAGAAATATTCCACTCTTGTTCCCTCCCCCGCAAAATACCCCGTTCCAGCAACGCCACCCGCAGTCCCTTCACCGCTAAGGCGCAACCAATTAAAATACCCAAAGTGCCACCGCAGATCAGCACATCGAAGTCTACAACGCCTAATGGGTGTTGATTTTCTTTAACTAACGTTGGTACTGGTGCGGTGTTTTCGCGCAGAGATGTTAGGATGCGATCGCTTTGACGTAACCCTGCTAAAACATCGCCGGGTAATTGGGAAAGAATTTCTTCAGTTAAAGACATTTTGGAAAAACTCAACTCTACATTCCAAAACTACCTGAGAATGGAGAAAGTAGATACGATCATGGTCAATTACGAATTACGTTAGCGTAGCGGTAGCGAGTATTCGAGCGTCATTACGAATTACGAATTACAAGAGTATGTCCATTACAAAACCTGTAGAACGTCTGTATACTTTTGAGGAATATCTCACCTACAATGACGGAACTGACAAGCGCTATGAACTTGAGGATGGGGTACTGTTAGAAATGCCTCCAGCCTCAGATATGCATGAAGCAATCATTACTTTCTTGTTAATTCGCTTCTATCTGGAAATCCAACGGCTAGGGTTAGACTGGCAAGTTCGTCCTAGCGGTACTGGCGTTCGTACCTCCGTCAAAAAATCCCGCCTTCCTGACTTAATTGTGATGACTGAAGAACAGCGACAATCTATTCAAGGTAAATCGGCTGTGCTTGAGTTACCACCACTGTTGACAATAGAAGTGGTTAGCGCTGAGTCTGTGAAACGAGATTATGAAAAGAAACCACTTGAGTATGCAGCCTTCTCTATCCCTGAATACTGGATTGTTGATCCTCTGGAAGCAAAGGTGACAGTCTGCTTGTTGGATGAAGGACGTTATAACCAAACAGTATTTACAGGAAACCAGCAAATTTTTTCTCCGACTTTTCCTGAGTTAAAACTGACAGCGCAGCAGGTATTAACGGCTTAGAGGTTGAATGAACAAGTCTAATTTATTACTTGCTTGGGCACAGGTGCGGCTATACGAGACTTTACCCACCGACCTCAATACGGTTCGGATAAGGTTTTTTGATGAAAATCCTAGATCCCAAAGACGCGATAAATCGCCGTCTCTACGAAGAACTAATCGTTGTAAAGACGGCGATTTATCGCGTCTCTTGCCTTAACCGAACCGTATTGCCACCGACCTGGGTTAAAATCCTTGATTTTCCCTAGTCCACGGAGGAAGACGAGAGTTTGTGTAGTAGCGAATTCTATTCGCCCAATACTTTTCAAACATCCTCTTAGGCTTAACCATAGCTCTGACAATTCAGGTCATGTGAAAAAACCCACGAAAAACCTAACCCCCTAACCCCCTTCCCGACGCGGGAAGGGGGAAAAATTCAAAGTCTCTCTCCTCTTAGGAGAGAGATTTAGAAAGAGGTTTTCCAGATGCCGTGAAATGTCTGGTTTCTAGGCATCCGGTGAATGAGGTAACTGATTTATTTCAAGGGTTGCGACAGATGGAGTAAATCAGTTTACTTTTTTAAAAGTACCAGTAAGTACTGAACCTGGATTGGTTTGGATAAGAAAGATTTCCTTGCCACGATCAACAATAGCACCACTTAAAAAACCAGTACCAGTAGCAACGAATACTATTTCCAGCGAACAATCTGGTTGAACGCTATAGGTTCCTGACACTGTCCTATTTATAGATACATTACCGTCACCGGTAAGAACATCCGTTCCTTGAAAATTTCCCGTTCCATCAAACCGGACTAAACCAACTACAGCTAGTTCCTCTGCGTTGAACGTCCCAGTGAATTTAGTTCCATAGCTACCTCTTATGGTTGCATTATTACAAGAAGGCGCAGCTTGGGCGTTCACCTTTTGAGAGATAGCGTCTGAAATGGTCAATGCTGAAACAGTACCAATTATTAACGTCGTAAAAAAGGCTTGGATTTTAAAGTTCATCATATTCATCAAATCAAGATACCTTGGGATAAATATTGACATAGGACTTATGCACTGTACAAATTAATCATGGTATGAATTTACCAAAATAGGTAGTTTCAAGCTTTGATTAATTATTATTGGATAGTAAACAAACCCACGCCGTAGGGGTTTAGCAATGCGCTTTACCCTTACGACAGATGTGGTTTTTCAAACCATCTATATTTGGTATTTCTGTCAATGCGTAAGTCCTGTGACACTAGAAGATTACTATTAAATAACTTAACTTGTAAATACCACGAGAAAGTAAAAATAAAATTCTTTACACCTTTGAGGTTAGGGTTGGTGAAGTTTGCCCCTCGAATGTCGGCATAGCTAAAGTTTGCACCCGCAAGGTCTTTCTTACCTTTATAGTTGCGTCCTCAGTGATTTTGAGTAAAGAAGTCTAAAGTTATGTTTCACTTTACAGAGGTGAGCAAATTTTACTACACGCTGACCCCTGTAAATTTAGGAATGGTTAGATATTTTTCATTAATGGAGTTCAAAGACTCCTTCACGAGTATCAAAGACTCATTAACGGAGTTCAAAGACTCGTTCACGAGTATAAAAGACTCATTCATGGAGTTATCATATCCAGTTGCTTAGTTACTAAACCCCAAGAACCCCACCCCGCCAAAGCTACGCTTTGTCTCCCCTCGCCTTGGCAACTACGATACACAAGTCTTGTCGCAGCCATATCTTTATTA
>Ga0335395_10001343_pt1 | contig 15592 bp, 10 predicted proteins | sample MAT02_FD_205744 | JGI IMG/M metagenome (GOLD analysis project Ga0335395, IMG submission 205744) | Freshwater microbial communities from Lake Fryxell liftoff mats and glacier meltwater in Antarctica - MAT-02 (spades assembly) (version 2) ...
TGGTGAATATTTATATAGTCATACATTTAATGGACTAAAGATTATGGAAGGTAAGGAAATGCGTTTTGGTCTTTTTAATTCCATATTTTGGTCGAAAGCCACAACCGTTACTTCAAACGGTTCCGTTAATGCAATGATGGAAAGCTTATCTCCAATTGCATCAGGGATCGCCCTTTTTAACATGATGGTTGACGAGTTAATTTTCGGAGGTGTTGGAGTCGGCCTTTGCAGCCTAATCATTTTTGTGTTATTGACTGTTTTTTTATGCGGCCTCATGGTTGGTAGAACGCCAGAGTATCTTGGAAAAAAAATTGAAGCTCGCGAAATGCAATGGATTACCTTGGCCATTTTAACGCCTGCTTCTACAATTTTAATCGGTACAGCAATCACAGCTATCTTACCACTAACTATCAAAAACTTGGAACCCATGGGCCCTCACGGCTTTACCACCATTCTTTATGCATTTACATCAGCTGCTGCAAATAATGGGAGTTCCTTTGTTGGCCTTGATACCAACACACCTTATTATAATATAATGCTTGGCAGCATCATGCTCATCACAAGATTTTCAATTATTGTTGCAAGCTTAAATTTGGCCGCACTTCTAGCTAAAAAGAAATTGGTTCCCCCATCTATTGGTACATTCTCTACAAACAGTCCGTTTTTTGCTTTACTTCTTTTAAGCGTGATCCTTATTGTCGGTGCTCTCACTTTTTTTCCGGCACTAGCTTTAGGGCCCGTTGCCGAGCAAATTTTGCTGATGCAACATAGATATTTTTAAAAGGAAAACATGAATAATTCAGAAAGTTTAATCAGTAAAAGAATACTAAATGAAGCTCTAATTAATTCCTTTAAAATGCTTCGTCCGTCGGTTCAATTTAAAAACCCTATTATGTTTATCACATATATTGGTGCAATTGTCACAACCCTTTATTTTGTAGCTGATATTTGGAACAACAATTTTCTTTTCTTTAATTTTGAAGTCTGTATGTGGATCTGGCTTACCGTATTGTTTGCTAATTTTGCCGAAAGCCTTGCTGAATCCAACGGAAAAGCACACGCTGCATCTTTAAAGAAAACTCAGATTGAAACAATTATCCGCAAAATAGAAAACGGCATTGAAGTACTAACTGAAACCAATAAATTAAAAAAAGGTGATTTAATTATATGTGAGTCAGGAAATATAATTCCGGTCGATGGGGAAGTCGTTGATGGGATTGCAACTATCGATGAGTCAGCAATTACCGGGGAATCAGCACCGGTCATCAGAGAAAGCGGAGGGGATAGGAGCGCTGTTACCTCAGGCACAAAAGTATTAAGTGATCAGATTATTATTGAAGTCACATCAGAGGTCGGCAATAGCTTTTTAGATCGCATGATCAATCTTATTGAAGGGGCAAAAAGACAAAAAACGCCTAATGAACTTGCCCTTAATGTTTTATTGTCAGGACTTACCATTCTTTTTCTTATAATAACCGTCACCTTAAGATTTTTTGCTTCATTTGGAGGACCAAACGCTAATGATATTACCGTTCCCATTCTCATTGCCCTTCTTATATGTTTAATACCCACATCAATCAGTGCCCTTTTAAGTGCTGTCGGCATTGCAGGAATTGAGCGATTAACAAGACGAAACGTAATAGCAAAAAGCGGAAGAAGCGTTGAGGCAGCAGGCGATGTGGATCTGCTCATCCTAGATAAAACTGGTACCATCACCATCGGCAATCGCGCAGCGACAGCGTTTATCCCGGTTACTGGAAAGTCTGAAAAAGAATTAGCAGAAATTGCACAGCTAGCATCGCTCGGGGATGAAACACCAGAGGGCAGGTCCATTGTTGTACTTTCAAAAACAAACTTTAATTTAAGGGCCGAATCTCTTGATATTAAAAACTCTAAAATTATTCCCTTTTCAGCTGCAACAAGGATGAGCGGGGTGAATTTTTTGGATGAAGAGGGGCAAGCGATTCGTATGATTCGAAAAGGCTCTTCGAGCGCAATCAAAGAACATATTGAAAAACTTGGTGGCATTTATCCTGAACTCATTGATGTATCGCTGCAATTCATTTCAAAAAGTGGCGGTACTCCACTTCTTGTATCCGATAACGAACAAATTATTGGGGTTATTCATCTAAAAGACATCATCAAGGGCGGTATTAAAGAGCGTTTTAAAGAAATGCGAAAAATGGGCATCAAGACCATCATGGTCACGGGTGACAATGCTTTAACTGCAGCGGCAATTGCCGCAGAAGCCGGTGTAGATGATTTTATCGCTGAAGCCACCCCTGAAATCAAACTTGAGCTAATTAAAAGAGAGCAAAATAATGGTCATCTTATTGCCATGACGGGAGATGGAACAAATGATGCTCCGGCACTTGCACAAGCAGATGTTGCTGTTGCCCTAAATACCGGAACACAAGCCTCACGAGATGCCGGTAATATGGTCGATCTTGACAGTAATCCTACAAAGCTTATTGACATTGTAGAAATCGGAAAACAATTACTTATGACAAGAGGTGCTTTGACAACATTTAGCATTGCAAATGATGTAGCCAAATACTTTGCCATTATCCCTGCAATTTTTAGCTCTTTATATCTTGGCAATAATCAAACGGTGGGACCGCTTGCACATTTAAATATTATGCGTTTGAGTTCACCGAGAAGTGCTATTTTAAGTGCGATCATTTTTAATGCGTTAGTAATCATCGCATTGATTCCGCTAGCAGCAAAAGGAGTCAAATACTCCCCAAAGTCTGCCGATGAAATGTTACAACGAAATATTTTGATTTATGGTGTTGGAGGATTTATTGCCCCTTTTATAGGAATTAAAATCATTGATCTCTTTGTCCAGTATATAGTATAGATTTTTTTTACCAGTCCTGTGATCTCTTGATAAAAATGTAAAAGATGACATTTAAATAAGGTTAATATGAGTAGCTTATCAACATCGTTGAGATTATTTCTTTGGCTTACATTCCTCACAGGCATTGTTTACCCGCTAATTATTACCCTTATTGGTTACACTTTTGTTAACAACAAGCGAACCGGTGATATCATCTTTGTAGAAAATCGCCCAATCGGGGCCAAACTTATCGGACAAAAATTTGAAAGTGATCGATATTTTCATAATCGTCCCTCAAACATCAATTATAACCCTCTTAATTCAGGAGAAAAAGTATTAGGTCCTACAAGCCTCGAATTAAGAGAAAAGGTGGAAGAACGAGAAGAAATAATTGCCAAAAAGTTTGAATTTAAAGGTCACATCCCCTCTGAACTTCTTTTTGCATCTGCAAGCGGTCTTGATCCCCATATCAGTAAGGAAGCAGCTTTAATGCAAGTAGACAGCGTTATGGCCGCAAGAGGCTTAAATGCAGAACATAGATATGTAATTCTTAAACTCATCGATGAACTAAATTCTCAACCATTCAGGTCGTATGGAAAGCCTTATATCAATGTTCTATTGCTCAATCATTCATTAGATTTGACTTTTAGGAGTTTGATGTGAATCAGGAAAACAGACCCAATCCGGACGAGCTTCTTAAAGCAATTCAACGAAATGAAAACCAAGAAAAAAAAGGTCGTCTAAAAATATTTCTTGGCATGGCAGCCGGTGTTGGAAAAACTTATGCCATGTTAGAAGAAGCTCAAAATTTAAATAAGGCCGGCATTGATGTTCGTATTGGTACTGTTGAGACGCATAACCGCATCGAAACAATGAAGTTGGTCGAAGGACTTAAAGTTATCCCGGAGAAAATTGTTTATTATAAAGATAAGGAATTTAGCGAACTAAACCTTGATGAAATCATTCGTTTAAAGCCGAAAATTGTTTTGGTCGATGAACTTGCTCATAGCAATATCCCGGGATTAAGACATGAAAAGCGTTGGCAAGATGTTGTGGAAATTCTTGCCAACGGAATTGATGTTCACACAACTTTAAATGTCCAACATATTGAAAGCTTAAAAGACATCGTCGAAAATATTTCTTCCATAATGATCCGAGAAACTGTCCCCGACCTTATCATCGAGCAAGCTGCATTTATTCAAATTGTTGATCTTGTTCCTAATGAGCTTTTAAAAAGGTTAGACGAAGGAAAGGTGTACCTTGGCGATCAGTCAAAAATTGCCGCCCTTAATTTTTTTAAAGAAGACAAATTAACCGCATTAAGAGAGATCCTTTTAAGGTATACTGCTGAAAAAATTGATCATGATTTGCACAATATGGTTTCCATTGTCGAAAACGAAAACTATTGGAAACCAAGAGAAAAATTGCTTGTAGCTGTAGGATCAAGTCCATATTCACAAAAATTGATCCGAAATACCCGTCGCTTGGCCTCAATCCTTGAAGCTCCATGGATAGCCGTTTACGTTGATACAGGTGATGCTTTATCAGAGGAAGATAAAAGCATGCTCGACAAGAATTTATCGCTGGCAAGAGACCTTGGCGCTGAGGTGATTACTACTTACGATCCTAACATTGCAGATGCCATTCAACGAATTGCAAGACGAAGGGGGATAACACAAATTATTGTTGGAAGAAGCCCTCAAAACACCTTTTTTAGTTTTTTTAAAAAAATGAGTTTGCAAGAAAAGCTTGCTAAAGATTGCAAAGACATTGATATCCATATGGTAAGGCAAGAGCAGCAACTGACGACTCATCGAAAAAAGTTAAGGGCTACAGTTAAAACCAATCACTATAGCTCCTATTTGTTCGTTTTTTTCTACGTAGGTCTTTTAGCCCTTCTTAATTTTATGATTTATCCTGTGGTTGGCTATCAAGTGATCGGTGAAATTTTTTTCATTGGTATTTTGGCTTTAACCCTTTTTTTTAAAAAGGGGCCTATTTTTTTTGCAACACTCCTCTTTTCATTGATTTGGTTTTTCTTTTTTATTCCTGATGAATTTAAATTTTCCATTGAAAGCATTTTATTGCTTTTACTCTTTTTTATGACTGCAATTACAACAGGCATTTTAGTGGATAGGTACAGAACGCACCAAGAAATGCTTGCTAAGCGAGAGGAGCAGTCACTTGCGCTCTATCGCATCATCCGTGAGATAGCTACAGCTACATCATCAGATAAGCTATTTAAAGAAATCGATGAACGTCTTGAAAGGCTTTTTAAAACAAATGTTGAAATTGTCATAAAAGAAATTAATGACGGCCTTGTCTTTAGTGAAAAGTCCGAACTTCTCACCGATGAAAAGGAAAAAGCCGCAATCAGTTGGGTTTTTGAAAATGAAGTGGAAGCCGGTTGGTCAACAGATACTTTGCCTCTTTCGCAAAATTTATACATTCCCTTAAAAGGGTTTCATGAAATTGTCGGAATTCTTGTTTGTCAAAAAAGAAAGGGGGAAATGTTAAGCTTAGACGAAAAAAATTTCCTCTATACAGTGTCAAAGCAGCTTGGGTATCATATTGAACGCTCATTTTTAGAGGAGCGTGCCAATCAAAAAGAGATGCTCATACAAATTGAAAAAATCAATAAGTCGATCTTAAGACGACTTGGAAATGAATTTAAACCGCTGGCATTAGATGCTAAACATTCCTTAAACACATTTAAAGAAAAGCTTGCATCAGGTCATAATAAAGTTTTAATAAGCGACTTTTCAAAAATTGAAAAGTCGCTTGAAAAATTAACGAAAGTATTCGAGCATGTTTCACTTATGACAGATATCGATAAAAAGAATGAACCGCCAAAATAATCAATTATTGGCCGGTTTTTCTCATGTTTTTTAAATTTTGCTCGTAAAGGCTGTCCATATCATCATTTGGTGTAAGAACAGGATCGGGAAGTAGAGTGGGCGCGTAACCGCCATTATAATAAACACCGCCCCCGTATCCACCATAACCACCTACACCATCGTTTCGATGTAGATCGCCTCGGTTAAGATCACCCCGATCACCGGCGCCACGATCAGCACCACCGGCATGACCGCCGCCACCCCCACCTCTTGCAATTTCATTATTTTCAGCAGTAACAGTTGCAATTAAAGCAAAGGTGAGTGGTATAAAAAATAAAATTTTACGCATAACTACTCCTTATTCGTTCATATAAAAATTAGGACTTGTATTATCTAGGTAATTGGACTGGTTAAAATTATTTTGGGATGGTTGGTTATAGTAATTGCTATCTCTTTGATAATCATTACTACGTCCAGATCTAAAAGTATTGTCATACTGCACATTTTGTCTGTTAAAATCGTAAAGATTTGGCTTTTCTCGAGAAGCATCACTTCTATCAGTGATTAGCTCTTCTTCTTGTGGCGTTAAAGCGCTCGTGGCTTCTGTTGCCTCAATAGCCTGCGCAGTTAATATAGAAAGAAAAATAAATAGTGTTAGCTTAAAAGAATTTTTCATATAACCCCTAAAATATAAGTTTTTAACCTTATTTAATAACTATCATATTTATTTTATAATAATCAATAATAAAGTGTACATATTATTTTTAACACAGAGATAAATATTTCAGTGTTTTGGTCTGGTGACGGACAATTTACTAGCCATGGCTTGGGTTTTTTTGTTTCTTAAACCTAAGGAAGAATATTTAATTTTGGGGACGGTTTTCTTATAAGTGCGATATCTTTTAATCGATATCTTTAACTATATAATTCTTAAATTCGATTAAAAGATATGCACTTGTAAGAGAACTGTCCCTTGATCCCTTTTTTTTAAAGCGCTTAAGAATCCTTTGAGATGAAAAACGAATTATTTTTGAGCAATAAAGATGCCAAAAAGAAACATTTTTCTAGTGAGTTGCGACCATAGTCTGAACGATGTAATTCAGGATATCGTCCGGAAACATACTTAAATTGGATTTCTCTGATATCTGTCCCTGTTTTAAAACAACACCTGCAGTTATATTTTGTTTTTTGAGGATATTATCAAGGACATCTAATGATTTAATTAAGTAGTCTGATTTTTTAGTGGAGTAAGTTATTGCCTCAACTACTGTATCCCTTATAGGTTTACCGGCATGTTTTGCTCTAATATTAAAGCCCAAATCAAGAAGTAGATTCACGCATTCAAGGTTTTCATGATTATTTAAATAACTACCAATAAACCTGGCAAGAAATAAATGGTTTTGTTCTTCTTCTGTAAACATTGTGGATGTAACTTGAGCTCCCTTCATAAGGGAAATGGCAAGCTTTGGATTTGGGTGCCAAAACAAATTTGTCCGAAATGCATTTTTTCTTTCTGCGACATTAGTTTTGTCCCATAATATGGACCCAATTTTCACATTATCGTCTTTACAAGCTTGTTGGAACATATCTAGACTTTCGGTAAGTGCATTTGTAAGATAAGGTGCAACGTTTTCTAGCTTATCTTCAGTCCAAACCTCTTCAACCTCAAGTGCTGGCTTCTCTACCAATAAACCGGATTTTTTATTCTCATAATCTTGCAAAAAATGAATTGCTCTTAAAACTGATTTTTTTTTTCCAACTTTTATAGTGAATTTCCTTAGACTTGAATTGTCTAAGGCAAATCTAAATATAAAATAAGAGATAAAATCTCTTATGCTTTGATTTTTATCGTTTTTTGCATCAATTGAAAAACCAAGATCATTAAGTTTTTCTAAATATTTTAAAGAATTAGCTGTTGGCATTAAATCAACTAAACACAAATACATTAGATTAAACTGCTGTTGGTTTGTGAACATTTCAGGTAAAATCATTTTGTTGTCGATGAGAAAATCAAGATTTTGTTTACAACACTCTTTTTCACTTCTACACACTTGCGCAAGAAATGTAGTAAAAGCTTCTTCTTTATCTTTACCATTACATTGATTCCAAAAAAGGCACAAAAGCTCAGTATCAGCATCACGTGCAGCTCTTAACATTAAATTAGAAAAACCTCTTAGTCCCCCAAATCGCTCATTTTGTCTAGAACCACCTCTTTTCATTAGTGTATTGACAAACGAATCTCTTTCACTTAAATCAACATTCTTGAGAAGTAGCTTAATCCTACTCATGTCAGCTAACAACCAATCTAAGGCGCTTTCAGGTGGGTTGTCACTATTAAGATATTGCTTAATTGCCAAGTTGTTTGCAGCTCTATAAGTTAACTTGTTATCGAATAAAAAGACAAAAAACATTGATGCAACAATTCCAACAGTTAGCACAAGCGGGGTTGCGGAGCCTGCTAAAACAGTAACCGATGAGAATTTTACCGCTAGAGATGCAAGGGAAGCTGTGCCTACCACCCAAAATTTAGTACGATTATTTAAAATTCTAGCATCTAAATCACATTTATAATTGCCTTGTAAATCTGTTTTTAAAGCAGGTGTAATAAATGGAATGCTTCTGTAAACTGCCCTTGCTGAATCTATATAGTTATTCATAAAAACCTTAAATTAATTTATATTAAAGATAACCATAACAAATTTATTAATTAAGATCCATCAATTTTTCAGTTTGGGGACGCATCTCTTACAAGTGCATAATTTTTAATCGAAGTTCAGAATTATAAAATTTAAGAGGATCGATTAAAAGTTATTGCACTTATACGAAAACCGTCCCCTATCTCCTTTTTTAAAGTTATGAGCGCTTTGAAATGAAAAATGAATTATTTTTGTGCAGATTTAGGGATAAATCAAAGAGGGGCACTATGTATATAGGCCCTCTTTGATTTAGCACTAAAGATGCCAAAAAGAAACATTTTTCATTTCAAAGCCAAGGCACCGGTGGGGCATGAGGCAATGCATGGATAGCCCGTGCAATGAAGACAGGGAGATGATTCCGGGTAGATTACGGGGTATCTTCTGGTTTGATCTTCAATGAAGATGATGTTTACTGGGCAGGCGATCATGCAGGCATCGCAGCCGGTGCATAACTTTTCAAAGGTGGAATCGGGTGTTACGGCCCCCGGTGGTCTTTCTTTTTTTAAAGCTGATTTTTCTAGGTAGGAAATTACCGGGTTATCTGAAAATATTTCTAAACCCTTGCCGATTAGGCATTTAAAGGATTCTTTGAAAAAGTCTTTTCGATTCATACAATCAAGTTCTTGCACCCTTAACGGGGATAGTTTTTTGTTAATGTTATCTTAGGACTTTAAAATTAATGCGATTTTTTGGAGTGCGGTGACTCGTCGCCGCTCTTTGCTCAAATCGACTCGTCGATTTGCCTTTATTTCCGAATTTTTTGTAAAAATTCGGAAATAAAGAGCCCGACAAGTCGGGCTTAAAACAAAGCGGCGACAAGTCACCGCACTCCAAATTAGCTGCATTTCTTTAAAGTCTTATCTAGCTAGAAGCTCTAAAGCTAAATCGACGCCGTTTTTAGTGAGGTAAATGTCGGTCTCGCCCGATTTTTTAATAAAGTTAGCCTGCATCAGCAATTTGCAGATCGCGTTAATGCCTCGATCGTGAAGGCCGACTTTTTGGCCAAGATCATAACGGTTAAATTTGGTTTCAAGATCTCCTGCCTTTAACGATAACTCGTAAAGCATGATCATTAATTTTTCATCTTGTGTTACTGCTTTCATATACTATATACCCTTTTTAAGTTTGGGCCCATGAACTGTATCCTCAATGAAATAACCGCTCTTGATGATTTGGTCACGAAGCTCATCCGATAATTTAAAATCCTTATCTTTTCTTGCCTGAATTCTTCTTTCCAGGGCCTCTTGCAATTCATTTGGAATTGCCTCTTCTTGGGCTTTAAAAGATAAAACACCAAGAACATTATCAAATTCTTTTAACAATTCAATTACTGAAGAAGCCTCTTGGCTTGAAACTTCTTGTTTATCACAAAGCGAATTCACTTCGCGAACAAGATCAAAAAGCGAGGCTAAAGCAGATGAAATATTTAAGTCATCTGCTAAACTTGTCTTAAATTTGAATTTAGCCTCATCGATAATTTTTTTCAAAGAAGAATCGTTATTATTTTCTGTTTTTTGATCTTCAATTTGTTTTAGGCGATAAATAAAGTCATCAAGCCGTCTCAAAGTTTGGTTAACGGCATCAAGGCCTGTAAACGTAAAGTTCACTTGTGTCTTATAATGGGTTTGAAGCAACATATAGCGCACTTGCCTGCCAGTATACCCTTTATTGATCAAATCGCGTAAAGAGTAAAAATTGCCAAGACTTTTTGACATTTTCTTTCCATCCACAACTAAATGCTCAGAATGCATCCAGATGTTAGAAAAACGTTTATGAGAATAGGCCTCAGATTGCGCAATTTCATTTTCATGATGCGGAAACATATTGTCGATTCCTCCAACATGAATGTCAATTTCTTCTCCTAAAATATTCATGGCCATTGCAGAACATTCCAAATGCCAGCCGGGACGCCCTTTTCCGTAGGGGCTTTCCCAAAATATTTTGCCGTCACGCGTTTCATCATAGGCCTTCCAAAGAACAAAATCTGCAACATTGTCCTTTTCATACTCATCGCTATTGATACGATTTGATGCACCTGTTTGCAGCTCATCCAGATGAATGTGTGAAAGGCAACCATAGCGTGGAAATTTGTTGATCGCAAAATAAACGCTTCCATCAGCTGCCTTATAAGCCACACCATCAACTAATAGTTTTTCGATCATCACAATCATTTCTTTGATGTAGTCAGTTGCTGCCGGATAATGTTCAACAGGCTCAATATTTAATTCTTTAAGATCTTCAAAAAAAGCATCCTTAAATGTCTTTGTGAATTCGTCAAGCGTTACGTTATTGGCAATGGCCCCTTTAATGGTTTTATCATCAACATCAGTAAGGTTCATTACTTGCGTGATCTGCATCCCGAAAAATTTAATTGTGCGTCTCAATAGATCTTCAAACACATAAGTTCTAAAATTGCCGATATGGGCATAATTGTAAACGGTAGGCCCGCACGTGTACATTTTGATGTGATTGCCAACTAATGGAGTCACAGGTTGCTTTTGGCGTGTTTCTGTATTAAAAACTTTTAATTGCATTTGATATTACCCCTTTTTCTTCTATACAAAGCTCGTCCAATCCACGATAATTAATTTTACCTGATCCCATCAAAGGAATCGCTTCTAATTTTGTTATTGAAGAAATTTTCACAATATTACTAAAGCCTGATTCTTTCAATAATTTATTAATCTCTTCAAGAGAAACATCAAATCTTGTGAAAAGAAAAATCTTTGGTTTTTCACCTAAAATTTCTTTTGCAGAAATTGCAAGCGATGGGCCATCATTTTCAACATGCCATTTATTTTCAAGTGACATTTTCAAAAGAGCTTCTTCAATAGCCCCCAAACTTACCATTTCAGCGCCAACTTTAATAAACCGTTTGAGTCTTCCGGAAATCGTTAAGCAGTTATTGGCATCTAAAAAGCCAAGGTCGCCTGTTTTATACCACTCTTTACCCTCAACTGTGATGAAAGGCGATGAGAGACCGGGGTTCAAATAACCTGCAAAAATATTTGGCCCTCTTGCCAAAATATGGCCAGGAGTTTTTTGTTGCGCCTCTTTTGATAAAACTTCATTTGTTTCAGGATGCACAATCAAAAGCTCAACACCATCAACAGGCTCACCTACACCTTTAGGGGGTTTTCCTGCTCGATTCATTGTTAAAATAGGTGAGCATTCGGTAATTCCATAACCTTCTAAAATGCAATCGCCTTTACCGATTTTTTTCATCATCTCAAAAAGTTCAGGTGGTGCTTTTTCAGCTCCTGAAACCACTAGGCGAATTGTTTTTAGTTGCCCTTCTTTTGCTTGTGCAAGCATGCCTTTTACAAAGGTTGGCGCTCCGCCAACTAGCGTAACACCCCATTTTTCTGCATTGCTTGCAAGTTTACTGCCTTCATTTGGATTTGGTGAAAAAGCAACTCTTACACCGCTAAGAAGACCAAGCATAGTGCTGACAGTGAAACCAAAGGCATGAAAAGGTGGCAAAATTCCATAAAGAATGTCTTTAGAGGTCAAATTGACAGTTTTAAGACCGGCCCTTAAATTACTCAATATATTTTCATGGCTTAAAGGCACGCCTTTTGGCATGCTTTCTGTTCCGCTTGTAAAAAGCAAAACTGCAGGCGTAGAAATGTTTACCTTAAATGCTTTTAACAAGGTCTTTGTAGACATTTTGGAGCGAATAAAAGCTTTAATTTTACTTTTTAGCCCAATTTTCTTTTTCACATCTTCCAACATGACAAGCAAAGATTCGATCGGATCAAAATTAACATGATCAAGGCGGTCAAGAAAGTTTCTTGAGGTAAGGACAACTTGAACATTAGAAAGTTTGACGACAGACTCCAAATGAGCCGTACCTACTGTCCAATTGATCATTAAAGGAGTTTTGCCGGCAAGTTGTGTGGCAAGAATTAAAATGGCAGCTCCGACACTTGATGGAAGCAAAATACCGATGTAGTCGCCCGGCAACTTTGAAATATAATCTGCAATAACAAGGGCTCTCATTTTAAGATCTTTATAGGTCAACACGCCTGAAACTAAATCCACACAAGCAGGATCAGCCCCTCGTTTTTCACAAATATTTAAGAAAACTTCAGCAATTGTGCTACCTTTTGGAATTTCAATTTTAGCCTCGTTTGAGACTTTATGCCATTTTGAAAGATTGACATCTTCATCATGGGCTTCATCTTCACAAACAACCTCGCCTGCTGCAATTGCCATTAAATGGGCTACAGTCGTTAGATTTGCAGCAGATACATTAGCAACATCAAATTCGTCATGCAAATAGGCTGTAAGTTCTGCTGTATCCAATGAATCCAAACCAAGATCTGATGAGATCATCATTTCAGGCTTTATTTTAGTGGGGTCAAATTCGGTCATTTCAGACAATTTCGCAATAACTTTTTCTTGGATCTCTGTTGGAATTTTCTCAAGTTGAACAGCTGTGATTTCGCTTGTTTTTTGCTTTTCTATTACAGGGTAATCCTCACCCCACATGCTTTGTGAAACAAGCATTAATGAGTCGCCTGGCAGATCCCCTTTTTGAGAAGTCAGACCGTCCGGCAAATTATACCAATCTTCCAGATATTTATTTAACTCAAGCCGAGTGGCATGTCGTGGGAAATCTTCTGGTGCGGGAAAAAATTCGATGATGATTTTTCTTCTTGGCGTAAAGAAAATTAAATTTTTAAAGACATGTTTAATGCCTTCAATGATCGTTGGAAAAAGTGGCGGTGTTACACCAAGAAATGCGCGTGAAAAGCTACTACCCCAAAGACCTTTGATACGCACTAAAACAATGTTTGCATCTTGCGAATTTTCTATAATATGATGAACGGCAGATGCGCCTCCGATCACTTCAAGAGATGAGTCTTTTAATCTTCCGGCAGGATAGATAAGAAAATTTTCTCCGTTCTTTAAACCCTCGATGATACTTTTATTGACAGCTTCAAGTTTCTTTTTTTTCAAACTATTGGATGAAGTGCTAAAATTTGGAACAGGGAGTGCGTCAACAAAGCGCATTAGGGTGTTAACAAACGGCAAATAATACATGTACTCGATAATCATTGGGCGAATTGGATATTTGCCAAGCAAGCTTAAGCTGATAGCCACAGGATCGGTAAAACTTGCCGGGTGATTAGGCAGAAAAAGAACTCCGCCCGATTTATTTAAAGTATTGGAATTAAGATTTTCCAAACCTTTTACTTTTATTCTATAGCGAAACCAAAGAGCAGCTTTTAGTAGATACGCAATGAAATATGATATAATTGTTTTCAACCTTAAAACCCCTTGAAATTTAATGATCAGCTAGGATACATTTTCCCAGATTAAAACATAAAATTACAAGTTATTTTAGTGATATATTGTATTTGCAGTCATAATCTTCTATTTGAAGAGCCCCATCGTTGTCAAATTTCATACTATAGTTAAATTTGACGAATATGGCATCCTTTATAACAATTTTATTTTCGGTTGAAGGTAAGGATTCATCAAATTCGGTACTGGTGTTTTTTTCTATGATATGAACGCCACCTTTAACTTCGACATTTACTTTTTCAATATCGCCTAAAGATCCATGAATCACCTCGATTTTAATTTTTGCATCATTTGTTGTTTCCCAACGAAACTCATCTGTTCCATCACTCCAAGTATAAAAATAGCTTTGATGGAAACTGCCCTCGGCAGCTCCAAATACAGCCAAACTCATTTGAGTAACGGCCATTTGGATAACAGGAATGAATCTTTGATTATGTTCATTATCAGGAAGACAAAGTTCTTGTATCGCATTAGCTGCAAAAACTAGCCTTTCGTCAAGATTTTTGAAATCATGTGGCACTGCTCGTTCATCTACAATTTTATGGTAAGCATCCGTTCTTTCAAATTCCATTTTCCTTAAGTAATCTTTTTTAAATTGAGAGATGACTTGCAAATCAGCATTTTTAGCATTATCATTAAAATCTTCAATGGCAGATTTTAAAGATTTTAAAGTTAAATCTTGGCCATCATCGGGTAAGGTTTGCAAGAAATTAAAAATGACTTTAAATTGATAATATTCAAGAAATTGATTTAAAAGCTCATGTTTCTCAGGGTCAAGAATATTATGAGCCGTTTGTTCAGTCATTGCCGCTGAAAACTGAAAATCTGGATTATTTAATAAATTTTTTAATTTCAGACCTGTTTCACTCGTTACAATAAAAGAATTGAATAATAGTTTATTTAATAAATTCTTGATTTTCAAAGAATCATCATATGAAACGTCCCAAACACTCAAGTTTATTTGATGATACGCCCCGAAGGCACCCATATCGCCTTTTAAACTAAGCTTAATCATACTTTTTAAATTTGGATCCTTGTCTTTTTCGAGTATGGATTTTAATTTAATAAAGGTTTTGATGCTGATTTCATTTTTAAGTAACAACTGTAAATTTCCAACAATCTCTTCAGCCTCTTTTAGATTTTTTTCGTCAATTTTCCCCATTTTTACAAGTATTGTTTTTGGAATGTAATAAGCAACCCCAAGATCTTTACTTTCTTCACCCTCTTTTCCTTCATATTTGGTGGTAAAATTCTCTTGCAATTTATGGATATCGATCATGGCCTGATTAATAATTTTTAGTGTGGTGCTATCTAAACTCTTAAATGATCTAACTTTGTCCAAACCATTATATGCCATCTCCAATTCTTTAATGGTTTCTTTTAATTTGTAATCACCGGAATGTTCGTCCGTAAACTCTGATTTTAGCTGGTGGATTGTTTTGTTTAGAAGTGACGGTAGACTTTTTAGACCAGGCTGCTGCCAACTCAACCAATTCTTCCATTCTTCCTTGCTTGTCCAACTTTCAAAAAAGGACTTAGCTTGTTCTTTAACTTTCACTTCAACGATGTTATCAAAAATAAAAAGCTCCGGCATATCTCCTTTATCTTCTTGAAACTGACGCATCAATGCAAGCTTGTGCAAAACTTCGTGTGAGGGCAAAATATTTGAATTAGACGGTTCCATAAAACTCCTTTTTACGAACAGAATAACATGCAATTGTTAACAAACTGTTAATATCTGTTTAATTTATCATTAAATAAAACACACCATTCAACACTTTATTATAACACAATAACACTTATTTAATAAATACTTATATTAAACCCCTTGACACAATAGATCCGAAATAACATATTATGTACCGTAGGCTTTAGCTAGGCGCTTGTTTTACGAGGTTTTAACCTCG
>Ga0335395_10001345_pt1 | contig 15578 bp, 10 predicted proteins | sample MAT02_FD_205744 | JGI IMG/M metagenome (GOLD analysis project Ga0335395, IMG submission 205744) | Freshwater microbial communities from Lake Fryxell liftoff mats and glacier meltwater in Antarctica - MAT-02 (spades assembly) (version 2) ...
CGCGCACCGGGTTGTGCGGGCACCTGCCGCGCCAACGCTGGCTCGAAGGCGAAGACGAATACGCCGTCCTGTGTGAACGCGCTGACTTTGGCAACGGCCTGGACGCGCTGCGGATGAATTCGATCACCTACCGCATCGCTACCGGTGCGCAGGCCGGACGCAAGGTGACGACGCTGCAAACGATCCCAGCGCGCACAGCCCGCCGTGGCCGCGTGGCACCTCGCCGGCCACGACGCTGAAGGCGAAACCAGGAAGACAACGCGAAGCGGCAACGATGCGGCCACGAGCCCGCAAGGCTGCGCTCTGCCCGCTGCCGGGAATCAGCAGGAAATCCCTGCGGACGGCGAGGCACCGCGCCCCGCGGTGCCGATATCCCACTCGCGAACATCCAATTCGCACCCAAACCGGCGCTTGCGCGACCGTCGCCTACTCGCCAGCCCTCCTCGAAAAGGGCGTTTGAAGTTTCTATACTTGCCGAAGCCTTTGTTGACTGGTGCATTTGATGGAACGAAGCCCCAACCGCCTTGACTGGACACATTGGCAAGCCCTGTTAGCTTGCGGCTTGCGCGATGCCGAAACGCAGGGGCTGCCTGACGCCACGCGCGCTTACCTGAGGGCAAATTGCTGTGTGAAGAGCCCCTGCCTTGGCGGCCCTTTGGCAACGGTTGGGCGCTGATGACGGGTGACGATGGGGGCAAACGAGCCAAATAGGATCTTCCCGAAGGCCGCAGCGACGCTCCGGAGCCCCTGCTGAGGGCCGCGCGACGGCTGGTCTTGGTGAGGGCGCTCGAACCGGGCGCGCCGCTGGTCTTGCCGTTGGCGCGGATGCTGCTGGTCAGCTGGGCCGGCGAGTACTCGAAGTTCGGACTTTTGTGCGCTGGCAGTCAGCTGCTCGATGCATTGGCTGCAGGCCTGGCCGACTGGCTGGGCGTTGCGCTGTCGCGCAAGCCCTGGCCGGCGACTTCTGCTTTGGTTTCCCCGGGCGGCATCGCAGGCGCCCATGCCCGCTGGTTGGGTGAGAACCCGCTCACGGCGGTGTGCTTCCCGTTCGGTGCACTGGTGCAGTTGCTGGGCAAGGCCGTGCCTGGCGCGCCGGAACTGGGTGCCGCAGCGGCTGATTACGCCGATACGCGCTGGGGGCCTTGGTGTTGGTCGAGTCCTCAGAGCGGCGCCGCCGCGACCAGTGGGTTGAGAAGCTGCGCCAGTTGGCAGCTGTGCCACCCAGGAATGCCTGATCACGCCGTCTGTATCGGCAGCAGCGCTCACAACCCAAGGGCGAACGCTTGCTTGTGTTGAATCCCGTGCGGGCGCGGGGATGGTTAAGGCCGCCGGCTCAACGCAATGCAAAGCTAACGGAGGACTTGGAGACCCCAAAATTCGCGGCAGTCTTGAAGGGCCGCTTTCTCGCTACTCGCGGCGCAGGTGTATGGCCGTTGCGGGTCGCTAGCTGCCGGTCAGATTGTCGCCGGCCATGGGCAGTTCCGATGGCGAGGCTGGTCAGAGTGACTGGCGAAGCTGGTCAATGCTGCCGGCAAGAGATGGTCGGCTCCTTGGCAATACGCAATAAAGCCATGTCGGCTGGTGCGCGGTCTGTGCGCCCAGCGAGTAGGGCATCTCCTGAGCCGAGTCAGCCACGTGCAGGGCTGACTCGCGGGGCGGCGCCCTTAGCTTCTAAGGAGTGCGCGAAACATGGACATCCAGCTCTCGCTCCACGGTTCTGGCGCGCGGCGATGCTGCGTTTCAAAAGTCTCGCGGGTGGGGCAGGCCTGGATCACCCGCTGGTGCTACAGGTCCTGATGGTAGCGGACGTAGGGAACACGCCCGCTGGACTCTTCCGCCGCCGGTGGAAGCTCGCGCAGTGGCCAAGTGCTGGTATCGCCGCGGCTCCAATACTGCGTCGTGCCAACACTCAGCTCGCCGCGCCACGGTGTTCGCCAAGAGACCCCGAGATCGAGCGAGTTGACTACGCCGGGCAGGCCCTGAAGCTCGATGACGCGCCCTGTCATTGCGCCGCTGAAAGCGCCTGAGCCGAGCGACAGGCGCAGGGCGTCGCTGTCAATGACCGGCACCGACGTGCCCCAAAGGTCGATCACTTGGCCGCGGCTGCGAAGCGCCTGCGCATCGATCCGCAGCCAGCCCTGCTGGCCGAGATCGAGTCGGGCGCCGATCTGCAGGGCACCCGCTTGGCGATCCGCGGCCGGCAGGTTGAGCTGAAGCGGAGTCAGATCCATCAGCTCCGGCAGGCCGATCAGCCGACTGCTGCTGCCGGCAAGTCGCTGGGGCTGTTCGACGCTCAGCCAGGACAGACCAAAGCTGAGATCCACGCCCGCCTGCTCGATGAACCAGGCCCCACTGAGGCCCGCGCCGCTCCCGTAACCAGGCAGATGGCCGGCGTCCACCTCCAGCCGGGCCAGCAGGCACTGGCGGGTAAACCCAAGGGCGCCAACGCTGCCGCGATTGCACAGCAGCGCGAGACCCGGCTGAGCGGGGGCCAAAGACAGCGCTTCAAAGGCAGTGCGCCCCGAACTGACTGGGCGCTGCATGCGGCTTGTGCTGGCGTTGACGCCAAGCAGTCGGTCAAGCAGGCCGGCGGGGCTGGATGCAGCGTCTTCGCGCAGGAGCAGCAGGCTGGCCTCGGACTCGGCTGCGGGCAAGGCCTGCGAAGGCTCCAGCGCTGACACACGCACCGGCAGGCAGCCGAGAATCAGGCTGATTGCGAGGGAGGCGGCAGCAGCTGGGGCATTCACGGCGGATCATGCACCTAAGAATAGGAATTGGATTCACGCAACTTCCATCGTGCGCGCAGCTGAACGGACAATCAAGCGGTCGTCGAGTTCAGCTCGATCGGCGACTTTAACTTGAAACTAACGTCACGGCGAAGCGCGCGGTGCGCGCAGGCAAGACCAGACTTGCGTCTGGCTGCCGGGAGCTGCGCATAATCGCGGCGCAAGCTCTCACCGCGTCTGCTGCGGTGAAGTGAGGGGCGGGGTGCCGCGGCGTTAGCGTCGCGTGCGAAGCGGTTGGCGGGCCGGATCAAATGGCGTCGAACGAGTCCATGGGCTTTTGCAATAGCGGACACAGCGCCGCGATCGCGTCTGCAGCGGCAGCTGCCGGATCGGAGCCGCGCGCCGGAACTGCGGCGAGCAGCCTGCAAGAGCTTTGCCTGCGCTGCTCCGATCTGCTGGGCGCAGATCGCAGCGATGTCGAAGCCCGTCTGGACTTGGTCTCCCAAGCGGACTTACCGGCGCTTGATCACCCTCAAGCGAGTTCCGATGAGGACGCGGCCCAGCACTCAGTCGAGTTCAGCTGCAGCGCGGCCGGTCATCCACCTTTCATTTTCCGCGCCCGCTGGTCGCAGGGGCCCGCGGTGACCGTCGAAGAGCGCATGTCCCTGCAGAGAACGCTGCAGGCCGGGTTGTCTGCTGCGCTTGAGCTTGAGCGTCTCCAGACGGCACTGGATCGACTCGCCGAAGCCGAGCGCCTGCAGCGAGCGCTGTACTCGATCGCAGATCGCGCCAATGGCTCAGGTGATCTCAGTGAGCTGATTGGCGGGGTGCACGAGATCCTCGCCGGTCTGATGTACGCCGAGAACTTCTACATCGCGCTGGTGGATAGCGATACCGAGACCTTGAGCTTTCCCTATTTCCGGGACAGCGCGGACGCCGAGGGACCACCTCTAGGGGTTCCGGTTTCGCTTGAGGAGTACCGAGGCTCGTTGACCGAATATGTGATTCGAACCGGGATTGCCCTGATGGGCCCCTCAGTCGAACTGATACGCAGCGCCGGCCTGGCCTATCGCAGCGACGTGTTTGGACCCGAGTCGGTTGACTGGCTGGGCGTGCCGCTGAGCAGCGCGGGTGAAGTTTTCGGGCTGGTGGTGGTGCAGATCTATGAGCCCACGCTGCGCTACAGCGAACGGGATCGGTCACTGCTGACCTACGTGGCGCAGCACATAGCGACGGCCCTTGAGCGCAAGCTGGCTCAGGAGGAGCTCGAACGCAGGGTTGCCGCACGCACGGATGAACTGCGGATCGCCAACTTGGCGCTGCGTGCCGAAATCGAAGAGCGTCATCGCGCCGATCGCCTGCAGGCGGCCCTGTTCCGCATCGCCGAGCTGGGCTCATCCGGAGGCAGTCTCGAAGACTTCTTTGCGGCGGTGCATCGTGTGGTGGGTCAGCTGCTGTTTGCGGAGAATTTCTACATCGCGCTGCACGACGCTGCGGCGGGTCTCCTCAGCTTTCCCTACTCGGTGGATCAGTACGACTGCGAAAGGCCTACCCGCCAGCTCGCCAGCGGCATGACCGAATATGTTCTGCGCACCGGCCGCGCGATGCTCGCCGATCGCGCGACGATCGATGAGCTCAATGCTCAGGGGCAGGTCGCGACGTCTGGCGCGCAGGCCATGGTCTGGCTGGGTGTGCCGCTGACGTGCGCCAGCGTCACGGTCGGCGTGCTGGCGGTGCAAAGCTACGACGCGCAGCGCGGCTATGACCGGCGTGACCAGGAGCTGTTGACCTTCGTCTCCTACCATGTTGCCAACGCGCTGGAGCGCAAGCGCGCCACCGATTCGCTGCGGCAGGCCTACGCCGAGCTCGAGCGGCGAGTCGAACAGCGCACTGAGGCTCTGTTCGAAGCCAATCGCGACCTGCGCCAGCAGATCACTGAGCGCGAGCGTATCGAGTGGCAGCTCAAGCACGCAGCGCTGCACGACGCGCTCACCGGCTTGCCCAATCGCACGTATTTGATGAGCCGTATGAGCGATGCGCTCGAACGCTATGCGCGCGCCCCCGGCGAACGCTTCGCGGTTCTGTTTCTCGATCTCGACCGTTTCAAGGTCGTCAACGACTCGGTCGGGCATCTTGTGGGCGACGAGCTGCTGAAAGAGGCGGGCGCCCGCATTGCCGCCAGCGTTGGCCGGCGCGGCACCATCGCTCGCCTCGGCGGAGACGAGTTCGCGATCCTGATCGAAGGCGTCGAAGCCGAGGTCCAGGCGACCGAGGCGGCCGGCCGCATCATCGCCGCCATGGATGCGCCAATACGCGCCGGCGGCAAAGAGCTCTACAGCTCGGTCAGCATTGGTATCGTGCTGGCGCAGCCGCACTACCACACCGCGGCTGAGCTGCTGCGAGATGCGGACGTCGCGCTGTACCGCGCCAAAGCCAACGGTCGGCGTCGATTCGAGCTGTTCGATGAAGAGCTGCGCCGAGAAGCGCTGCTGCAGCTGGAGCTGGAGGGGAATCTGCGGCGAGCGCTGGTGCGCAGCGAGTTCGAGCCGGTATTCCAGCCCATCCTCTGCCTGGAGACCGGGGCGGTCGCAGGTTACGAAGCGCTGCTGCGCTGGCGGCATCCGCAGCGCGGCTTGCTGGCCCCCGCCAGTTTCCTGAGTCAGGCGGAAGAGTCAGGCCTGCTGGAGGCTATTGACTGGCAAATCTACGAGCTGGCCTTCGCCCAGGCCTGGCAGCTGGTGTCCGAAGGTGGCTACGTCAGTATCAATGTTGGCGCCCGCCATCTGCGTTCGGCTCAGTTCGTGCCCGAACTCATGCGCCTGCTCGCGCGCTACGAACTCCCGCCGCGCTGCCTTCGCATCGAAGTCACAGAGCGCAGCCTGTTCGAGCAACCCGAGCTGGTCCGAGGGCTGCTTGCCGAGCTGCGCCGGCTGGGCGTTTCTCTGGCGCTCGATGATTTCGGCACCGGTTTTTCGTCCTTGAGCTACCTGCACCAGTTCCCCCTGCAGGTGCTGAAAATCGACCGCAGCTTCGTCGAAGCCACCGACCTGCCCGATTCCGGCAATGCGCTGGCGGTGCTGCGTGCGATCTGCGCGCTGGGCGTTTCGCTGGGCATGGAAGTGGTGGCAGAGGGCATCGAATCGGCGGCGCAGCTCGCCAAAGTGCGGGAGCTGGGCTGCCGCTACGGCCAGGGTTTTTTGCTGGCGCTGCCGCAGCCGGCCAGCGATCTGGTGGCGCAAATGCCCGCAGCTGCCGCGCTGCCGGTCTGACTGGGCCAACGCCCACAGGCGTAGCCGGCCCAGTTTGAGCGCGCGAAGAAAATCGGTCTCAACGGGGCTCTTTTGCGCTTAGGCTGTCTGCGGGCCGTGCCTGCCTGGCATTCACAGCGAGAGAGGTCTGGGGTAGCGTGCGGTGCTGAACTGCATCCCTGCGGAGAGTCAATGAATCCTGCTGCCGACCACACCCCTGCCGCCGAGCCCGAGCCCCTGCGCGAGGTCGAGCTTCCGCCCACCGATCAGCCTCTTCGCGAAGACGTGAAGCGCCTTGGTGCGCTGGTGGGCGAAGTGATCGCGGACCAGGAAGGCGACGTGTTCTTCGAGCGCGTCGAGGCGCTGCGACGAGTTTCGATCCAGCGCCGCGAACAGAACGGCGATCTGGCGGAGCTGGCTGCCGCCGTCGATGGCCTGCCGCTGGACCTGGCCGAGGGGCTGGTCCGCTCGTTCGCGACCTATTTCGGCGTGGTCAACCTGACCGAGCGCATCCACCGTATCCGGCGTCGCCGCGACTACCAGAAACGCGAGGCGGCTCCGCAGCCGGGCGGCCTGCTGGCGGTGATGTCCGAGCTCAAGCAGGCCGGCGTGGGCTTTGAGGAGCTGCAGAGCCTGCTGCGTCGCCTGCAGATCGAGCCGGTGTTCACCGCGCATCCGACCGAAGCCGTGCGGCGAGCCCTGCTGGAGAAAGAGGCGGAGATCGTGCGCTGCCTGATCGACGATCTGGACCGCAGCCGCACGCCGGGCGAACGTCGGGTGGATCTGGCGCGCATCCGAATGGCGCTGACCTCGGGCTGGCAGACAGCCGAGAACGCCATTGAGAAGCCGACGGTCGCCGACGAACTGGAGCACGTCAGCTACTACCTCGGCCACGTCCTCTACTTGATTCTTCCGGTTTTCCATGAGCTGCTGGCCGATGCCGTGGAAACTGTCTACGGCCGGCCGCTGCCTGCGCAGCCGCCGCTGCTGCGCTTCGGTTCATGGGTCGGCGGCGACATGGACGGCAATCCCTTCGTGGGCGCCGACACCATTGCCGCAAGCCTGGCGGCACAGCGCGCTCAGATCATCGGCAACTACTGCTCCGATCTGGCGCACCTCGCAAGCTTGCTGACCCAGTCGATTGGCCGGGTGAGTGTGGATCCACGCCTGCTCACGCGGATCGACGACTACCGGGGTCGGCTCGGCGATGCTGCCCAGCGCCTGCGCTCCCGGCACGACGACATGCCGTATCGGCAGATGCTCAACCTGATGATCCTGCGTCTGGAGGCGACCGAGGCCGAAAGCAGCGAGGCGTACCGAAGCCCGCGCGAACTGCTGGACGATCTCAACCTGATCGGCCAGTCCCTGCTCAACCAGCGCGGCGAGCATGCGGGCTATTTTGCGCTGCGCCGTCTGCTGCGACGGGTCGAGGCCTTTGGTTTCCATCTCGCAACGCTGGATCAGCGCCAGGACTCCCGCGTCCATGACGAAGCGCTGTCGGTGCTCTTGGACGACCCGAAGTGGCCGCAGCACCCTGCTGCGGCGCGCGCCGAGCGGCTGGCGAAGCTGCTGGCCGAGCCGCTGCCGGTCCGCTCAACCGATGAGACTGCTGCCCAGCGCGTGCTGGACGTGTTCGGCATGCTCGCCAGCCTGCGTCCGCGCTACGGCGCCGATGCCTTCGGGCCCTACATCGTCAGCATGAGCCGCAGCGCGGCGGACGCGCTGGCGGTGCTTGTGCTGGCCCGGATGGGCGGGCACGCAGACGCCGAGGGCGGGGTGCCGCTGGACGTGGCTCCACTGTTCGAAACCGTAGATGACCTCGAAGCGGCTCCGGCAGTCGTCACCGCGCTGCTGGATGACCCCGTCTATCGCGCGCATCTGCGCACTCGAGGCGAACGTCAAGTTGTGATGCTGGGCTATTCCGACAGCGCCAAGGACGCCGGACTTGCGGCTTCGCGCTGGGCCATCCAGCGCGCTCAAATCGCGCTGTGTGCGCTGGGCGCCGAGCGCGGCGTGCGCATCCTGTTCTTCCACGGGCGAGGCGGCTCGGCGAGCCGCGGCGGCAGCAAGACCGAGCGTGCGGTGATCGCCGCCCCGCGCGGCAGCGTCGATGGCTACCTGCGCCTGACCGAGCAGGGCGAGGTCATCCATCGCAAGTACGGTATCCGCGCGCTGGCCCTGCGCAACCTGGAGCAGACCGCGGGCGCGGTGCTGCGCGCGACCGCGCGGCCGCGGCCGCCGGAGCCGCGCGAGGGCGGCTGGCGCGAGACCATGGCGCAGATCGCAGCGGATTCTCGAAAAGCGTATCGCGGCCTGATTCACGAGGATCCGGGCTTCGTGCCCTACTTCCGGGTGGCCACCCCGATCGACGTGATCGAACGCCTGAAGCTGGGCTCGCGTCCGGCCAAGCGCGCCGCGGGCGGGCAGGCCGGGGCCGACTCGCTGCGCGCGATTCCCTGGGTATTCGCGTGGTCACAGAATCGCTCTGGCTTGACCGCCTGGTACGGCGTGGGCAGCGGGCTGAAGGCCGCCATCGACACCCACGGGCTGGAGGCGATCAGCGAAATGGCGCGCGACTGGCCCTTCTTCGCGACCCTGGTGGACGACGTTGAAATGGTGCTGGCCAAGACCGAGCTCGACATCTTCGAGCGCTATTCGGCGCTGACCGGCGCGGCCCACGCCGAGTTCTTCCCGCGCATCAGCGCCGAGTTCGAGCGCACCCGTGATGCGGTACTTGCACTGAAGGGCGCACGTGAGCTCTTGGCCGGCGACCGCCGGCTGCGGCTGTCGATCCGCCTGCGCAATCCGTATGTCGATCCGATCAGCCTGCTGCAGGTGGATCTGCTGCGTCGCTGGCGCTCGGCGGGCCGGCCTGAGGACGGTCTGTTCCACGCGCTGGTGGCAACCGTCAACGGAATCGCCGCCGGCGTGCAGAACACCGGCTGAGCCCGCGCTGTTGGCGCCGACGCTAACGCCAACGCTAACGCCGAAGCCGACGCCAACGCCGGACCGCACGGCTGTCGACTAGCTGCTGGCCAGAGCCTGCCGCAGGTCCTCGATCAGGTCATCGGCGTGCTCCAGCCCGACGGAAAGCCGGAGCAGACCGGGCGGCGACACCGGCCGCGCGCCCTCAACCGAGGCGCGGTGTTCAATCAGCGATTCGCAGCCGCCCAGCGAGGTGGCGCACTGGAACAGACGGGTCGCGGCGCACACCGCCAGCGCCGCTTCGCGACCCGCTGCGACTTCGAAGCTGAGCATGCCGCCGGGCCGGCTCATCTGGCGCAGGGACAGCGCATGACCCGGGTGCGAGGGCAGGCCGGGGTAGTGCACCGCCGACACTCCCGGATGCGCAGCCAGCGCTTCGGCCACGCGTTCGGCATTGGCGCAGTGCATGGCCATCCGCGCCGGCAGCGAGCGCAGCCCGCGCAGGATCAGCCAGGCGTTGAACGGGCTGGCGCTGGCGCCATGCAGCTTGCGCACCTCGAAACAGGCCGCCGCAAGCGCCTCGTCGCGCGCGAAGCACAGCAGCCCGCCCATCACGTCGGAATGCCCGCCCATGTACTTGGTGGCCGAATGCATGACCACATCGGCGCCTAGCGCGATCGGCTGCTGCAAAACGGGGGTCGCGAAGGTGCTGTCGACGACCAGCAGCGCGCCGACTGCACTGGCGAGCTCCGCGCATGCGCTGATGTCGACAACCTGCATCAGCGGATTCGAGGGGGTTTCAATCCACAGCGCGCGCGTTCTGCGGGTGAGCACGGAGCGCAGTGCGGCCGGATCGCGGGCATCCACGAACGCAGCCTCCAGGCCCCAGCGCGGCAGCCATTGCTCGGCCAGAACTCGCACGCCGTGATAGAGGTCGCGCTGGAACACGACCTGACCGCCGCTGGGCAGCGCCTGCAGCAGGGTGGCGACGGCAGCCATGCCGGTGGAAAGCAGCAGGCTGCGCTGGACGCCTTCCAAGGCCGAGACCGCTTCTTCGAGCCGCGCCTGGGTCGGGTTGTCGTAGCGCTGGTACAGGTAGCCGTGATCCTGCGCACCGTCGGGTGCGTGCAGAAAAGTCGTCGCCAGATGCAGGGGCGGCGACAGCGCGCCGGTTTCGGCATCCGCGGCGGCGCCGGCATGGACGGCGCGGGTTTCAAGGCGCATGGAGGTTCCTGATCGGCAGACAAGACGGAGACCGCCAGTCTTGAGCGCCGACGATTTCCGCGCAATGGCCTGAAGTCAGCTTCGCGGCGGCTCTGCGATACTGCGCTCCGCTTCACTGCCCTTCCGCTTCGCACTGCCCGAGATCAACCGCCTATGTCCGATCTCACTGATGCTCTGCTTGCCACCGCGCGTGAGCGCTACCTGCCAATCTACCGGCCGCGCGAGCTGATCCTCGACCGCGGTGAGGGCTCGCGCCTGTGGGATACCGAGGGCCGCGACTACATCGACCTCGCCGGCGGCATCGCGGTCAACGCGCTGGGCCACGCCGATCCCGACCTGCGCGCCGCGCTGATCGAGCAAAGCGGCAAGCTCTGGCACACCAGCAATGTGTACTACAGCGCGCCGCCGGTGCTGCTGGCCAAGGAGCTCGCCGCGGCCTCGGGCTTTGCCGAGCGGGTGTTCCTCTGCAACTCCGGCGCCGAGGCCAACGAGGCGGCGATCAAGCTGGCGCGGCGTCACGCAGCGGCGCAGGGGCGGGCGCCCGCACAGCGGGTGATCCTGACCTTTCGCGGCAGTTTTCACGGTCGCACCCTGGCCACCGTCACGGCCACCGCCCAGCCCAAATACCACGAGGGCTTCGAGCCGCTGCCGGAGGGCTTTCGCTACGTCGACTTCAACGATATAGCGGCCTTTGACGCAGGATTCGATGCCGACGTTTGCGCGGTGCTGGTCGAGCCGATCCAGGGCGAGGGCGGCGTGATGCCGGCGGCACCGGGTTTTCTGCAGCACCTGCGGGCGCGCTGCGATGAAAGCGGGGCCCTGTTGATGCTGGACGAGGTCCAGTGCGGCATGGGCCGCACCGGCCGTCTGTTCGCCTGCAGCTGGGACGACGTGCAGCCGGATACCGTCAGCTTGGCCAAATCGCTGGGCGGCGGATTTCCGATTGGCGCCCTGCTGGTGGGACCGCGTGCGGCGCAGACGATGGGCTTCGGCAGCCACGGCACGACCTTCGGCGGCAATCCGCTGGCCGCGGCGGTGGCGCGCGTCGCGCTGGCCAAACTTAAATCAGCGGACCTGCTGGCCAATGTCGAAGCTCGCAGCGCGCAGCTGGTGGCCGGTCTGCATGCGATCAACGCTGAGCTTTCGATTTTCAGCGAAGTGCGCGGGCGCGGACTGATGCTGGGTGCAGTCCTGCTCGAAGCTCATGCCGCGCGCGCCTCCGACATTCTGGATGCCTGCGCGGCCCATGGCCTGTTGATACTGCAGGCCGGTGTTGGCGTGCTGCGATTCGTTCCTGCGTTGAACATCCTCGAAGACGAGATTGACGAGGGCCTGGTCCGGCTTAAGCGCGCGCTGCTGCAGGTGTTCGGGTAAGCAGCGGATAGCCAGAGTGTGGCGGCCGTGGGCCGTCGATGTGTCGGGCTCAGTGCTGGAGAGTAGCCGGGGCTTAGCCCGCCTTGGCCTCGGCGAAGGCTTCGCCGGCGGCGGCGATCGTGGCCTCGATGTCGGCCTCGGTGTGCGCTGCGGAAATAAAGCCCGCCTCGTACGCCGAAGGCGCGAAATAGACGCCGCGCTTCAACAGGCCGTGAAAGAAGCGGTTGAACGCGCCGGTGTCGCAGGCGGTGGCCTGGGTGAAGCTTTCCACCTTTTGATCGGTGAAGAACAGGCCGAACATGCCGGGCACGCGGTTGGTTGTCACCGCAACGCCTGCCGCGCGCGCAGCCGCCTCCAAGCCATCACACAGAAGGTGCGTCTTGCGCAGCAAATCATCGTGGAAACCCGGCGCCTGGATCAGCTCCAGCGTGGCCAGCCCGGCCGCCATTGCCACCGGATTCCCGGACAGGGTTCCGGCTTGATAGATCGGCCCCGAAGGCGCGATCTGCGACATGATCTCGCGGCGCCCGCCGTAGGCCCCGACCGGCATGCCGCCGCCGATGATCTTGCCGAAGGTCGACAGATCGGGCTGCACGCCATACAGGGCCTGGGCACCACCGAGCGCGACCCGGAAGCCGGTCATCACTTCGTCGAAGATCAACAGCGCACCGTGCTCGCTGCACAGCGCTCGCAGATGCTGCAGATAGCCCTCTTTCGGCAGGATGCAGTTCATGTTGCCGGCGATCGGCTCGATGATCAGGCCGGCGATCTGCTCGCCCTGCTGCGCGAACAGTTCGGTAGCGGCGTCGAAATCGTTGTAGGCCAGCGTCAGAGTGAGGTCGGCCAAGGCGCTCGGCACGCCCGGCGAGGTCGGCACGCCGAAGGTGAGCATGCCGGAGCCGGCTTTCACCAAGAATGCATCGCCGTGGCCGTGGTAGCAGCCCTCGAATTTGACGATGCAGCTGCGGCCGGTAAAGCCGCGGGCCAGGCGGATCGCCGACATGGTGGCCTCGGTGCCGGAGTTGACCATCCGGCTCATCTCCATCGACGGCACCAGCCGCGCGACGGTTTCGGCCATCGTCACCTCAAGCGGATTCGGCACGCCGAAGCTCAGGCCATCACGCGCGGTGCGGGTGACCGCTTCGAGCACCTCCGCGCGCGCGTGTCCGGCGATCATCGGACCCCAGGAGCCGATGTAGTCGATATAGCGGTTGCCTTCAACATCCCACAAATACGGCCCTGCGGCGCGCACCGCGAAGAACGGCTCGCCGCCGACTGAGCGGAAGGCGCGAACGGGAGAATTGACGCCGCCAGGCATCAGCTGCTGGGCACGTTCAAACAGCGCGTGGTTGGTGGTCATGAGGAGTCTCCGGGAAATTCGTGGAAAGCTTTTGCAAGCGCTCGAACCGCGGCAGCTGGATCGGGTGCCGAATAGACGCTGCTGATGACCGCGACCAGGTCTGCGCCCGCGCTCACCAGCACGCGGACGTTGTCGGGACCGATGCCGCCGATCGCGACCCTGGGCACGCCCAGGCTAGAGGCCTCTGCAAGCAGGCTCAGCGGCGCCCGGCGCGCGTCGGGCTTGGTCGGCGAAGCCGCGAAGGTGCCGAACGCGACATAGCTTGCGCCGAGGCCCACCGCCGTCCGCGCGCGCTCAAGGCTGTCATAGCAGGACGCGCCGATGAAGGCATCGGGTCCCAGCCTTTGCCGGGCTATCTCCAGACGCGAGTCGCCGCCGCCAAGATGCACGCCCGCTGCGCCAATGCGTTCAGCGAGATCGATGTGGTCGTTGATGATCAGCGAGACACCCGCACCCTTGCAAAGAATTTGGAGCGCCCCCGCCTGGGTTTCGCGAAGGCCGAGGCTGGCAACTTTGTTCCGGTACTGCAGCAGCGCCACGCCGGCGCTGAGCGCCTTGGCTGTGCGTTCGAGCAGATAGTGCGTGTCTGCACAGTCCGGGGTGATCAGATAGACGCCGCGCAGACGACGAGCCATGGAGTAGATGCCGGTGTTCGCATGCAGGGACAGGCATGAAAGAATAGCAGGCCGATTCCACAGCCTTATGCATTCCATGACCAAGCCTTCGCCCCGCCCCGTTGGATACCGACACTGGATGTGCGTCGTCTGCGGCTACATCTACAGCGAAGCCGACGGCCTGCCGGAAGAGGGCATCGCCGCGGGCACCTCGTGGGAGAACATCCCGGAGACTTGGCTGTGCCCCGATTGCGGGGTCACCAAGGCGGACTTCGAGATGGTCGAGATCGAGGGCTGAATTTCGAACCGGAGGCGCTCAGCCCGCGGAGCTCCGCGCGCGACAGTCGAATGAGTATCCGGTCTGGATTGGGCCCCGCTGGAGCAGACGCCGGCTTGGCCCTTCCTCGGCCGCGCTGGCCGCTGCCAGCGCGGCGCTCGATAAATCAGCGCCCCTCTAATTCAGGTGCCGCTGACCTGCGGAGTACTCCGCGCCCGCCTGAGCCGCGTGGATCTCGGCGGCATCCTCGGCATCCGGCTGCAGCCATAGGTAATGAGCAAGGTCCGTGCTTGCGGCTTTGGCATGGCCTACCTGCAGATACATCAGGCCACGGTCGCGCCACTCCGTGGCTACGCTCGGACCGAGTTTGAGCAGCCGGTCTGAACAGCGAAGCGCGCGCTCCACATCATCGCGGTCTGCATAGACAGCTTTGAGATTGCGCAGCATGCGCATCAGCGTGCTGCGGGTGTCGGAGGGCTGCAGGATCTCGAACAGCTGGCGGTCATCAAGCTCGGAGCTGCCAAAGTGCGGACGCGCCCTGAGCCGCAGCTCGTCGATATCCAGCGACCGTCCGAGCTGATAGGGGTCCAGCACCAGCAGCCCGCCCTCCACGGGAAAACGCAGCAAGTAGTGGCCGGGAAACGAGACGCCCTGCAGGGGCAGCTGCAGCTGACGCGCCACTTCGATCTGGATGAGCGCCAGACTGACCGGTATCCCGAGCCTTCGTTGCAGCACATCGTTCAAGTAGCTGTTGCGCGGATCGTAGTAGTCCGTCTGGTTGCCGCGGAAACCGCACTCGTCAAACAAGAAGCGGGACAGGGCCATGACGCGCTCTTCAAGCGCCCCAGAGGTGGGAAAGCGCCGCGCTGCTCGACGCGCCAAGCGCGCAAGACTTTGAGCCGACTCGTCGGGATCGAGCTTGGGATACTCGTCCTGCGCGATCAGCAGCGCGCCCTCCAGCAAGGGCATGCGGTCGTCGGGAAGACTCGCGAACTCGTCCCAGCTGGGCAGATGCAAGGTCATATCTGTCGAGTGTGGCTAGCGGAGGCGGTCCTCAAGGCGACCCTGCCGAAGGAATACCTGGACCGAAGCTGATGTCGTCCCCACGCTTCACGCCGAGGCGATCGGCCTCGCCAGCGTTGAGTTCCAGCACGAAGATGGCGGGCCCGCTGCTTGGATAGTTTGGACACAAAGCGCTCTTGCACGGGGGGACCTTGTTGGCGACCGAGACGACCCGTCGTTCCTGATCGAAATAGATGATGTCGAGCGAGATTCGCGTGTTCTTCATCCAGAACGCCAGCGGCTGCATCCGATCGAACAGGAACAGCATCCCTTGGTCAACGGGCATCTGTTCCCGATACATCAAGCCCTGCTGGCGTCCTGGCTCATCGGCAACGACCTCCACCAGGTACCGCTGACCCTTCAGCTCCACCCAGGTCTCGGGGCGGGCAGCGCAGCCGCTGACGCAGAACATAAGAAGCAGGGCGAACACAGGGCGCATGGCGGCTCGTCCAGGGGCGATGATGGAAATCAGACCATAACGCAGCGCGCCTTGAAAGCCGTCGGACGGCGGCGATGAAAACTTTCTCTCACGCCCCCCTTTACAAGCAGAAAACGCTGGCTATACTGAGCGGCTCCCTAGGACGAAACGCAGCTGAAGCGGCGGTTTGTTTTGGGGGAAAGCAGCAGGAGCGAAGTTCGGGTTGGATGTTGACGGGACGGAAATCTGCTGTAAGATGGAGGGCTCCCTCGGGCGAAACGCTCGAACGGCTGAAAGGCCAGCAGGGGTCGGATCTTTGACAGTGTGCGCAGGAAATTTGTGCGGGCGCC
>Ga0335395_10001347_pt1 | contig 15577 bp, 12 predicted proteins | sample MAT02_FD_205744 | JGI IMG/M metagenome (GOLD analysis project Ga0335395, IMG submission 205744) | Freshwater microbial communities from Lake Fryxell liftoff mats and glacier meltwater in Antarctica - MAT-02 (spades assembly) (version 2) ...
TGGCCGGTGGTCTCGGTGACGATACAATTCTGGGCAGTTTCGGTAATGACAATTTATTTGGGGCAGAGGGTAATGATTCTCTGATCGGAGGTGAGGGTTCGGATACTCTGACTGGCGGTAGCGGCAGCGATGTCTTTGGATTGGGATCGGGCCCGGGAAGTTTGGTTTTAATTACTGATTACAATGAGGCAGAGGATTTCTTTGGACTGCCGAGCACTTTATCTTTCAGTCAACTGCAAGTCAGCCAAGGTAACGGCGCAAATCTCAGAGATACTGTAATTACGATCGACGGCAAGCTGTTAGCAATTTTGATAGACACTCCATCGGCGCTGATTGATGCCAATGATTTTATCTCTGTGAGCGCGACGTCTAGCCCCAGGCCGACGACTACGACTACGACTACGACTACGACTACGACTACGATAGGAACTCCGACTCCGACTCCGACTTCGGAGACGACTCCGACTCCGGCGACGACTCCGACTCCGGTAACAACTCCGACTCCGGCGACGACTCCGACTCCGGTAACAACTCCGACTCCGGCGACGACTCCGACTCCGGCGACAACTCCGACTCCGGCGACAACTCCGACTCCGGCGACAACTCCGACTCCGGTAACAACTCCGACTCCGGCGACGACTCCGACTCCGGTTACGACTCCGACTGCTTCGAGGATTCCGACTGCGCCGACTATTACGGTGCCTGATTCGATGGTGTCAATTAGTTCGATCGCCCCGACTCCTAATCCTGGGCTGTTGCCAATGCCTGGCCAGACGCAGATTTTTCCTTCGATGCTGCCGAGTCCGACACCCGTACCTCCTACACCTTTCGGGTTCTAGGTGCGCGAGGGCAGCTCAGTTATGAGTTTTGAGTTAATGTCAAACTCACCAACTCAAAACTCATAACTCATAACGGATCGCTCATGCTATTTAAGCTCTTGCTCAGTCTCGGCCGAGTCCTTGTCAGGCTCGGCGGGATCGTATTCTAGGGGAGATAATTGTTGGCTGTACCCCAAGAGCGATCGAAGTTTCATGCGCTGGATGTAAGGCCAGCCGCCATTGGCTTCAATATTCCTAATCAGTTTGTACAGTGCTTGGCGGTTGTCGGGAAAAGACGCTTGAAACAAACCGTCCCGAATTTCCTGGTGCGAAGCTTCCAAAGCTCGCAGCAAAGCCAACAGCAGCACGCTGTCTCCCTGACAACTTTCGGCTAAAGTCCGAATCGCCTGTGTCAGCGATTGCAGTTGAGACTGCAACTTTTCTGACTCTAAATTTTTGCCGTTGTCCATACCGCTGCTTCCTTTGAAATCTACAAGGCGTTTTTCTCAAGCCACTTGTGTCAACCGACTAATCGAGCTAGTGGCGATCGTAAATGATTTGTACATATGTAGGGGTAGTGCCCCCGTGCCTACCCCCAGCGTAAACTAAAGAGGGCAACCACGGGGGGTTGCCCCTACAAGAATTACACTGATGAACGGACTGTTATAGTCTGGATAATGATTTAGGATTGCTATAGTGGCGATCGGCATTCGAGGCTAGGAGCAACGTAACTTAAGTTGGTTGACCTAAGCAATATTAATTTGCAACTCAAGTCAGGAAAAGAGCACAACCCGTCGTACCATGTGTATTGGGCGACGATCCGAAAATTTTGAGAAATCCTAAGTCAAAGCTTAATTTTACCGCAGTAGCTCGACTGTTTGAGTCTAAGCTGGTGATGGCTTTCGGATGGTTGCACGGGCCAGGCCTGCCCGCGAGCAATTGTATTTTGCTCGAAACAGGCCTTTTTCTTAATATAATCCGATGTTGGAGATTGATGTTGGCAATGAAATACCGTGCTTTAATTGTTGCACTTTTAGCATTTTGCATGAGTGCGCTGGTTGCTTGTTCTTCGGCTCCTGATACAACGGTGGCGACTACCGAGTTACTCACCTACGACCAGATAAGAGGTACTGGATTGGCAAATAACTGCCCTAGTTTGGCAGAAACTTCTCGCGGCTCGATCCCTATTGAAGCGGGCGCAACCTATAAACTGACTGGTATGTGTTTGCAGCCCACAACTTATTTTGTGAAGGAAGAGCCAGTAAACAAACGCCAAGAGGCAGAATATGTGCCTGGTAAAGTGCTGACTCGGTTCACGTCGAGCATTGACCAAGTTCAAGGTACGCTCGATGTTGGTAATGATGGGACTCTGACTTTTACAGAAGAAGATGGCTTGGACTTTCAAGCAATTACGATTCTGTTACCGGGCGGAGAGCAAGTACCTTTCTTGTTCACTATTAAAGAACTGGTAGCCAGTTCCGAGCCTGGAGTGGTTGCTATCAATACTTCCACCGATTTGCGAGGGGAATTTAACGTTCCTTCTTACCGCAGCGGTAGCTTTTTAGACCCTAAAGCTCGCGGGGTAGCCTCGGGCTATGACCATGCTGTAGCGCTTCCGGCTACTGACAACTCCAAACTCAAACGCTCTAATGTGAAGCTGGCTGACACCAAAACCAAGGCGGGCAAAATTTCTCTGCAAGTTGCTAAAGTCAACAGCGCCACTGGCGAAATAGGCGGGATTTTTGAAAGCAGACAGACTTCTGATACTGATTTGGGAGCTAGACCTGCTTTGGATGTGAAAATTCGCGGTTTGTTTTACGCTCGCATTGAGCCTTCTGTTTCGTAAAATTGGCTTTTTGGATCGATCGAACTAGAGCAGTTTTTTTGCCTAAAGCTACTGCTCGCCCTTCATTAGCCAACAGTCTTTAGCAATATCACTGAAGACTGTTGACTAATGAATAAATTTATGATTAAACTATGATTGAGTTGCAATTTATTAAGAGACGATTTTTTATTATTTAAAGTATTGCATTAAAACCGCTTTCAGCTTATAATGCGGTGTGAAAAAATTCCGGTTAAATTTGACTTCCTACTTTGGGATAATTCAGTTCAAATCCCTGCGCCTTCCCAAAATCAAACTCGCGTGTCCGCTGTCACAGCGATTAAGTGCTAGGATTACACCACCTCTAAATATTTTTTTTTAAGCTAGATTGGAAACTAGATATAAAGCAACATCAGTCCTCTGCTCTACCAACCCTTATGCCGCCATGTCTACCACAGCCCCGAACGAGCTAAAAAACGAAAATTTGCAATTGTTGCGCGAGTACCAAGATTCAGGCTCGAATGAAGTCCGCAATAAGTTAGTTCAACTGAATATTGGACTGGTGAGAAAAGAAGTTTACCACTGGCTCAACCAGTGCGGTGAAAGCTACGACGATTTGCAGCAAGTCGGGTGTATAGGGTTGATCAGGGCGATCGAGCGATTCGATCTGTCGAAGGGACACGCTTTTAGTTCCTTTGCAGTTCCCTACATTCGGGGCGAAATTCAACACTACTTGCGAGACAAAAGCCCTTCGGTGCGAGTTCCGCGCCACTGGCTGTCCCTGGAACGCAAGTCTGTCGCAGCAATCAAGGATTTGCAGGTGCAGTTCAACCGCAAACCTACGGATGCAGAAGTAGCAGCAGTGCTTGAGGTTTCTGTTGAAGAATGGCGAGAAATTAAGTTGGCCCACCTCAACCGATCGCCTCTGAGTTTGGACGCGCCGGTGCAGGATGAAGATGAGGGGGCGACCAGTCTGGGCGAATTGATGCCCGATAGCAAGTATCGGAGTTTTCAGTTGGCCCAAGAGGATCGAATTCGCGTACAGCAAGCTTTGGCGATGTTGGAACAACGGACTCGCGAGATATTGGAGTTTGTTTTTCTCTACGATTTGACTCAGAAGGAAACCGCCGAACGCTTGGGTATCAGTGCGGTAACAGTTTCTCGGCGAGTGAAGAAGGGACTCGATTTGCTCAAGGAAATTATGACGAAGCAGCTTTAGTCAGTTGACAGTGGGCAGTTGACAGTGGGCAGTTGACAGTGGGCAGTTGACAGTGGGCAGTTGACAGGGGTGCATCTCAGTTTTGCATTTATAGTGCGAGCGTCCTCGCTCGCGTGTACTTGCGAAGCACGCGAGCGCGGACGCTCGCACTGGCCCGGAGCGGTGGTATTGAATGGCCGCGAGCGCGGACGCTCGCACTGGCCCGGAGCGGTGGTATTGAATGGCCGCGAGCGCGGACGCTCGCACTACCATGAAACCGGGTTTATAAGCGTAAGTCCTACAGGTATTAGATGCTTCCGACAAATTTATCGAGCCTTTCTACAGCTTTTTTAATTGTGTCTAAATCGGTGGCGTAAGATAAACGAATGTGGTCGTCTGCACCAAATGCAATCCCGGGAATAACTGCTACTTGTTGCTGTTCTAAGAAAGCGTCGGAAAATTCCAGAGAAGTCATTCCCGTTTTGCTGATGTTGACAAACATATAGAAAGCACCGTCTGGTTTGATGCAGCTAATTCCGGGGATGGCATCGAGCAATTCAAATATTACTTTACGCCGATCGGCAAAAGCTAGTCGCATTTTTTCTACAGACTCTTGGCTGCTTTCCAAAGCTGCGATCGCGCCGTACTGTGCAAAGGTACACACGTTTGAGGTACTGTGACCTTGAATGGTGCCCGCGGCATTGATTAGTTCGAGCGGCCCGGCTAAATAGCCAATGCGCCAGCCTGTCATCGAGTAACCTTTGGCAAAACCGCTGCTAACGATCGTGCGATCGAAGATTTCTTTACCTAGGGAACCGATGCTGACGTGTTGAGCGCCGTCATATATAATTTTTTCGTAAATTTCGTCAGAAACGACTAAAATATCTCGATCGACTATCACCTGGGCCAAGGCTTTGATTTCCGCTGGAGAGTACACCATTCCCGTCGGGTTACAAGGCGAATTCAGCACAAATAACTTGGTTTTGGGAGTAATCGCTCCGCTGAGTTGTTCCGGTGTAATTTTATATGCTGTCGAAGCATCTGTCGGTACAATTACGGGTGTGCCGCTGGCGAGTTTGACCATTTCTGGATAGCTCACCCAGTAGGGAGCCGGAATAATTACTTCATCTCCAAACTCAATCAGAGCCATCATCAGATTGTAGAGCGAATGCTTGCCGCCGTTGGTGACAATGATATTTTCCGGTTGATAGTTGAGATTGTTGTCCTCGCGGAGTTTGCGGGCGATCGCAGCCTTTAACAGCGGTTCCCCAGCCACAGGGCCGTACTTAGTCTTCCCCGCGTCCAAAGCTTGCTTAGCGGCTGCTTTAATGTGTTCTGGCGTATCAAAGTCTGGTTCTCCCGTACTCAAACTACAGACATCTATTCCTGCGGCCTTCATGGCTTTCGCCTTAGCTGCGATCGCCAAGGTTATCGAAGGAGGAACCTCACCCACTCGTGCTGCCAACTTGATCATTGGATTTTAGATATTATATTTTTGACTTTAGATCATAGGTTGACAAATGGTGATATTCAACCCTGTTGTTAGGGAATTATGACATTTGTTTACATAGTACGTAAAGCATTAAGCAATTAAAGAATAAAAATTTAAGAAGCTCTTAGTTTGAATTTTAGTTTTAAATTTAAAAATTTGAGGTTATCATTGTACCATTTTTGATGCCTCGTTACCTTCAACACCGACCTGCAAGCTTATGGATCTCAAATCTCTGATTCGCGACATTCCTGATTTCCCCAAGCCGGGAATAATGTTTCGAGACATTACAACTTTGCTGTCCAACCCGCAAGGGCTCAGCTACACCATTGACAGCTTAGCCGAAAAATGCTCTGCAATGTCTGCTGACTATGTGGTGGGCATGGAATCGCGGGGCTTCATCTTTGGCGCGCCTTTGGCTTATAAAATGGGAATAGGCTTTATTCCTGTCCGCAAGCCCGGGAAACTGCCTGGAGAAGTTTATTCTGCTGAGTACGAGTTGGAGTACGGTGTCGATCGACTGGAGATGCACCGAGACGCGATGAAATCCGGCAGCCGGGTGCTCGTTGTGGACGATTTAATCGCCACTGGCGGAACGGCGGTAGCAACGGCTCAGTTGTTGCAGCAAGCAAGCTGCGAGCTTATCGGTTTTGCTTTTGTCATTGAATTGCAGGCTTTGGGCGGCAGGCAGAAATTGCCGGATGTGCCGATCGTCACCTTGGTAGAGTATTAGTCAGTAGTCAGTAGTCAGTAGTCAGTAGTCAGTAGTCAGTAGTCAGTAGTCAGTAGTCAGCAGTCATTAGTGATTGTCGGGTGCGTCAGGGGGCTGAATGTGACGAGAACCTACTCAAAAATGGGAGCATCTCAGTTTTGCAAAAAGCATTTTTTTTATTATAGTGCGAGCGTCCCCGCTCGCTCCTGCGTACAATACGCGAGCTCGCTTAGGTGCTCGCACTATAAATGCAAAACTGAGATGCTCCCTCAAAAATCGCCCCCGACGCACCCGACGGGCTGTTGACTGCTGGTATTTATGAATCATTAACAACTATTCAAATCTTCAATCTTCAATCTTCAATCTTCAAATCTTCAATCCAAAATCTAAAATATAAAATCTAAAATCGCATGGCTTCTATTAAGTTGAATCGAAATTCGCGAAGGTTGAGTTCTATATTTGGTAGTGAGACATTTACTTATGTTGTCAAGCGACTGTTGCAGGCACTTTTAACCTTATTTTTAGCATCGGCTCTTTGTTTTGCAATTATTGAGTTGGCACCGGGAAATTACTTGGATACCTTGAGCCAAAATCCCAAGATTTCGCCGGAGACACTCAAGCAACTCGAACAGCAGTTCGGCTTGGATAAACCAGCGATTGTGCAGTACGGGCTGTGGTTGCAACAAATTGTGACGCGGGGGAATTTTGGCACGAGTTTTGTGTATCAGCGATCCGTAGCGTCGCTGCTGTGGGAACGGGTACCGGCGACACTGTTGATGGCGATCGCCTCTTTGATTGTAACTTGGGCGATCGCGCTTCCTTTGGGAATAGTCGCCGCCGTCAATCAGAACCGCACAGTCGATCGAGTTTTGCAAGTAGTCAGCTACACCGCACAGGGATTTCCCAGCTTTATCACAGCCTTGCTGCTGCTATTTTTTGCTCAAAATACTTCCCCTCTTTTCCCCGTCGGAGGAATGACCAGCATCGACCATGCAGACTTACCTTGGTGGGGTCAAATCCTCGATTACGGCTGGCACTTAATTTTGCCAACAATCGCCCTCAGCGTTACTGGTTTTGCTGGCTTACAAAGATTGATGCGCGGACAATTATTGGACGTGCTGCGTCAAGATTACATCCGCACCGCGAAGGCAAAAGGTTTACCCGACAATCGAGTAATTTACGTTCACGCTTTGCGGAATGCGATTAATCCGTTAGTGACGCTATTGGGTTTTGAGTTTGCTAGTTTGTTGAGCGGTGCATTTATTGCTGAATTTTTCTTTAATTGGCCTGGTTTGGGAAAGCTGACTTTGGAAGCTGTGACTAATCAAGATTTGTACTTAGTCATGGCAAGTTTGATGATGGGCGCGACGATGTTGATTGTGGGGAATTTGTTGGCGGATTTACTACTCAAAGCAGTTGACCCTAGAATTAAACTGGAAAATCTTAAATAGAAGACTTAATTCAGTAACAGAAGGTACGCAAGGGCGATTTGTAATAGTCAACAGTCAACAGTCAACAGTCAACAGTCAACAGTCAACAGTATTCCCATTACCAATCTCGGAGTGTTTTATGTCAGAAAACAAACCAAACGAGCCAATGAGTTTTAGCAGCTTTGCCGACTGGTGCAGGCATATTGACAGTCTTTCAGAAGAGGCAAGGCACACAGTTAAAGTGTTATTAAAAAAGGCTGGCACTGATGACGCACAAGCAGCGGAGCAGATACTTTTAAGCATGACTGAACTGGATCTCAGCAGCAATCAAATTACCGACATCAGCTCCCTCGGCTCGCTCACCCATCTGACAACACTCAATCTGGGCAGCAATCAAATTACCGACATCAGCTCCCTCGGCTCGCTCACCAAAAAACGAGCGAGAAGCCCCTGGCTTTAGACATGGGGAGGAAAGCGGCAGCGACGACCGTCACCTAACATCTGTGTGCTCAATTAATTCCTTCATAGCAGAAGATAGGCTACGACAGATTTGACCCGTGCTGTAGATCGATCTAGAGTACGGGTCAAATCATGAATAAAAACAGAATTATAATGTTTATTGTTGACAGAATGAAATCCTACTATGCTAGTATACTGTAACAAGGAGGAAAAAGAATATGTTTGGATGTCAACAGAATTTAATCAGCCCAACTAAAGACTTAAAAGCAATTCTAGAATTCCTGTGCAGCGAGTCATCGAAGTTGACGAACTGCGGAATATATTATGCTCGTCAAATGTACTTTAAAACAGGCAAAATACCGAGTAGGGCCCAGTTGCACAAAGTGCTTGGCACAGAAAATCATAACTTGCATTACAAAGCATTTTATTCCGATACCGCGCAACAGATTTTAACTACCGTCGCTGAGTCTTTTAAATCCTACATTGGACTACTGAAAGGAATTGGTAAAGGCACTGTAACCCAAAGACCTAGATTGCCAAATTATCGACAAGGCGGTCTAGCTTTAGTGACTTATACAGGTCGCTCTGTCCGGATTAAGGATGGATTACTGAGATTCCCATTGGGCAGCAAAGTTAAAACTTGGTTCGGCTTGGATGCTTTCTATCTCCCTATGCCTACCAACCTAGACTACAAAGCAATCAGAGAATATAGGATTATACCTCGAAACGGTTCCTTCTATTTAGAGTTGATTTACAAATCGAAAGATGTCCAAGTAGAGGTAGATCAATCCAATGCTTTGATGATAGACCACGGGATGAACAATTGGTTGACTTGTATCAGCAATGTGGGGACTAGCTTGATAATTGACGGACTACATCTGAAGTCCATCAATCAAGGATATAACAAGCGTGTTGCGTTTTTGATGAAAGGGAAAGCGAATGGTTACTGGTCAAAGCGATTGGAGCGTTTAACTGAGAATCGCAATCGCACCATGCGAGATGCTGTCAACAAAGCAGCTCGAAAAATAATAAATCATTGCTTGCTAAATAAAATTGGCACTGTAGTATTCGGCTGGAATGCTGGAATGAAAAATGGTATTAATTTGGGATCTAAAACTAATCAAAATTTTGTTCAGATTCCAACTGGCAGGCTAAAATCTCGTATTTCTCAGTTATGCGAACAGTATGGGATTCGGTTTGTGGAAACCGAAGAATCGTATACGTCGAAGGCTTCCTTTGTCGATCTTGATTGGCTACCTAAATTCTGCGAAAAACCAGAAGGGTGGCAACCAAGCGGTCAAAGAGTTAAGCGCGGATTGTATCGCACTCTTGAAGGTTTGTTGATTAATGCAGATTGCAATGGGGCAGGCAATATCGGTAGAAAAGTAGCGGCAACTTTGGGGATTTGTCTCAAAGAAGTCAGTAGAGGCACATTGATAACGCCTTTGAAAGTCCCTTTGTGGTCTTAGTCAAGAATCCCCCTGATTCATCAGTGGGGAGTATCAACAATCTGACAACACTGATTCTTTACGACAATCAAATTACCGATATCAGCGTGTTAGGCGAACTCGCACAGAAACGTCTTACTCTCTCGACTAGACCAATTGATGCTCAAAAAGCCACAGAAGCCATCAAATTTGCCTATGCCGCTATTGGTCTAGAAGAACCCGAAGTTATTATTTGCAACAGTCTCCGCGACGCTTATCTCCAAATCTTCAACTTGCTCAAACGCTACCATAATAGATTGGGGATAAATCTAGACCGGAAATGGATGTTCCCTGTGGGAGAATTTGCAAGTCCGGGCTTGTGGAACTATGAACTCGATAGCATGACGATCGAGTCCGAAGCAGACACCACACTGAGTTTGCTAATGTACGAATTGGTTGAAAGCTATGTGCAATCGGAACGAACGATGGGGAATGTTTTTCCCAATCATTTGTTATCCCTTAAATCCCCTGAAACCCCCACGACTTTGTTTAAAGAAATCTATTTAACTGAATTGTATATATCTTCATTAGGCGTCAATATTTCCCAAAAGGCACAAGAAATACTTCGCTCCCAAAAGCTGCTTTTAGAGCATTGCGGTTGGATATTTCCCTTTGAAAAGATTTGCGCGGTGTGCGATCGCCCCCGCCACCTGCGCTTTGACAGTCAAAACCGCTTGCACGCGGAAGCAGAACCTGCGATCGAGTTTGCATATGGATGGAAAATTTACTTTTATCACGGCGTCAAATTGCCGGAAAACTACGGCAAAATCCACCCAAATCAATGGCAATCGCAATGGCTTTTAACAGAAGAGAATGCCGAATTGAGGCGAGTGTTAATTCAAGGGATTGGTTACGATCGCATTTGTCAAGAATTGTCAGCAAAAAAAATAGATAGTTGGCAGGAATATGCACTATTACAAATAGATAACGCCGATGTCGAGCCGATTTGTTTGTTAAAAATGACTTGTCCGAGTACGGGATTCATTCACGCTTTGAGAGTGCCGCCTAACCTGACATCAGCTAGGGAGGCAATTCGCTGGGTAAATTGGGATATTGATGCAGAGGAATTTTCCGTGCAGACTTGATATATAGCCTTTCAAGCGAAAGATGAGGTACTATCCGGCATAGGGCTATGGGCATAGGGCATAGGGCTATGGGCATAGGGCATAGGGCTATCCTCACTTTTTTGAGAACCGCTATAGTTGCGGCAGCAGTATATAATTAAATCAAGTTTGATTAGCAGTCGCAATGTGTGCTTGCGTAAGTCCTGCGTAAGTTCTGAGCAAGAAGGAAGAAGAAGCGAAAAAACGGCTTTTTTGCGTTCCCAGGCAAAACTCTTTGGTGTCAACTTAATGTGAAACCCCGATTCCGGCATGGGGTTTAAACCCTTGCAGGAAACCTTAACTTCTCTTCAGACGACTGTTCCACTTATTATGCCAATTCCGCATTTATAATCCACTTTATATTGAGCGATGGTTGTCGCCACTACACACAAAAAGCCCGCCTTCGGAGGCTTTAAGATTAAAGTTGCCAAATAATTTCTGACTGTACAGATCCAAAATTATAGAGTCAGCGTATATTACTAATGAACGCAGTACAAAATTTCATAAGTTCGCACCGCTAAAAAGTTTAGCTTGCCTGTTTGCAGTTGAGCTGCGATCGCCCTTGGCTACACAGCCAACTATAAAATACGGCTAAGCGATCTGTATTGAGGAGTGAGTTTATTTGAATCTGGGGGCGGGTTTATATATCATTTTAGCTGCGTGTAATACTTTTATTGGAACCCACCCCTACAGCCGAAAACAAGAAAAACTATCCTAAAAGTGCGAATTTGTGATATGTTGAACTGAGAAGACCGCCGCTTTTAGGCAACGGAAGTATCAAAATTAGAGGGTGATTAGAGCATGGCAGAAATTAGAGGCACCGCCCAAGCAGACTTGCTAGCAGGAACTCCAGAAGATGACCTGATTTTTGGTTTGATGGGCAATGACACCATTGCGGGAAACTCTGGTAATGACAGCATTTATGGAGGTAAGCAAAGCGATTTAATTGATGGCAATTCTGGTCAAGATTCGATTTTTGGAGATTTAGATAACGATACTATTAACGGCGGAGAAGGTAACGATTTTTTAGTGGGCGGGAAAGGCAGCGATATCATATCGGGAAACTCCGGCAATGATGTTTTGTCCGGCGATCGAGATACCGATCTCCTGATAGGCGGCGACGGGGCCGACGTATTTGTTTTGAGGCGCTACGCTGAGGCTGACCCTTTCCGTACCAGCGGCGGTGTTAGTTTGGCAAATGCGGACACGATCGCAGATTTTGCACCGGGTACAGATTTAATCGGTTTGGGGGAAGGTGTCAGTTTTAGCGACTTGAACATTCTGGAAGCAGGAAACGATACTGTTATTCAAGACCGGGTGACTGGAGAATTTTTTGCGGTTCTCAAAGGGGTGAGACAAAGTTCGATCGGCCCTGCAAATTTCACTAATAATATTAGCAGCATTGCTCCCACTCTCCCGCCTGCACCGCCGACAACGGCTTATGCTTTAACTTCTGCTAATCGGATTGTCGGTTTTAGTCTGTCCAATCCGAGAAGTGTCATCTCAGATTTGCCCGTGACTGGATTACCAGCGGGAGAAAGTTTGCTGGGAATTGATTATCGACCGGCTAATGGCGTACTTTACGGTGTGGGTTCTAGCAATCGCTTGTATAGTCTCAATCCCAGAACTGGAGAAGCAAGTCAAGTCGGTAGCGGGGAATTTCCTGTTGGTTTGACTCCGGGGGCTGCGGGTTTTGATTTCAATCCGACGGTGGATCGCATTCGGTTTGTCAATCAAGCCGGTCAAAACGCCCGCCTCAATCCGGATACGGCGGGAATTGTGGATTTTGACACGCAGGCGGGGGGAATTCAACTCGACGGGAATTTGGCTTATGCTGCGGGCGATCGCAATTTCGGAAGTTCTCCGGGGGTGGCGGCTGCTGCCTATACTAACAATTTGGCCGGGGTAACTTCGACAACTTTGTTTGCAATCGACAGCAATTTAGACGTTTTGGTGCGACAAGATCCGCCGAATAATGGAGTGTTGAATACGATCGGATCTTTGGGAGTTGATGCTACTAGCATTCTCGGCTTTGATATCAGAACTATCGGCGGCCGCGATGTCGCGGTGGCGGCATTGGAAGTTGGGGGCGTTTCCGGTTTGTACAATATCAATTTGACAACCGGTCAAGCTTCCTTCGCGGGTCAAATTGCCGACGGAAGACAGATTAACGGTTTGGCTTTGCCTTTGCCTACAGCTTACGCCTTGACTGTCAGAAATGGCGCTGAAGCAATTGTCGGTTTTAACGAGGGGGCACCGCAGGCGATTCTCAGCGACGCGACTGTTACGGGTTTACAGCCTGGAGAAAGTTTGCTGGGGATTGATTATCGACCGGCTAACGGTTTGCTTTACGGTGTGGGTTCTAGTAATCGCTTGTACGCGATCGATCCGGTGACTGGGGCTGCAAGTCAAGTCGGTAGCGGGCAATTTCCTGTTGGTGTGACTCCGGGGGCTGCGGGTTTTGATTTCAATCCGACGGTGGATCGCATTCGGTTTGTCAATCAAGGCGGTCAAAACGCCCGCCTCAACCCGGATACGGGGGCAGTTGTGGATTTTGACACGCTGACGGGGGGAATTCAACTCGACGGGAATTTGGCTTATGCTGCGGGCGATCGCAATTTTGGAAATTTTCCGGGGGTAGCGGCTGCTGCCTATACTAACAATTTGGCCGGGGTAAATTCGACAACTTTGTTTGCCATCGACAGCAATTTAGACGTTTTGGTGCGGCAAGATCCGCCGAATAATGGAGTGTTGAATACGATCGGATCTTTGGGAGTTGATGCTGGTACTGTTCTCGGCTTTGATGTCAGGAGTGTTGGCGGTAACGAAACGGCTTTGGCTGCGATCGAGGTTGGGGGAGTTTCGAGCCTGTACAATATTAATTTGACGACCGGTCGGGCTTCCATCGTCGGTCAAATTGGCGACGGGCGATCGATTAAAGGTTTGGCACTGACTTTGATTTAACTGCTAGATTTCCAGCGATTTTAGATTGACCTAAAATCAATCTAAAATCGACTTGCATTGCATTTATTCGCTTTCTTATCTGGAAATTATCTGCGTCGATCTGCGTTTATCTACCTTACATCTGCGGTTGACCGATCGAGCCAGTGATTTATGCAATGCTAGTCTAATCGTTTGGACAATTCCCAATTCCCAATTTGAGGTAACATATTATTTTGACAACAAAGATAAGATGTTATCTCAAGTTTTTTACCTGCTACGTTCCCGCAGTGACGGCAAATATCTATCCGCCAATCCCAATCCTGATTCGGCAGTTAGTTACTTGTTAATGTTTCGCGAAGACTATGACGCTTTGAGCTATCTCAACGCCCATGCTGCTGATGTTGCCGATCGATTCGGAGTAGAATCAATTTCTGGTTCTCAGGTAAAAAAGCTGCTGGAACGTTGGAGCTTTAAGGGTGTGGGGATTGTTCAAGACCCGCTGTTACCGAATATTGAGTTTTTATTGACAAATAATTGACAATTAACAACTTTTGTGATTCGCCCGGTTTCTAGCAGAAATCGGGTTTTTTCATTAAGTTTTTGGGCGCTCTTAGTTCGCCCACGCACGGATGAGCAGAAACCGGGTTTCTTTGACACTGCGTAAGTCTTGGATCTGACCAAGCCCAAAACACCATATTTATTGCAATTCGTCCAATATATTAACCTTTAACCTTCAATCTGAATCCTATTGTATATTCGTAGTTTGTTGATATATTCCGCGTCAGTACAATTATGGTTCCAAAATTAGAGCGATCAAGTGTCAGCGAAAAACGCAACCAGTCCGATTTTCCCGAAACAGTACCCACAGCAAATCCAATATTTTTCAGGACGTACAGCCGCCGTACCGAGACAGGGCGGGAGACTTGGGCCCAAGTGTGCGATCGAACCGTCAAGGGCTTAGCATCGCTAGGAAACCTCACACCCGAAGAAACACAACTGCTGCACCGGATGCAAAGCCAGCTTAAAACCCTCGCTTCAGGCCGCTGGTTGTGGGTAGGCGGCAGCAAATGGATAGAACAACCCGAGAATTTTTCCGGCGCATATAACTGTTCCTCAACAAATATTATCGACTGGCGCGCCTTTGGCTTGTTGATGGATTTGGCAATGATGGGCTGCGGCACAGGCGCAGTCTTGGAACCAAAATACATCAACCAACTGCCACCGATCCGCAACCGCTTAACCGTGACAGTCCAAGGTGCGATCGGTTCTACACCAGCTTTAGAGCGCCGCCAAGAAACCGAAGTAAAAATAGACGAAAAAACCGCCACTATTTATGTTGGAGATTCTCGCCAAGGTTGGGTAAAATCCTATCAAAATTTGCTGGAATTATCCACAGATGAAAGATTTGCCGGCTCGATTCAAATATTCATTGATTTGAGCGACGTTCGCCCAGTGGGAGAACCATTAAAAGGCTTTGGCGGAGTCGCTAATCCGGTGAAATTGCCCGACCTTTATCAGCGGTGCGCGGCAATTTTGAATAAAGCTCAAGGGCGGCAGTTAAATTCAGTTGAATGCTGCGTATTGATTGACGAAGCGGCGGTCACAATCGTCGCGGGAAATATTCGCCGCTCAGCAGGGATTCGTCAGTTTACTTTTGATGACGAACTCGGAGCAAATGCTAAAAACAATCTGTGGCAACAAGACGATCAAGGCAACTGGAAAATAGATCCAGAACGCGATGCTCTTCGTATGGCAAACCATACAAGAGTTTTCCATTCCAAACCGACATTAGAAGAATGTATTGATGCTGTTCGCAAACAGTATTATTCTGGCGAAGGTGCAATTCAATGGGCTGGTGAAGCTGTAGCTAGAGCTAACGTTGATTTACTTTCGACACCAAGTCTTAAACTTGAGTTTTTGAAAGCTTACGACGAAGGAAAAGCTAAACAGTGGTTGCAGGAACGCTATCCTGACATGACTGCGGAAGAATTAGAGCATCGGTCAGTCCGTTTGGGCTTAAACCCGTGTGGTAAGTAATTTTGCCTCACGTTAAAAACCTCGCAAATACGGGGAAAGCTGAAATGCTAATCCCGTGGTAATCAGAAGAAATAAAAAG
>Ga0335395_10001348_pt1 | contig 15567 bp, 7 predicted proteins | sample MAT02_FD_205744 | JGI IMG/M metagenome (GOLD analysis project Ga0335395, IMG submission 205744) | Freshwater microbial communities from Lake Fryxell liftoff mats and glacier meltwater in Antarctica - MAT-02 (spades assembly) (version 2) ...
CGCGCACGGAAAGCAACTACCGCCACTACAACACCGAGCATGCCCAGCGGCTGTCTTTCATCCGACATTGCCGTGGGCTGGACATGGCGCTGGACGAAATTCGCGTGCTGCTGCGCTTCAAAGACGCACCCAGCGCCGAGTGTGGCGAGGTCAACGCGCTGCTCGACGAACACATCGGCCATGTGGCGCAGCGGGTGCGCGAGCTGCGTGCGTTGGAGAAGCAGCTTCGCGAGCTGCGCGACACCTGCCGCATGGTGCAAGACGCTGGCCACTGCGGCATTCTGAACCAGCTCGACACGATGGCCAGCAACCGATTGCCGCCTGCGGTCAGCGTTGGCCATATCCACGGCGCACACAGCGCTGGCCCACCGCGAGCCCCAGCCGCTGGCGATGACTGACCGGGTGGTGTGCTAGCGGACCTTGCGGCGGTTTCCGGTGCGTCGGCTTCAGGCAGCTGTCCTGTCTTCCACCTGGCCCGGGATTCTGAACCCGCCAACACCGAATTCACCACGCATTACTGGGCTTTCTTAACGCCGCCTTGGGCTAAAGTGCCAACCACCGTCGCCCTTGCGCGTTGAAGCTCATGCCATCTTCCATCCCGCCGAACACCACAGCGATCGCCATGCTGGCGCGGCTGCGAAACAACCCAACGCTGTGGATCGCTGCCCTCTGGGTGGTGGGCCTGGTGGTGACGGCTGTGCTGACGCTCTGGCTCAACAGTTACCAGCAAGAGCGACTCAAAACCCGGTTCAACACCGAACTGGAACGCGCTGCCAATGACATTCGGCTTCGCTTCGAAAAACCAGCTTTCGCCCTGATGGGTGCCCGCGGGGTCTACGCGGCCAGCGAATCGGTGAATCGGGGGGAGTTTCAGCGGTACGTTGACTCGCGCGACTTGGCAGAAAACTTTGACGGCGTGGGGGGCATGGGGTTCATCGAGCGGGTGCCGCGCCCTGAACTCGGCGCCTTCGTTGAGCGCGAGCAAGCAGACGGCGCGCCAGACTTTGCGGTGCGCAGCCTCGGCGCTGATGGCGCTGACCTGTACGTCGTCAAATTCATCGAGCCCCTGGATCGCAACCGCGCGGCCTTTGGGCTGGATATTGGCTCAGAAGCGGTGCGCCGTGATGGGGCCGAGCGGGCGGCTCGCAGCGGTCAGCCCACGCTGAGTGGCGTCATCCAGTTGGTGCAAGACACCCAATCCCGGCCAGGATTTTTGATCTATGTGCCGGTGTACCGGCCCGGGCTTTCTTTGAGCACGCCCGAGGAGCGGCTGGCCGCCCTGCATGGGCTGGTGTATTCGCCCATCGTCCTCGAAGAGCTGTTGCGCCCAGACATGGACTTGCTGCTCACCGGCGGGCTGCACATCCAGATTTCTGACAAGCGCAACTTTCAGGATGTGGAATCGTTCTACCAAGTGGGTAGCCCGCCAGCGAAGCCCTTGTTGAGCGCCGAAGCGTCACTCTTCACCAACAACAATTTCCTGTTCATCCGGGCCCGGAGCACCCCAGCCTTTGAGGCCACAGCCAACCGGCCGCTGGTCTTCGGGCTGGGCGCCGCTGGCGCGCTCCTCACCACCCTGCTGTCCTGGGTGCTGTGGTTGCACGCCACAGGCCGCGCTCGGGCTGAGGCCCGCGCCCAGCGCATGACGGTGGATCTGCAAAAGTTGGCCATGGTGGCCGAGCGCACCGCCAACTCGGTGATGATGATCGACGCCCAATTGCGTATCACTTGGGTCAACGAGGGCTTCACCCGCGTCTGCGGCTACACCGCCGAAGAGGCGGTGGGGCGCACGCCCAACGATCTGCTGGGCAGCGGGCTGGCCAACCCCGTTGCCCTGAAACAGATCAAGGATGCGCATGAGCAAGGAGTGCCATGCCGGGTGGAAATCCTCAACCGCGCCAAGGATGGCCGCACTTACTGGCTCGACACCGAGGTGCAGCCCATTCGTGACGAGGCGGGGCAGTTGTTGGGGTCGATTGAAATTGGGCTGGACGTCACCCAGCAACGCGAAACCAACGAGCGCTTGGTGCAGGCAATTCTGGCGTCAGATGCGCAGCAGCAAGTGCTGGATGTGCTGGCCCGGGTGGCGCGCGAAACCACCAACGCGGTGATATTGACCGACACCCACGGACTGATCGAGTGGGTCAACGAAGGCTTCACCCGCATCACCGGCTACAGCCTGCAGGAAGCCGTGGGTCAAAAACCGGGCTGGTTATTGCAGTGCCCCGAAACCGACCCGCAAACGGTGGTGAATATCCGCGAAGCGCTCGCGCAGCGCCAGCCGTGCCGATCGGAAATCCTCAACCGCGCCAAAGATGGGCGAATGTACTGGCTGGAACTCAACATCCAACCGATCTCTGACGACAACGGGCAACACACCGGCTTCATGGCCATTCAGAGCGAGGTGACCGAACGGCGCGAGACCCTCGACCGGCTCCAGCGCGTTGTGCAGGAAAACGGGTCGTTGATGGGTGCCATCAACCAAGGCACCATCTACTCGGTGGCCGACCTGCAGGGCAACATCGCTGAAGTGAACGACGCGTTTGTGCGCATCAGTGGCTACCAGCGTGAAGAGCTGCTCGGGTTCAACCACCGAATGCTCAAATCGGGAACCCAGCCGGTCGAGTTCTGGGATAGCGCCTGGGCCACCATCAGCAGCGGACAGATTTGGCGCGGTGAAGTGTGCAACCGCAACAAGAACGGCGAGCTGTACTGGGTGAATTCCGCCATCGTGCCGTTTGTGGGCGACGATGGCCTGGTCGAGAAATACATCTCCATTCGCAGCGACATCACCGCGCAGAAGCTGGCGCAGACAGAAATCGAATCCCAACGCAAACGGCTGGACAACATTCTCAAGGCCACCCAAGCCGGCACCTGGGAGTGGCATATACCCAGCGGGCGCAACTTCCTCAACGACCGCTGGGCTGAAATGATCGGCTACACCTTGGAAGAGCTGGAGCCCGTGACCATCGACACATGGACGCGTTTTCTCCATCCCGATGATGTGAAAACCTCTGGCGATTTGCTGCAGCGGCATTTCAGCGGAGAGTTGGACTTCTACGAGGTCGAAATCCGCATGCGCCATCGAGACGGGCACTGGATCTGGGTGCAGGACCGCGGGCAAGTGACCAGTCGCGAAGCCGATGGCTCGCCCGGCTGGATGTACGGCACCCACCGCGACATCACCGAGCGCAAGGAAGCCGAAAACAAGCTGATTGATAGCCAAACTCTGTTTAAGGGGCTGCTCAATGTGGCCTCTGACTGGTATTGGGAAACCGACGACCAATACCGTTTTTCCAACTTCGTGGCCACCCGCGACACCGAAAACTACCGCTCGCTCAGCGATTCCAGCCTGGGCACACGCCGCTGGGAAATACCGGGCGTCACGCCCTTATCCGGCGACTGGTCAGCCCACATCGCAGCCCACGAACTTCGGGAGAGCTTTCGCAACTTTGAGTACCGTCGCGAACTGCCCGGCGGCGAAATTCGGTTCTACTCGATCAGCGGCTACCCCGTTATCGACTCATTCGGCGACTTCAAAGGCTACCGCGGCACCACCCGCGACGCGACAGCACAGAAGCAGCAAGAGGTGGATCTGCAAACCGCGCGCGACCGCATGGAACTGGCCGCCGAGTCGGCCGGTATTGGGGTGTGGATCTTCGATGTGAACCACAACACGCTGGAATGGGACGAACGCATGTGCCGACTTTATGGCCATGACAAGCGCCAGGGCTTGCAGCCTTACGAAGTCTGGACCAACAGTTTGCATCCCGAAGACAAGGCCAGCGGTGAACAGGCCCTGGCCGATGCCCTCAGCGGGAAAAAAGAATTTGATACCGAATTTCGCATCGTCTGGCCCAACGGCAAAGTGCGCCACATCCGCGGTACAGCGCGGGTGCAGCGCGATGACCAAGCCGATACGGTGCGGATGATCGGCGTCAACTTCGACATCACCGAGCAGCGCGAGCGCGAACGCAAAATCGCGTCGGAAGAAATGCGACTGCGCGCCATTTACAACATCTTGCCGGTGGGCATTTCCATCACCGACCCGCAAGGCCGCATCATCGACTGCAACCCGGCGTCGGATCGGATGCTGGGCATCACCAAGGCAGACCATCTGGCGCGCACCTACGACGGCAAAGAATGGGCCATCAACCGCGAAGACGGCACCCCCATGCCGGTGGAAGAATTCGCCAGCGTGCGCGCCCTGACCCAAAACATCGAGGTACACGACGTGGTGATGCAGGTTGTCACAGACCATCACAGCGCATGGCTGTCGGTCAGCGCCATGCCGGTGGCACACGACGATTTTGGTGTGGTCATCGCTTATGTGGACATCACAGAAGGCAAACAAGCGCAAGAAAAAATAGCCCAAAACGAGGTTTTGCTGCGCGGCGCCATCGACGCTGTGGACGAGGCTTTTGTGTTGTTCGACCCGCAGGACCAGCTGGTCTTCTGCAACGAGAAGTACCGTGAGATGTACGCGAGCATCGCGCCCCTGATGGTGTCGGGCACAAGCTTCGAGTCCATCTTGCGCGCCGGCGCCGAGTTGGGGAATTTCGAGGGGGCGATCGGCCGCGCCGATGCCTGGATCGAGGAGCGGTTGGAGCGTCACCGCGAGGCGCACAGCGAGCTGCTGCAAAAGCACACCAACGGGCGCACCTTGCGCATCATCGAACGCCGCATGCCTGATGGCCACACGGTGGGGTTTCGCATCGACATCACCGATCTGGTCAACGCCAAGGAGCAAGCGCAAGCGGCCTCGCGCTTCAAGGGCGAGTTCCTGGCCAACATGAGCCATGAAATCCGTACCCCCATGAACGCCATCCTGGGCATGTTGAAACTGATGCACAACACGCAACTGCAGCCGCGCCAGTTGGACTATGTGCAGAAAACCGAGGGCGCAGCGAAATCGCTGCTGGGTCTGCTCAACGACATTCTGGATTTCTCCAAGGTGGAAGCCGGCAAGATGACGCTGGACCCCCGGCCTTTTGCGCTGGACCGTTTGATGCGCGATCTGTCGGTGATTTTCTCGGCCAGCTTGGGCAACAAGCCGGTGGAGGTGCTGTTTGACATCGACCCACGCGTGCCGCACCAACTGATGGGCGACAGCCTGCGACTGCAGCAAATTCTGATCAACTTGGGTGGCAACGCGATCAAGTTCACCTCGCGGGGCGAGGTGGTGGTTCGGGTGCATTTGGAGGAGCTGGAAGGCCATGCCCCCGATCGACAAGCCCGTTTGCACTTCGCCGTGAAAGACAGCGGCATTGGCATCGCGCCAGAAAACCAGCACAAGATTTTTGCTGGCTTTACCCAGGCCGAGGCGTCCACCACCCGGCGCTTTGGTGGCACCGGGTTGGGTCTGTCGATCTGCCGCCGGCTGATCGAGATGATGGGTGGGCAGCTTCAGCTGGCAAGTGCCGTGGACGAGGGAAGCACGTTTTCGTTCAGCGTGGTACTGCCGGTGGTGGAGGTCGCGGCCAGCGCCACGGCCGAGGCGAACGACACACAGGCCGCCTTGGCCCCGTGGTCCATCCCAGGCCTGCCGGTGCTGGTGGTGGACGACAACCCGATGGCCCGAGAGCTGATGGCCAGCATGGGCGACTCATTGGGCTGGCGTTTGGAAACCGCTGACAGCGGCGAAGCCGCGCTGGCGCTCATCGCCGAGCGCCATGCGCGAGGAGAACCGTACCAAGCGGTTTTTGTCGACTGGACGATGCCCGGCTTGGACGGCTGGCAGACCAGCGCCCGCATCCGCTCTTTGATCACCGGTGGCAACGGGTCCACGGCCTCGCCCTTGATCATGATGGTCACCGCCCACGGCCGTGAAATGCTGGCACAGCAAACCACCGAGGTGCAAAACCTGATCGACGGCTACCTGGTCAAACCCGTGACCGCCTCAATGCTGTTTGATGCGATGCAATTGGCCATTCAGCCCAGCGGTGCCACGGCCAGCGCCCGGGCAGCGGGCCAAGCCGCTCCCGTCGTGCAGCCGCTTGCGGGCCTTCGCATCTTGCTGGTGGAGGACAACGCCATCAACCAGCAGGTGGCCGAGGAGCTGCTCAGCGGCCAGGGCGCGGCGATTGACATTGCCGACAACGGGTTGCGGGGCGTGGAAGCGGTGCAGGCCGCCATGGCAACCGGCAAGCCCTACGATGCGGTGCTGATGGATATGCAAATGCCGGTGATGGACGGTCTCGCGGCCACGCGCGGCATCCGCGGTCGCCTCGCCGCTGTCGATCTGCCCATCATCGCCATGACCGCCAACGCCATGGCTGGCGATCGCGATGCCTGCTTAGCCGCCGGCATGAACGACCACGTCGGAAAGCCCTTTGACCTGGACCGGTTGGTGGCCACCCTCTTGCAATGGACGCGCGGTGCATCGGCCGCTGAAGCAGCACAGGCGCTGGCGCCAGCCCCGTCGGCTGGTGCTGGGGAAACCGAAGCCGAAGCCGACAATGGCGAAGCCGCGCGCCACAGCCCCGCGCTGCTCAATCGCCTGGGCGCCCTGCAGCGTGTGGGTGGAAGCACCAGCCTCCTGAACCGCCTGAGCGTCCAATTTCTGACCGACCTGCCGGGCTTGGTGCAGGCCTGCGAAGCGATCTCGCAACCCGATCGGATGGGCGAAGCCCTGCGTGCGCTGCACTCCCTCAAAGGGGTGGCCGCCACCATTGGCGCCGACGCGCTGGCCGACGCCGCGGGCGAGGCCGAGCAGCAGGGCAAATCGGGCTTTGGGCCGAACCTGGATCATCTGCGCCATGTGGCGGCGCAGACCCAGCAGGCGCTGCTTCATATCGGCATTACCGCACCCGGGGACCCAACCAGCGCAGACCCAACCGTCGGCGAGTCTGCACGACCGCTGACCCCAGCCCAGCGCGAGATTTTGCAGCGCCTGCTGCCCTTGTTGGAGGCATCTGACCTGTCGGTTTTTGACGGCATGGAAGAACTGTTGACCCACGGCGATGGCGACCCCCAACGCTGGGCCGCGCTGGACAGCGAGGTGCAGGCGATGGCATTTGATCGGGCCGCGCAGCGGGTGCGGCAGTGGCTGTGTTGAGCCCTGAGCACGCTTGAAAACGGAGCCAAATGAACCCCCCTTTAGACCAGCTGATTGCACGCCGTGGCCACAAGCCCAAGATTCTTGTGGTTGATGACCAGCCGATCAACATCCGGGTGATCCACGGTTTGTTCAAAAGCCAATTCGACGTCGTCATGGCGATGAATGGCGAGCAGGCATTGAGCCAGGCCGAACAGCATCGCCCAGACTTGATTGTTTTGGATGTGATGATGCCGGACATGGATGGCTATGAGGTGTGCCGTCGCTTGAAGGCCAACCCCAACACCCACGCCATTCCTGTGGTGTTCGTTACGGCGCACAGCGACCAAGCGGATGAAATACAAGGCATTGCTCTGGGCGCCATCGACTTCATCAGCAAGCCGATCAACGCGGTGCTGGTTGAGGCCAGGATCAAAACCTACATCACCTTCAAGCTGCAAGCGGATTTGCTGTGGTCCATGGGCGTGTTGGAGGGCCTGTGAGTTGTTCAAAATCTCAGGGGCTGATCGCAAAGCCTTGAGGCAGCTCACCCGCGACGCAACACCTCGGCCTCGGGCCGCTTGAGCAGCGCCTTGAGCCAGGGTGGTTCGAAATGGCGCTCCACGGTGATGGCGTAAAAGCTCTCCTGCAGGTCGGGCACCACCGCGTATTCCACCAGCGCGCCGCTTTTCAGCTCGTCTTGCACCACCACCGTGGGAAGCAGTGCCACACCGCCCGAGTCGCGCGCCAGCAGGCGCAGCAAGGCCATGTCGTCGACCTCGGCGCGCAGCGTGTAGCGAATGCCGAGCTGGTCGCACAGCAAATCAAAACCCGCACGGATGTCGCTGCCCTGCCCGGGCAGCAGCAGCGGCACCGACGCCAGATCCTCCGGGAAGCGAAATGCCCGCCGACTTTTGCGCGGCGGCCCCACCAAGCTGATCGGCTGGCGCGCAATGCGCCGACAACGCCACGGATCGTCGGCACTGCTGTGCACCCGCTGGTTGGACAACACGATGTCGACCGTGTGCACCCGCAAACGCGCGAGCAGTTCGGTCAAGCTGCCCGACTGCAGCACCAGCTCCACATCGTTGCGCGCCAGCAGGGGGCTGAGAAAGTTTTCCTGAAAATTGCGCGACAGCGTGGCGACCGCGCCGATACGCACAACCTCGCGCTCCATCCGGCGCCCGTCGCGCAGCAGCGCCATCAGCTCGGCGCCCGAGGTGAAGATGGACTCGGCGTAGCTCAGCGCGAGTTGTCCGGCTTCGGTGAGCACCAGCGTGCGGCCCTGGCGCTCAAACAGCGCCTGCCCCAACTGCTCTTCCAGTTGCTTGATCTGGGTGGAGAGCGCCGACTGCGACACATGCAGCCGCGCCGCTGCGCGGGTGAGGTTGCCCTCTTTGGCGACCGCCCAGAAGTAGTGGAGATGGTGGTAATTGAGGCGTTGCATGGCACTCAATGGTTCCTTAAAACAGAACACTTTGTCAACAACAATGAATTTTACGGAATTGAAGAACGTAGGCACAGTCCCGTTGTCCCTTCTTTCTTGGGCAACGCGCTTCTGGTTTGCGCACCCACCCTCCGGCGCTCGCAACAAAACCCATCCCATGACACAAGCCCTTTTGCCCAACCTCCCGCTCGGTCAGGCCTTGCTGCTGCTCGCGCCGATCGTCACCCTCGCCCTGGCTGCGTTGGCGGCTGCCCGCAGCCAAACACCCGCTTGGGGTTTGGCGCGCGGCGCCAGCACGGCGACGCTGTTGCTCAGCCTGGCCAGCGCGCTGATGCTGGCGTTTGCACAGCCCGGGCAAGCCTGGGGCTTGCGGATCGATACGGTCGGCGCCACCGTGCTGCTGCTGGTGAGCTTTGTGGGCTGGTGCATCGTGCGCTACTCGCAAACCTACCTCGCTGCCGAGCAGGGCGAGGCACGCTACGTAGCCTGGTTGCTGGCCACGCTGGCCGCTGTGGTGGTGGTGGTCACCAGCAACCACCTGCTGCTCACAGCGCTGGCCTGGATGGCCACCAGCTTCACGCTGCACCGCCTCCTCACCTTCTTCTCGGAGCGGCCTGCCGCCCGAGTGGCAGCACACAAAAAGCTCATCGTTGGTCGTGTGGCCGATGGCTGCATGTTCATCGCTGCTGGCCTGCTGTACGCCGCCTTCGGCACCCTGCACATCGACCAGCTGCTGCAGGCCGCCATCCAGGCACCCGGCCTGCCGGTCATGGCGCAGATCGCCACCCTGCTGGTGGTGGTCGCGGTGCTGCTCAAGACCGCCCAGCTGCCGTTTCACGGTTGGTTGATTCAGGTGATGGAAGCGCCCACGCCGGTGTCGGCCCTGTTGCACGCCGGGGTGGTGAACCTGGGCGGTTTTGTGCTGATCCGCTTGGCGCCCCTGATGGCCGAGCTGCCGCTGGCGATGGGCCTGCTGGTGGTGGCTGGCGCCACCACCGCAGTGATCGCCGCGCTGGTGATGACCACGCGCATCAGCATCAAGGTGATGCTGGCCTGGTCGACCACCGCGCAAATGGGCTTCATGGTGATGCAGTGCGGCCTGGGGCTGTGGGAAATGGCGCTGCTGCACCTGGTGGCGCACTCGCTCTACAAAGCCCATTGCTTCCTCGCCGCGGGTGGCATCGTGCGCCATACGCTGGTGCGCCAGCTCGCCCCCGCCGCCGCACCGCCGAGCGCCGGCAAGCTGCTGCTGGGTGCGCTGGCCGCGCTGGCCATGACCGCCGCTGCCGCCTTCGTTTTGCAAGCCACTGGGGTGGACGGCAATGCGACACCAGCCCTCTGGGTCATGGGCGGCATCCTCACACTGGCGCTGGTGCCGCTGCTGCAGTCCACCGGCCAAGGGGCGATCGGCCTGTTCAAGCTGGCCGGCAGCGCCTTCCTGCTCGGGGCCATCTACTTCGGGCTGCACGCCTGGCTCTCCACTTGGGCCAGTCCTGTTGCGCAAGCGCCCGGCATGGCGGGTGCGGTGGTGGTGGCAGTCGCGTTTGCCGCCCTGTTCCTGCTGCAAAGCGCACTGGCCACGAAACCACAGGGCGATTTGGCGGCAAGGCTCTACCCGGCGTTCTACGGCGGTCTGTTCCTCGATGAGAAGTTCAGCCGCTGGGTGTTCCGCCTGTGGCCGATGCGAGCGAACGAGGCGCAACGAGCTGCCCAGGCCAGGCCGCTGTCGACCGTCCGCACCTGAACCGTCACCCCATTACTTTGCCGAATCTCACCATGAACGCTCCTGCCGACCTGCACTTGAACAACACCCTCGGCGTGGCAGACGCCCTCGCCCAGGCTTGCGACCGCATCGCACCCACCTGGCCGCTTGACCAGTTCATTGCCGTCAACCCCTACTGGGGCTGGGTTGGCGAAACCGCGCCGCAGACCGCCGCAGCGCTCGGCGCGCTCGCCGGCACGCGCCTCACCCAGTCGCGCGCAGAATTCGCCAAACACTGGCGTGCTGGCCAGCTCAAAGCCGAACACCTGCAAACCGCGATCGATCGCCAGCGCAGCCCGCTCAACACCAGCGAGCTCATCGCTGCGATGCAAACGCCCGAGCCGCCGCTGCGCGCTCTGCCGCTGCTCACCGAGCGCATGCAGACCTTGCTGCCTGCCGCGCCCCTGCCTTGGCGCGATCTGGTCACGCACCAGATCAGCCAGCACTGCGCCGCCTTCTTCGACGCCGGCCAGGCCCGCTGGGGCATGGACCGGCGCGCCGGCCTGCTCGCCACCTGGCAGCGCCAGATCGCCGCCGACCAAGGCCTGCCCTGGCACCAGAGCCAGCGCGCGGTGGCGGCGCGCATCGCAGCACTCCCCGCCGACCCGTTGCTGTTGATCACCGACGCGCTGCAGACGCTGGGCATCCCCGAGGCAGCCCGCACCCACTACCTCAGCGCCTTGCTGCTGAGCATCAACGGCTGGGCCGCGTGGTGCGCCTTTGAGCGCTGGCAGGCGCGACTCGGCGGCGCGGACGACGACCAGATCGTGCACCTGCTGGCGATTCGGCTGGCTTGGGAAGTGCTGCTGCGCGACGACGCAGCCGCTGCCGCCAAAGCGCCCGTACTCACTGCCGACGGCTGGGCCGAACAGTGGGCGGGAAGCGAGGCCGAGATCGCTCGCCATCACGCCGAGCAAGCCACCGACTGGCTGCTGCAGGACGCGCTGGAAATTGCCTACCAGCAGCCGGTGTGTGACGGCCTGCTGGCGGCCTTGCAGCAGCCCAAACCAGCGGCGATCGCGCCCGATGTGCAAGCGGTGTTTTGCATCGACGTGCGTTCCGAGGTCTTCCGCCGCAACCTGGAAGCTGCTGCGCCCGGCATCGCCACGCGCGGCTTTGCTGGCTTCTTCGGCCTGCCGATCGCCTACAGCCCAGTGGGCAGCGCGCTGACCCGCCCGCAACTGCCCGGCCTGCTGGCGTCTGCCATCACGGTCAGCGAAACGCCCGCTGACGGCAAGGGACTGGGCCAAGCACTGGCCGAGCGCCGGCAAGGCGCGCTCGCCTGGGGCCAGCGCTGGGCCGATCTGCGCGCCGCCGCCGCCTCGGGCTTCAGCTTTGTGGAAACCTGCGGCCTAGCCTACGGCCCCAAGCTGTTGAAAGACACCTTGCCTGCCACCGCCAAGCCTGCGGCCTGGGAAGACGCGGGTCTGAGCGTCAGCGAATCGGGCCAGATCCCGCGCGTGCCGCAAGCCAGCACCGATCCGGTGGCCGCCGCCAGCATGGCCAAAGGCATCCTGGGCGCCATGGGCATCACGCAAGGTTTCGCGCCGCTGGTGATGCTGGCCGGCCACGGCAGCCAGACCGCCAACAATCCGCACGCCGCCGGCCTGGATTGCGGCGCCTGCGGCGGCCAGACCGGCGAGGTCAACGCCCGCGCTCTGGCCGATCTGCTCAACACCCCGGCCGTGCGGGCAGAGGCGGCCAAGCTGGGCTTGGTCATTCCCGCCACCACCCACTTCCTGCCCGCGCTGCACAACACCACCACCGACGAGGTGCAGCTGTTCGACACCGACGCCGTGCCGCCCAGCCTCCACAGCGCACTGGAAAAGCTGCGCACCGCCCTGCAAGCCGGCGGCCAACGCGCCCGCGCCGAGCGCGCGCCCTCGCTGGGGCTGTCTCATCTCGTCAACGACGCGCCAGCGCTGGAGCGCTCACTGCGCGAACGCGCCAACGACTGGGCGCAGGTGCGGCCCGAGTGGGGTCTGGCCGACAACGCCGCCTTCATCGTCGCGCCGCGCGCCCGCACCAAAGGCATGAACCTCGCAGGCCGCAGCTTCCTGCACGATTACGACTGGCGAAGCGACGAGGGCTACGGCGTGCTCACCCTCATCATGACCGCGCCCATGGTGGTCACCAACTGGATCAACCTGCAATACCACGCCAGCGTGCTCGACAACCGGCGCTACGGCAGCGGCAACAAGCTGCTGCACAACGTGGTCGGTGGTCGCCTGGGGGTGTTCGAGGGCAATGGCGGCGACTTGCGCATCGGCCTGCCGATGCAGTCGCTGCACGACGGCCAGAACCTGCGCCACACCCCCCTGCGCCTCTCGGTCTTCATCGAGGCGCCCAAGGACGCGATCGACGCCATCATCGAGCAGCACGCGGTGGTGCGCGATCTGGTCGGCAACGGCTGGCTGCACCTGTTCCGGCTCGACGGCGACCACCCGGCGGTGGAGCGGCGCGCTGCGGAGGGTTGGGAAGTGGTGGTGGGTGCGCCAGGGGCCTGAAGGCGCCTGAAGGCGTCTGGCTTGGCGCTGTCACCCATGCTGCGGCAGGGTGGTCTGGCCGGGTTCAGAATGTGCAAAGCGTCGCGGCAGACGGCGTCATTTCACACCTCAGAACCAGGAGACAACCCATGGAACACCGCGCCACATTCACGCGCATGGAAGACAGCACCGCCGCCGACTGGAAAGCCATCGGCGGCGAATTCATGCAGTTCGCATCCAAACTGCCCGACCGCGTCATCACCCACCTGCGCCTGCTGGAAAACGACTACGGCGGCTTCCCGGTCGACCGCTACACCCATTGCCTACAGACCGCCACGCGCGCGCTCAAAGACGGCCGCGACGAGGAGTACGTGGTGTGCGCGCTGCTGCACGACATCGGCGACACCCTGGGCAGCTACAACCACGCCGACATCGCCGCTGCCATCCTCCAGCCCTTCGTGAGCGAAGAAAACCACTGGATGGTGAAGCACCACGCGATCTTTCAGGGCTATTACTTCTTCGAGCACATCGGCTTGAACCGCGATCTGCGCGACAACTTCAAGGCGCATCCCGCCTATGAGCGAACGGCCGAGTTCTGCGCGGTCTACGACAACCCGGCGTTCGATCCCCAGGGCGAGGCGCTGCCTTTGCAGGAATTCGAGCCCATGGTGCGCCGCGTGATGGCACAGCCCCGGCAGTCGCTCTACAAAGCCGCCACCGTCTTGAAGATCCCGGAGCACGCCGCATGAACGCCCACACATCCACCGAGCACGCCGCTCTGAACATCCCTTCGCTGCAAGGCCAGGTCAGCGAGGCTGAATGGCAATTGCGCTGCGACCTCGCCGCCGCCTACCGGCTGGTGGCGCTGTACGGCTGGAGCGATCTGGTGTTCACCCACATCAGCGCCCGCATCCCCGGCCCCGAGCACCATTTCCTGATCAACCCCTACGGCCTGATGTTTGACGAGATCACCGCCAGCAGTTTGGTGAAGGTCGACCAGGCGGGCAACAAACTCAGCGACTCGCCGTTTGTGGTGAACCCGGCTGGCTTCACCATCCACAGCTGCATTCACAGCGCCCGCGACGACGCGGCCTGTGTGCTGCACACCCACAGTCGCGCGGGCGTGGCCGTCAGCGCGCAAAAGTGCGGCGTGCTGCCGATCAGCCAGCAGTCCACCTTTGTGCTCGCTTCGCTGGGCTATCACGGCTACGAAGGTGTGGCCTTGCGCGACGACGAGCAGCCGCGACTGCAAGCCGATCTGGGCAGCAACAAATACCTGATGCTGCGCAACCACGGCCTGCTCACCGTGGGCAAGTCGATTGCCGATGCGTTCCTCTCGATGTACATCTTCGAGAGCGTGTGCCGCATCCAGATCGACGCCCAAGTCGGCGGAGAGCTGGTCATGATCAATCCGAAAATTCTGGAGGGCATGGCGCAGGTGATGAAGACCGCCACCGCTGGCCAGGGCGCGAACATCGCTTGGCCCGCGCTGCTGCGCAAGCTAGAACGCACCGACACCAGCTACCGCAGCTGAGCTCGCGCGGCACGACAGCCCTCAACGCCCTGTTGACGTGAGCCAGCTCGACAGTCTGGTGCCCGCGGTGCAGGCCACGATCAAAGCCTACGGGCGCATCGACTACCTGATCAACAACGCCGGGGTGTCCGGCGCCGAAGAGATGGTGGTCGACACGGGCCTGGACGCCTGGAACCGCACGCTGGACGCCAACCTCGTCTCCAACTACGTGCTGATGCAGGCGGTGCAGCCGTTTATGAAGGCCCAGGGCAGCGGCTATGTGCTGAACGTGTCGAGCTTCTTCGGCGGCGAAAAGTACCTTCCCTTGGCCTATCCCAACCGCGCCGATTACGCGGTGAGCAAAGCTGGCCAGCGCGCGCTGGTCGAGAGCATGGCGCGCTTCGTAGGGCCCGAAATCCAGCTCAACGCCATCGCACCCGGACCGGTGGAAGGCGAGCGTTTGAAGGGCACTGGCGACCGGCCTGGCCTGCACGAGTGGCGCGGGCGCCTCATCTTGGAAAACAAGCGGCTGAATGCCGTGCATGCGGCACTCATCAAGGGGCTGCGACGCGGCATCACGATCGAGGCCCTGCTGGAACGTCTGGCGAGCAACGACGTGGGCGCGATCGCGATGGATGGCGACGCGCCGACCGAGCTGCGCGAGCTGGCGCTGGCGTGCCACAAGGACCGCACCGACGACTGCACCTGGGGCAAGTACCTGCTCAGCCAGGGCATCGGCGTGCGCCTGCTGGCGCGGCTGCGCCGGGGCGGCGTGCTGCTGGACGCTCCCCACTGGCAGGCGCAGGACGACGAGACCTGGCTGCAGCGCACGCCGCCCGACGACCAGCCCTATTTGCCGCGCAGTGTGATTCAGGCTGAGGCGGTGAAGGTCAAGAGCGGCGTGCTGTCGCTGCTGCACCTGGGCAAGATGCCCACCGAGACCGAGGTCGCGCTGGCCACGGTCTACTACCTGGCCGACCGGGCGGTGAGTGGCGAGACCTTCATGCCCTCGGGCGGCCTGACGCTGGAGCGCTCGATCACCGAGCGCGAGCTGTTCGGCAGCCCACGCCGCGAGCGGCTGGACGCGATGCGCGGGCGCACGGTGTGGCTGATCGGCGAGAACCTGGTGGAGTTCATGGCAGAGGCCGCGCGCCAGCTCGTCACCGCCTGCAATGTCGGGCGCATCGTGATGCTGATGAAGACCAGCGCTGGCGCCGCTGGCCTGCGCACAGCGTTGCGAGACATCCCGTCCGACCTGTTGCACCTGGAGGTGATCGGCGACGACCTGGAAGGCGGCATCGACTCGGCGCTGCGCCACCACGG
>Ga0335395_10001349_pt1 | contig 15563 bp, 21 predicted proteins | sample MAT02_FD_205744 | JGI IMG/M metagenome (GOLD analysis project Ga0335395, IMG submission 205744) | Freshwater microbial communities from Lake Fryxell liftoff mats and glacier meltwater in Antarctica - MAT-02 (spades assembly) (version 2) ...
TCCCCGGTTGTTGGGAATGGGTTTGAGTGCCGAACAGGTGGCGGAGGCGTTAGGTTTATCTGTGGAGGAAGTTACGGAGGATGCGATCAAGTGAGATAGTGGGAGAGAATGGGGAAAGGGCGATCGAGCTTAATAGACTTCATCGTGGGAACCCATTTTGAGCAATAAAATCGCTTCCTCTTCATCTTCTGGATGGGTGACAAACTCAAATAAAATCCGATAATCATAGTCTATTGAACATGACCAGATACCAGATAAATCTCCTGCCAGTTTGTGAGTTCGCAAGCTAGGGTGAAAGCAGTCTTCAGACAAAAGTTCTATGGTTGCTTCAATTAAAGGACGAAGCTGAGGATTTTTACGAACTAACTTTTTGAAAGAACGAATAGATTTGGGAGTCCAACCAATTTTCATTAATCATCCAACTCCGCCATAAAATCGGCTGTCGAACCAAACTTAACATTGCCCTCAGCATACAGTTGACGAACTTCTGCCACTTCCTTGAGTAATTCATTTCGTCGCTGTTGTCGCAGACGATTCTGAAGAATATCTAGAAGCATGGCTTGATCATCTAATGATAAAACTTCTACAGCTTCAAGAGCTTGCTGGAATTGAGATGTATGGGTCGTTTTACTCATATATAGCACTTCTAGGGGAGGTGAGGTACAGCTAGAACGTCTAAAAGCCTTACGTTACAAGCCCTAACTATTTAGTTGATCAAATCAATAACCGCTATATTCTAGCATATGTCGAGCCATAGCGCTGGCAAAAAAATAAATTTATTGGGTATCTATCCAAGCCCAAAATCTGTCTTTTGATAGCTGAGTTCTTGTTTCGTAATTTACCATATTTTTTTCATTTTAACCAATGGTGAACCTTTTTTTGAACATATCTTCCCAATGGCATCCCTAAAATAAACAAAATAAGTAAGTAGGGTGCGTCAGCCATTTGGTAATTAGGTAAAAAACAAAATTTATTCAGGGCTGACGCACCCTACAAATTAATACTTCCGCTCCTGCGGCTCAAACATCGTAATCGCCACCGGCATATAAGCCAAATCAATCCCCGCAGGTGAATAATAGGCCAGCGTATGCTTCAAGAAATTGCCGTCATCCCGCTGCGGAAAATCCTCCCGCGAATGAGCTCCCCGACTTTCATGGCGATTCAAAGCCGAAGTTAAAATCATTTTTCCCACAATTATTAAACTCCGCAATTCCAAAGCTTCCACAATTTCCGTATTCCACAACTTGCCTTTATCATCCAAATAAACCTCCTGATATTTTCGCTCCAATTCCTCCAATTTTGTCAAACCTGACTGCATCAATTCGGCGCTACGAAATACGCCACAATACTCAGTCATCGTATCTTGATACTGTTGCCGAATTTGATTGATGCGGTATTTGCCGGGACGCTCTAAAAGTGCCTGAATTTGCTCTTGTGCTTCCTTGATATAAAACTGTTCATCCACAGATGGTAACTTGCGATTTTGCACGGATTGTGCTATGCTTGCGCCAGTAACTTTGCCGTAAACGACACATTCCAAAAGCGAGTTACTGCCCAAACGATTTGCGCCGTGAACTGACACGCAAGCTGCTTCGCCCGCTGCAAAGAAACCATCCACCAAACCCTCAGCACTGCTGCGAACTTGCCCGCTGACATTAGTCGGAATTCCCCCCATTGAATAGTGCACTGTCGGACGCACGGGCATCGGCTGATCTACGGCATCAATTCCTAGCAAACGGTGCGCTTCTTCCCAAGCGAAAGGTATTTTGCTCATGATTTTTTCGCGTCCCATGTGCCGCAAATCCATGTAAATAAACGGGCCGCCGGCACTACCGTCAACGTTGATTCCTCGGCCTGCACGAATTTCTAAGGATATGGCCCTGGATGTAATATCTCTCGGCGCTAATTCCATCCGCGACGGGGCATAATTGGCCATGAATCGATCGCCCTCTGAATTAATCAAATAAGCCCCTTCGCCCCGCACAGCCTCGGAAATCAACACTCCCACCGGATACAAACCAGTCGGGTGAAACTGCACGAATTCCATATCTTCCAACGGCAATCCCGCCATAGCAGTCATCGCCAAACCGTCTCCAGTCGAGGCATAATCGTTCGAGGTCGTGTTGTAAACCCGACCGTAACCCCCCGTAGCAAACATCACCGCCTTAGCGCGCACGACCTCAATTTGACCGTCATGAAGGCGGTACATGACTATGCCCTTGGCTTGCCCTTGTTCCAAAATCAGGCGGGTCACGTACCATTCCTGATAGATGTGAACTCCGTAACGGCGCAGATTATTGACCAATTCGTGGAGGATAGCGTGACCGGTTTTGTCGGCGGCGTAGCAGGTGCGGCGGTGGGAATGTCCGCCGAATGCGCGCTGGGCAATTCTGCCGTCTGGGAGGCGGGAGAAGAGGACTCCCATGTGTTCTAAATCTATGACTACACCCGGTGCTTCGCGGGTGAGAATTTCTACCGCGTCTTGGTCGGCTAAATAGTCTGAACCTTTTACTGTGTCGAAGGCGTGGGCTTTCCAACTGTCTTCTGGATCGACATTTTGTAGGCTGGATGCCATGCCACCTTGGGCTGCGACGGAGTGCGATCGAATCGGGTGAGTTTTGGCAACAACAGCTACCTTTAAGCTGGGGTCAGTCCGAGCAATTTCCACGGCTGCACGGCAACCTGCTAAACCGCCGCCTACAATGATTACGTCGTGTTCTAGCATTTTTTGAGTAATAAGTTGAGTGTTCTCTTTTAGACATAGTGACGCAGAAAAAAAATCCTCACCCAAAGGTAAGGAAGTTTTTAACTTTTGATTTTTAATTTAGTTCGATCAAAAATCTCAAGTTCAGTTAGCTGACTGCTTGGGATGCTCTTTGACCGGGCAAGTCTCCGCTAGCAGATGGTTTGACCAGGATAGCGGGTTCTACGGCAGTCACTTCGATGTGATTGAGCAGAGTGGTAACAAAGGCAAACAGCAAGAAGGGCAGAGACAGCACTAAGATCAAACCAACCGTGGCTAAAGCGTAGATTTCACGGGCGCTGCTCCACAACGCGAGTGCAGAGGCTAGACTCAGAAAGATGACAATCAACCAAAGAATGATTTGGCCGTAAATGTCGCCGAAGGTCAGCGTGCATTTCAGGCGATAGTTGTGCAAGTTATTCATTTTGGGCCTCGCGAGGTTGCTATTTAGGGCTGGCGCGAAAATACTTTAAATTTCTTAGTTTAGCTACCGTAACTTGGTTTGAGGGCGGTTCTAAACATTTTTATAGAAGTCGCAACAAGACTTTATGGATTCTTGGTTTCTGGTGAAAGAAATTCTGCGGAAATAGTCTTGGAGGCGTAAATACCAAAGAAACCGGGTTTTTCACCAGTATTAAAGGCTCAGATGTAATATTTTCGTAAAAAAACCCGGTTTCTGACCACGCGTGCGTCGAGGACTATGAAACAAAGGTAGACGGGGAAACTCTACTTTTTGAGCGATCCCAGAATTAGTAAAGAAATGTTAAGTTACATGAGGATCGAGTCAACCTTTATTATGTCGAACCTGTCTTTTTGCCTATGTCGCCCGATCGCACATTGCTGATTTCACGCTCTTTCCTAGCCACTTTGGGAACGCAGATGTTTTTACACCGGGAGGATCGCATCCCGCAAGAGAGCCCGGTACTGGTGGTAAGCAATCACCGCAGTTTCTTAGATCCTGTGCTGCTGACGGCGGCTTTGGGTCGATCGATCCGGTTTGCTTGTCATCACTACATGGGTCAAGTCCCGGTAGTTCGGGAATTGGTAACATCTTTCGGGGCTTTCCCTTTGGAAGTGCCGGAACACCGACAGCAGCATTTTTTCTCTCAGGCGACGGCGCTGCTGCAAAATAGGGAGATGGTGGGGGTGTTTCCAGAGGGTGCGGAACCGATGGTAAAGTTAACTGTGCCGAATGCTGTGGGGAAGTTTCAGCGGGGATTTGCTCATTTGGCTTTGCGGGCGCCTGTGCGGGATTTGGCGGTTTTGCCTGTGGCGATTAGTGCTTTTGAGGAACAGTCGGTGCGATCGGGTATACCGCTGAAGTTGTTAAGTTTGTTCGACCCTTCAGAACCGCTGTTCGATCGAGCTGGGTGGCATCCTGTGATAGTTTACAAGCGAGTTAACATTTTAGTCGGTCGTCCGTATTGGATTACGCGCGATCGAAAGCAGCAATATCGAGGCAAAAAAGCCAAAGCAGTTGTGGCGGAACTTACAGAACACTGTCAGGGGGAAATTGCACAATTACTTAAAGCAGGTTGACGGTTGACTGTTCACGGTTGACTGTTGGCTGTTGAGTGTTGAGTGTTGACTGTTCACGGTTGACTGTTGGCTGGTGTCAGATTTCCAATCTAAAATCTAAAATCTAAAATCTAAAATCGATTGAGTTTAATTATGGCAAATGCTAACAACAAGGTTCGTTTTCTAACCCCCAAACCGGCGAAACCCGATCGCCCTTTATTTGTATTTCTGCCCGGTATGGATGGCAGTGGTATGCTGCTGCGATCGCAAATTCCTAAATTAGCCCAGGATTTCGACCTTCGCTGCTTGACTCTACCCGCTAATGATACACCCTGTTGGGAGGTACTTGTCAGCGAAACAATAGCCTTAATTGAAGCAGAAAAGCAAGTCGGTTTTCAGCGATCGGTTTATCTGTGTGGGGAGTCATTTGGGGGTTGCTTGGCGATGAAAGTTGTGTTAGAAGCTCCTCAAGTGTGCGATCGATTAATTTTAGTCAATCCAGCTTCTTCATTCCGACAGCAACCGTGGGTGCAGTGGGGTTCTCACCTGACTCAGTGGCTGCCGGCCAACCTTTATCCGCTGTCGGTCATCGGTCTCTTGCCGATATTAGCATCGTTAGGAAAAATTGCGCGGGACGATCGCCGCGCTTTGCTCGAAGCGATGCAAGCGGTACCGCAAAACACGTCTGTGTGGAGATTGGCGTTAGTGCGATCGTTCAATGTTGACGAAAATCAGTTGCGCGGCATCCAACAGCCGACGCTAGTAATTGCTAGCGGTGCCGATCGGCTGCTGCCTTCTTTAGCCGAAGCGAAGCTTTTAGTCAAGGTAATTCCCAATGCTGAAATGGTGATGCTGGCTAACAGCGGTCATGCTTGTTTGTTAGAAACAGATATTGACCTTCACGCGATTATGCAAGCTCGCAATTTTATTACAAATAGATCATTAGTTGTTAGTCAGTAGTTATTGGTTAGTTGTTATTTGTTAGCTGTTATTCCTTATTAGTTTTGATGGCAAACAACTAACCAATAAATATAGGACAACCACAACAAATAACCAATAACCAATAACCAATAACTAATAACCCATAACTAATTAAGATTCAGCCATTTTTGAGCATTAAGCCGCTGGACGACACCAAACACCATTAAGTCTAGGGTAATTTTGCGTTCGTCTATCAAAAAAGGCTCTAAAGTGCTAGTTTTGGTGTTATTTTCGGCGCAAGAAAAAGCTCTTTGACTTTGAATATTTTCTTGAGGAAAATACAAGTTAAATTGACGCTGACCTTCTTGGAATTTACCAATTACCTGCCAACAATCGCCGGCGGAACTCATGCCAGAAACGGGGAGTTTTTGCTTAGCCAAACTCACCTCTAAATCCTTAACACCCTGCTTAGTCAGAGCAGTTTGCAAGGCGGGCAAATAATCTTGTTGCATAAATTCTGCAAACGGCTTGTCTTCAACAGCAGGTGCTTTTTCCTTTTTAGCTTTAGCTGGGGGCTTGTCGCCGTCAGCTTTGGCTGCGGGCTTTTTAGCAGCCGCCGCAGGTTGATCAGCGCTCTTAAAGTCGCTTGTATCGGGTGTGTCGGAACTGGGGGCGTTCTCGATCGCCGCAGTGGGAGTTTCCGATTCGCCAGCGGTAGGATTTTTCGGTTCTTCTGACATTAACGCTTCCTGTTAAAAGTGCTCGGTAAGGAGTTGTGACGTGGCCGGGCGGGCGATCGACTTTCTCGATCTGGCACACATTTTATCGAAAAGCAACCTCAGAGAATTGCTCCTGCCAAGAAATTTGAAACCAAAACACTCGCAGAGGACGATCGCCCGCGAACATCACAACTCCGATTATTATTCTAAATCTCAGCGACAGCTCGTTCAATCAAACGGCGGGCGAGAGTTTGAACACCGGTGTGTTCGTAGTAATTGGTCGTCATGTCAAGGAATGCGCCCACGTAGTCCACCTTATCAGCAGAAATTTCGACAAAATTTTGCAAATGGCCCATAACGTTTTGGGGAGTCAAACCTCGATCGCTCACAAAAGAGCTCATCCATCCAGAAACCGAGCTGAAGCTTTCACCGATAAAGCCCAATTGGCCGGCTGGATTGCCACCTGGAATCATACCGCCGATCGACTTAAAGGCCTGATTATCTTGCAAATCGCTGGGGGAGAGCTTTTGAATCCAAGACTGAGTTGCCATGATAAAGTCTGGGCCCAGGGGAATCAAACCGTCAAAACAAACCAAAGCAGCCATCCGCATCAGGGATTCGCCGCCATAGTCGCCCAAAGCGCCGGCAAAATCGCCGATGCTGTCGCCGGGAAGGCCGTTGATTTGGCAAAAAGCGAGTAACTCAACGACTAACTTCAAAGAAAGGTCGATCGTTTGAGCTTTTTCAGGCTTGGGGGTGAGGTTGCCAAGCATGGACAAAAACGGCACATTTTGAGCAACTTTGTTAGCTAGGGCTGCGGTACCGAGGGCTTTGTCGGCACTGTCAATAGTTTGGTAAAGCCAAAGAGCGCGCTGGTAGCCCTCTGATTTATCGTTGTAGAGGTAGATAGCCCGATCGCCGATTTGCTGGATCAGTTCTTCATCTGTTTCGCCAGTAACGGTGCGAATGGTATTTTCAAAACCAATTAAATTATTCCACTCACCGGGAACCACAAAGTCAAGAGCTCGTAGAGCTTTGACAGTCATGTTGTCTTTAGGCAGTTGATCGACTAATTCAAAGACAGTTTTGCTCATAAAAAACTCCTTAATGTTGAACTCGAATCAAAGATAGCACTCTTGTTCAAGAGTGCAAAAATCTCACTAACCAATTGAATCGAACTTTGTTCAAACAGAATCAGACTCAAGTCAGACACCGACTTGGACAAAGATCTCGCTATTTGACGCTGGCGAGGCCCCTGAGATTAAATTTTGACAGCCAATCTTCGCGATCGCTAGCTGTAAAAGAGGTGTCACGGGATTGAACTTTCACCTGATAGCGATTTGCCACCAGAACAGCGGTAATATTGGCACCTTGACTAACAGCGGGATAGCCACCAATTTGCTTGCTACTGCTTTGGAATTTCGAGCCAGCCGAGCGGTTGCCGGCGATGTCGTTGATCGACAGCATCGCGACATTTTTACCACCTTTGTTGAGCTTAGCTTCAGCAAAACCTGATTTTTCTTGAGCGAAGACGCGATCAAATCCGCCGCCCGATGAGGGGAAATATTTATTTAATTTGCCACCTGCGACTGCCTTCTTGGGCAGGTTGGGATTTTGAGCAGTGGATTTATCAGCAGTTGTCTGCTTAGCTTTAGCAGAGGGTTTTTGGGTACTTTCCTGTTGAGCTTTGTCCCACCGGGAGGGTTCCGGGGCTTTACCGCAGGAGGTGACGAGCAATAGTACCGATATCAGAAATGGAGCTAAAATGCGGCGCGCGGACGATAATTTCATCGCTGTCTCCAGTAATAGAGTTTCCACTGACAATTGTGGCTCAAGATTCAGCAATTTGTCTTCCTCCATCGGATGATTTTTGCTTTTGACAAAAAAACCTCCACCTGCGGGCGGAGGTTTTTTGCAATTGCCAGTTCAGAAGGCAAAAAACAGCAAGATTGCTTAGCCAATCAATTCCGGCGATTCGAGTAAAAAAGCCAAAATTTTTGGCTCCCAGCAACATCAAAACACTTTTTTCAGATGCTCTCTGAAATGCGGGGCTGGTAAATTTGGGATTTGAGATAATGGAATTTTAGATTAGGCCCACAGATTAATCCGGGGGCTGGTTTTTCTTTTAATCCCAAATCCCCAATCCCCAATCCCAAATCGGCACGCTCAGCAGGGTTCAGGCGTCACTTTCAATGTAGATAAACAACAAACCCATTACAACAACCGGCATCAGCCAGGTAATTACCGGAATCAAAATCCAAGGCAAAAAAGAAGCAGCGTAGGAACCTGTCATGTCAAATTCTCCAAACTAAAGTTAGTGTGTTCCAACAGGGATATTGGGAAGTGGAGTTTAATTGTTAACTAAACCCCGGAAAATGGCATCAACGCCCTTAAAGTTTTCCAGTAAAAAGTAGGCAGCAAAGACACCACTCATTCCGCCAATGAAGAAACCAGCAGTCAACTGGCTCCAGCCTTCGCCGGTTTTCAGGGCTTCGGGAGTCATGGGATTGGCGCTTGGGTAGACGGTGTTGTCTTGCTTGAAAGATACGAGACCGTAAGCAGACATACCTAGTGTGCCTAGTAGAACTAAGACGAGGGCTGTAATTAATCCGCCGAGATTAGCTGCTTCTGGATAGTCCCGCAGTGGCCCTAAGACAATTTCTGGGCCGACGAGGAAATAACCGTGTGCTAAGCCGATTTCTAGGCCTCGAACTAGGGGAGAAAGTCCTTTACGGTAGGCTGGCAAGTTCCCGATGAATGCTTTGGTAAAATCAGAAGCACTAATGGGGGTTGCTAGATGACCCGTGAAGGGGTCGCCGTTAAAGGGTTGAATAAGTTCTGCATTTCTGGGATCTGCCATATTTAGTTTCTCCTCGTTATTTGAAAAGTTGAGGCGTTCAAGTCATATTTTACGCAGGGACGTGTAGCCTATTTGCAAAATTGGCCACGAGCTTTAGAAAAGTTCACTATTCTTTAGTTTTTAGAAGAATTTTTCTTTTTTCCTCTATATACCAGAAAGCGAGGCGATCGGGCGATACTCCCAGAAAATAAGCAATAATTATTATTTGATTGATGAGAGTGGTTCTGAATACCCCAACCTGCTGCCAGCGGCGGGCGGATGTTAACACAGCCTGGTGTACTATTTCGATACGGCCTTGTTTTTTCAATCGGCGCACAAATTCAAAGTCTTCCATGACGGGCAAATGGGGAAAACCGCCCATTTGGTTAAAAGTAACTGTTTTGAGGAAAATAGCTTGGTCGCCGTAGGGCATTTGCAGAAAGTGCGCTCGGCAGTTTACCCCTGTTTCTACTAGCCGCAGGCTGAGCAAAGGGGCATCAATCTTGAGTTCAAAGGCTCCCCCTACTATCGACTGGTTCGCTAGTGCTTGACGCGCGCTAGTGTCATAGCCGTGAGGCAAATGAGTGTCTGCGTGGAGAAACAGCAGGATGTCTCCAGTTGATGCGGCAGCACCTGCGTTCATTTGGGTGGCGCGGCCTGGAGTGGTGGAGATAACTCGATCGGCTAAAGATGTAGCTATTTCAACAGTATCGTCACTGCTGCCACCATCAGCGACAATTATTTCGACATTTTTGGCATTGCGGGCGGTGGAGATGACTTGGGCGATGGTAGAAGCTTCGTTTAATACTGGAATGATAATGGAAATTTTGAGATGGGGAGTTTCTGGCATACAAAAATTATTCTAAAATATTGAGATCTAAACCGAGGAGATCCTCTGGTCGATCGATGTCTGTCAAAATAGGAAGAACAGCAATACTTAGATCTAATTTTTTGGCGATCGCCACCGTGTCCGAAAATACGGCACTGGTTCCCCACTGAATCCCGTGCAACAATTCTGGTATCGTTCGACGCAGCCCGATTAGATAATAACCTCCATCTTTTGCCGGCCCCAAAACTACATCTCTATCGCTGAGTTCATCAAAAGCTTTGGCAATAATATCTGGTTTCAATTTAGGACAATCAGTGCCGATAATTGCTACTTTGTCAATACCCAAATTAAAAGATGTTTGAAATGCTGCGCTCATTCTTGTACCCAAATCTCCTTCTGACTGCTGGTGATAGATCATATTGGTTCCCAACCAGTCTTGCATGAGTTGATGGCTGCTGCCTGTGTAGTGAATTGCTATCGATAATGGACGATAATTTTGGAGAGATCGGGCATTGGCGATCGTCCGTTGAGCCATCAGCCGGTGCAGGTTAGCCGCACCTTCTTTTCCTAGTACCGGAATTAGTCTAGTTTTGGCTTTCCCCGGTTCTGGATAGCGAGTAAAAATAATTAGTTGTTCTGAAATCATTGATCTTCCATAATTTTTAGAGGACTGTTGACTGTGAGCTGTGAACAGTCAACAGTGAGCTGTGAACACTCAACTGTGAACTGTTAGCTCATTTCTAGCATTCGCTGGATAGGTTGCAATGCTGCTATTCGCAGATGTTGGGGCATCGTAATTTCGGGAGTTTTATTTTTCATAGCAAGATACAATTTTTCCAAAGTATTCAATCTCATGTATGGGCATTCATTGCAAGCACAACTATTATTGTTTGGAGGAGCGGGAATAAAATGTTTATGAGGTGATTGCTTTTGCATTTGGTGAATGATTCCCGGCTCAGTTGCTACAATAAAAGCTTGGCAGGAACTAGCTTCAGAATATTTCAGCAAAGCAGTGGTGGAGCCGATGTAATTGGCATGGCGAAGTACGGGAGGTTCGCATTCTGGATGAGCAATTATTTCGGCTTCGGGATTTTCTATTTTGAGTTGCACTATCTTTTTTTCTGAGAAGTTTTCGTGCACAATGCAGGCTCCTTGCCATAGTTCCATGTGTCTACCGCTTTGTTCTATGACGTAGCGGCCGAGATTGCGATCGGGCCCGAAAATAATCGGCTGATTTTCGGGAATTTGGTTGACAATTTTGACGGCGTTGGAGCTGGTACAAATTATGTCGCTCATTGCCTTAATTTCAGCGGTACAATTAATGTAGGAAATTACCAAATGTCCTGGTCGATCGGCTTTGAAAGCTGCAAAGGCTTCGGGAGGGCAACTGTCAGCGAGGGAACACCCAGCATTCAAGTCTGGCAACAATACTAATTTGTCAGGATTGAGGATTTTGGCGGTTTCCGCCATGAAATGGACGCCGGCAAAAACGATGACATCGGCCTTGGTGTTGGCGGCTTTGCGCGCAAGTTCTAGGGAATCACCAATAAAGTCGGCGATGTCTTGGATGTCGGAGTCTTGGTAATAATGGGCGAGAATGACGGCGTTCAACTCTTGTTTGAGGGCGTTAATGGCTGCAAACAAGTCGTCGGGCAGTCTGGTTTGGGTCAACTTTGGAGAAGGTGCGGTGGTAAACACAGTTAGAATATTCCGGGGAAGGTGATGAAGAAAGCTAAAGTGTAATTTGAATTATAGTTGAATTCACCAAAAACGACTGTCAGTTCTGTTAAGCCAATCTAAAATCTAAAATTTAAAATTGCCTGGGGAGAGCGCAAAAAACTGGTCGCTGTTTCCTATCCTGATAAGAGGGGGGTAACGATCGATCGCACATGGAAAAGCAAATGAATCAGACTAAATCTATCAAAATTGCGGTTGTGGGGGACGTTCACGATCTGTGGGAACCGGAAGACGGCGAGGCCCTGAAGCATTTGGGCGCTGACTTGGTGCTGTTTGTGGGAGATTTTGGGAATGAGTCGGTGGAGGTGGTACGCGCGATCGCCCAATTGGACATTCCGAAAGCCGTGGTGTTTGGAAATCATGACGCTTGGTACACGGCGACGGATTGGGGCCGAAGTAAGTGTCCCTACGATCGCCAACGAGAAAATCGAGTTAAACAGCAATTAGACTTAATGGGAGAAGCCCACGTCGGTTACGGGAAACGAGATTTCCCCGAATTGGGTGTAACTGTGGTAGGAAGTCGTCCGTTTACTTGGGGCGGATCGGATTGGAAGTACAACGATTTTTACTCCGAGTGGTTTGGGGTGGAGAGTTTTGAAGATTCTGCCAGATTGATTGCAGGGGCTGCTGCCGATGCGGATTGCGAAAATGTGATTTTTTTGGGTCACACAGGCCCGAAGGGCTTGGGAGAGGCTCCTGAAGACCTCTGCGGACGAGATTGGAAGCCCTTGGGAGGGGATTGGGGCGACCCAGATTTTGCCGACGCGATCGACAAGACTCGCAATTCTGGGAAACATATACCTCTGGTAACTTTTGGGCATATGCACCATCAACTGCGACACATCAAACACGAGTTTCGGAAGTCAGTGGTGAGTGCGGAGGGTACAGTGTATTTGAATGCAGCCAGAGTACCGCGAATTGTGGACACAGAGTGCTCAAAACTGCGAAATTTCTCGATCGTGCGACTGGAAACAGGAGTAGTGTCGGAAGTGTCTCAGGTTTGGGTGGGTGAAAATTTCGCTGTGGAAAGAGAACAAATTCTTTATCGGCAGACTAAATCTGCAACTACTTGTAGTTAGAGACAACTGCTGGTATGATGGACTGGATGCACCAGGAGAGGTGGCAGAGTGGTCGAATGCGCCTGACTTGAAATCAGGTGAACTGAAAGGTTCCGTGGGTTCAAATCCCACCCTCTCCGTTTAAAAATTCTCTGATCCGTGAGGGTTTCCGATTCGCCCATCCCCTAAAGAGTCGCGTTTCCCGCTCATATTTGGCTCAGTCTGGGTATTTCCCAACAAAAAACACCCCCGCAGGAGTGCTTTTGCCTAGCAGATAATCTACCTAGCCAACTGATTATGACTTAACTAAACCCTTCCTCATCCGCTGGGTCGCCGTAGGGGTCTTCACTGGCCGGGCTGACATCGCCGAACAGTCCGGCATCCGCTACGTTGTCGGCCGGGTCGCCGTAGGGGTCTTCGCTGGCGGGACGCACGTTACCGAACTGTCCAGCATCTGCGTAGTCGGCCGGATCGCCGTAGGGGTCTTCGCTGGCGGGGCGGACATTGCCGAACTGTCCAGCATCTGCGTAGTCGGCCGGATCGCCGTAGGGGTCTTCGCTGGCGGGGCGCGCGTTGCCGAACTGTCCGGGATTTGAGGGATCTTCGTAATTGGCGTCAGGATCGACTTGTTCGCTGTCTGGCCCGACGATCACATCTTTTATTTTTCGCAAAAAACTGTCTACCATGATTGAGTTCCTCTTGCTTTTATTGGCTGAAAAAACGGCTGTTTTAGATGGGAATGCCAGATTTAGTTAAAAATCGCGGAATCGTCCATCTAAAAGCTCAAATAATTTGGTTACTGTGCCGGAACAGCAGTTTTAGCTTCCGGTAAGCTCGTGAGGTCTTTACCTGTAGTTTGGTTGTTGTACCCCTGGAAGTCCCGGTAAGCCGATGCTTCCGACTCCGGCACTTTAATTCCTTCTGGTGGCGGCGTCACCCAGTGAGCGCGATTCTGGGCGTCGCGGTAGTAAACGCGACCGTTTTTGGAAAGGTAATGTTTTCCCTGCGGCCCCTGTTCTTGTTTATTTTTATGCTGATTGTAGATGTAGTAGAGGGCGGCTGCTCCTGCTAAAGTAATCGCTACTTTTTGCGTATTGCTCAGTCCTTTTTTCGCTTGGGGCGAAGGACTGGGGGGGCGATTTGCAGGCGCTCCAGCGCGAGTATCGTCTACTGGGGGCGGGGGAGCAGAACTTTGCTGGCTGGAACCGCAAGCAGTGACAAAGGGAAATGTGAGCAGCGTTGTCAGCAGCAGTGCCATTAAACGCGATCTTCTGGGTTCGGGGTAGAGTTTATTCATTGCCGATCCGAATTCGTTGAGATTGCAGGTGTGGTGTGTTTTGGCAGGGTTGAGGAACCTGAGCTGCTGCCAACAGTTTTTATCGTCAATTAATTTCTCAAACCAGTTGTGACAACAGTAGTTGCTGAGAACTTACAACACCGCAGTTACGGTATTGCGTTTCTATTTAATCATCGTCAAATTTTCATAAGATTTCGTCCTTCTAGGGAGATAAATATAAATTTTTTTAATTCAGCCCGCAGGTATATGCAGGCTGCACCTGGCCGGGTAAGAGTAAATATCGAGAAGCAAATATGGATTTTAATGTCACCGCTGTTCCAGAAAAGAATAACCCAGAAAATGCAGTAGTTGGTTTCAATATGAAAGCAACAGATCGAAGAGCGACAATGCGTTTAAACCTGCCGGGATGCGCCGACATCGCAAAGACATAGAATTGCTTGACAACTGTTCCCCTCAAACAAAACAAAACCGCCACCTGACAGACAGGCAGCGGTTTTTTTAAGCAACTAACAGTCGCCTAAAATTAGTGAGCAGAACCGTTACCGTGATACTTATCGCTGTCGTAGAACCCGTTTTTTGTACCGAAAAACAGACAGCAAACGGTGAAAACTGCCGTCAAGACTGCTAAAACTAACTTAACGTCCATAATTTACATTCTCCTGTTCAGTGAGTGGAAATACTCAAATTGTAGAGTCTTTTTGGCTGGCGCGGCCATCTACCAGCGTAGCGCCAGATTTGCTTGGCTGTACTCTGGTGCGGCAGTTTCCCGGCGGGGAGACGATTCGGGGAACGATTGTCGAAACCGAAGCCTATGGCCCCGGAGATCCCGCTTGTCACGCTTATTCGCAGCGCACTCCTCGCAATCAGGTGATGTTCGGGCCGGCCGGCATGAGTTATGTTTACTTAATCTATGGAATGTACCACTGCTTTAATGTCGTGACGGATGCAGACGGAGTTGCTAGCGGTGTGTTAATCAGAGCTTTACAGCTAGATACAGTTCCCAAACGGTTCTCGCACATCCCCGAAAAGAAGCGATCGCGCCTCGCCTCTGGACCTGGGAAACTGTGTACAATACTTGAGATCGATCGCACTTTCAGCGCTTTGCCTTTGGGTGTAGGGGAACCGCTCAGGTTGGAACACCGGAGTGCCCAATTTCAGGAGGCGATCGAGTCAGGTGCGATTAATATTGTCCAAACTACGCGGATCGGGATTTCACAAGGGATTGATTTACCTTGGCGTTGGTATATTGGGAACTATCCGGCTGTGTCGAAATTCAAGTAATCTCAAAGATGTCAGTGTAAATTTTGTCACTTATCTGAATCAAATTATGGCTTACTCTTCTGAAAATCCGATCGTGCAACTCAAGAAATGCCTAACGATGGCTCAGGATGTTAGCAATCACGCCGAAGCGAACCGCGCCTTCGAGCAATTGTGTGGGATTATAGATGCTGAAAATCCAATGGCGGCGCAACTTTTGGAGATGTTGTGGCAAGAGGCTATCATGGCTAGGCGATCGGCTTTATTTTGGCAACAAATGAGCGATGTTGAGAAAGATATGGCTAATAAAATGATGGAAAATATGACGCAGATGCGGCAAAACTATTTGCGGTTGATGCAGGAAATGTAAGATTAGGTAATGGGTAATTGCTAATTAGTAATTAGTAATTGCCCAGACTGCGATCGTCAACGAGAGAAACGACTAACAGAAGCAGATTTCACTGCGGTGAAGCTCATCGTCAACCAAGCAATATGTGCGTATTGAGCGCACGAACCGAGGGCTGAGTAAGTCCTTAGTCAGTTAAATTTCCGATTTGTGTACCACCACCGCCGTCCCCACCGATGCCCAATTGAACAGCCATTTAGCGTGATTTACCGCTACATTTGTACAACCATGACTAACAG
>Ga0335395_10001350_pt1 | contig 15560 bp, 13 predicted proteins | sample MAT02_FD_205744 | JGI IMG/M metagenome (GOLD analysis project Ga0335395, IMG submission 205744) | Freshwater microbial communities from Lake Fryxell liftoff mats and glacier meltwater in Antarctica - MAT-02 (spades assembly) (version 2) ...
GAACAGGCGGTGGGGGGCGCGGGCCGTTTCCTCTGGCGTTGGGCGGGCCGACAGGATGGCGAGGTCTGCATAGACCTGGCTTGCATCTGCGTTGATGATGGTGCCGCCGCGCTTTTCCGCCAGTTCGAGCGCGAGCGCCGACTTGCCGCTGGCCGTGGGGCCTGCAATGACGGCCAGCGGAGGTTTTTCACCCATCATGTCTGCCATGCCTGCATCTTTGATCGTTACGCTCGCTTCGCCCTTGTCTTTGGCTGGGGGCTTGTCGCAGGCCGACGTTGCCGCCGCAAGCGCGGCGCTGACGGCTGTCGGCGGCTATGTAAGCGCCGAAGTGGCGCTGGACCCGCCCTTTGCGACCGATCTTGTGGTGCGCGGGCTGAGCGCCGCCGCCGCAAGGGCGGCGGCAGAGGGGGCGGGCGCGTTCGATGTGATCGTGCAGCCGGCGGGCGGCCTACGGCGCAAGGGGCTGCTGGTGGCGGACATGGATTCGACCATGATCGGCCAGGAGTGCATCGACGAGCTGGCCGATTATGCGGGGAAGAAGGCCGAAATCGCCGCCATCACCGAACGCGCGATGCAGGGCGAGCTGGATTTCGCCGAAGCGCTGACGGCGCGGGTCGCAGCGCTGGCCGGGCTGGACGCGGGCGCCATTGCGCGCTGCCTGGAAGAGCGCATCACGCTGACGCCCGGCGCGATTACGCTGATTGCGACGATGAAGGCACTGGGTGCAAGAACGGTGCTGATCTCCGGCGGATTCACCGCCTTCACGCAGACAATCGCCGGGCGGATCGGTTTTGATGCGCAAGTGGCCAATGTGCTCGACATCGCCGACGGGCGGCTGGCTGGAACGGTCGCTCGGCCGATCGTGGATTCCGCCGTGAAGCGCGCAACCCTGATTGCCGAGCGGGACCTTCTGGGCCTGGACCCGGCCGCGACACTGGCCGTGGGCGACGGCGCAAACGATATCCCGATGCTGGAGGCGGCCGGGCTGGGCATCGCCTATCATGCAAAACCCCGCGCGGCGGAAGCAGCGGACGCAGCCGTGCGGTTCGGGGATCTGACCACGCTGCTGTGGGCGCAGGGTGTGGCGCGAAGCGAGTGGGTGACGGGGTAGCGGGCGACGACGGTCTGTCGGCCCTCAGGCTGCCAGGGACACCGTTACCGGCGTGCCGTTGAAGGCGGCGTTGCCGGACAGGGGGTCGGTGCGTTGGCGGTCTGTTATGTCATTGAGGGAAACCCCGGGTTTTTCGCGGGCGACGGAGAGTTTCACGCCTTCGCGGTTGTGGCCGTAGCCGTGCGGCAGGCTGACGGTGCCGGGCATGACGCTGTCTGTCACCTCGGCCGGGGCGGTGATGCTGCCGGTGCGGCTGGTGATGGTGACGGGGGTGCCGGTTTCGATGGCGCGGGCACCGGCATCATCCGGGTGGATCATCAGGGTGCAGCGATCCGGGCCTTTCAGCAGGCGGCGGCTGTTGTGGAGCCATGAATTGTTGGAGCGGATGTTCCGGCGGCCGATGAGGAGCAGGCTTTCTGCCGGTGCGGGTGTGCTTTGCGCCATGCCGGCGGCGAAGCGATCGAGATCTGCCACGGCGGCTTCGGGGGCGCAGCGGATGCGCTTTTCGGGTGTGCGAAGGCGTTCGGGAAGGCGGCCGGGTTCGAGTTCGCCCAGATCGATGCCGTGCGGGTGGGCTTCCAACTGTTCGAGTGTGAGGCCGTGCGGGCTGGCCTTGAGCATGGCGTCAAGCGTGTCGCGCGGGTGGCGGATGTTGGGGGCGGGCTGGCCCTGCGCCGTGAGGATGGCCGACGCGAGGCCGGCGACGATGTCCCAATCGGGCCTGTCGTCGTTCATGGGGAGCGATGCGGGGCTGTACTTGGCGTAGTTGCGGACGGCGATGGCGCCGAGGAACAGGGGGTAATGATCTTTCTGCAAGGGGCCGCAGGGGGGCAGGATATAATCGGCGTGGCGGCTGGTTTCGGTGACATACATATCGATCGAGACCATGAGATCGAGCGTTTCGAGCGCCCTGTCGAGCGCATGGCCTTCGGGCGTCGAGAGGACGGGATTGCCGGCGATGGTGATGAGCGCCCTGATCTGGCCTTCGCCGGGCGTGGCGATTTCTTCGGCCATGGTGACCACGGGGAGTTCGGACATGATCTCGCATAGGCCCGAAACGCGGCTTTTGAAGCGCCCGTATGTGCCGGTGCCGGTTTGCGCGACCACATCGACGCCGGGGTTGGAGAACATCATGCCGCCGATGCGATCGAGGTTACCGGTGGCGATGTTGAGGAGCTGGATGAGCCAGTGGTTCACTGTTCCGAATTCGGCGGTGGACACGCCCATGCGGCCATAGGTGATGGCGGGCGCGCCGTTGCCCAGCCGTGCAGCGACAGCGCGGATGGCGGCTTCGGGGATGCCGCAATGGGCCGCGAGCCCGGGGATATCGAAGCGCCCGAGGGCGGCCATTGCCGCATCGAAGCCATCGAGCATGGGCGCAAGGCGGCCGGGGTTGATGGCGCCGGCTTCTTCGAGCGCGAGGAGAAGCGCGATGAGAAAGGCCGGGTCTGTTCCGGGGCGGATGAACAGGTGGGTATCGGCGACGTCGGCTGTTTCGGTGCGGCGCGGATCGACGACGATGAGCTGGCCGCCGCCCTTCTGGAGGGCGTGGATACGGTGGCGGATACCCGGCACTGTCCACACGCTGCCGTTCGACGCCATCGGGTTGCCGCCGATGATGAGCATGGTCTGGGTCCGGTCGATATCGGCGATGGGGAACAGGCTGTTGTGGCCGAACATCCAGAGCTGCACGAGCTGGTGGGGGATCTGGTCGACGGTGGAGGCCGAGTAGATCGAGCGCAGCCCGAGCGCCTTTTTCAGATGGCCCGTCTGCATGCCGACCGAATAATTGTGGGCTGTCGGGTTGCCGATGTAGAGGCCGCCTGAACCGCCATCGGCCTTGATGGCGGCAAAGCGTGCACCGATTTCGGCAAACGCCTGATCCCAGCCGATGGGCTGCCATCGGGTGCCGACCCGCTTCACCGGGGCGCGAAGGCGATCCGGATCGGATTGCAGGTCTGCGATGGCGGTGGCTTTGGGGCACACATGGCCCCGGCTCAGAACATCATCCGGATCGCCCCGGATGGAGCGGACGGTCGTGCCCTCGAGCTCGACCAGGATACCGCAGTTTGCTTCGCAGATGTGGCAGGTGCGGGCGTGAATGGTGGCCATGAATCAGATCTCCCCGCCAGCAGGCTAGGCCAAGCGTTGCACCGGGGGAAGGCTGCCGCTTGTGGCCGGGCGGGGTGGCAGCGCGCGCACACCCGTCTTTTGACAGGGTCGCTGCATCGCGCGCTTGTCTTGCAGGCGGCGTCCTCCGATATCAGGGCTTGAGCATGTTCCGGTCAGGTGGAATCACCTGCAGCGGAAACCCATGCGGAAAAGCAGGGAGATAGAGCGGCCGTTCTGATGGGTCAGAACGAGACTCGCTCCAGGATCGGGAAGGAGTTCACATGCATCCATTGCATCATGCCGCCGCCACACCGGACAAGGCCGCCATCATCATGGCGAATTCGGGCGCTGCGCTGACATATGCCGGGCTGGAGGCGCGATCGAACCAGGCAGCGCAGCTGTACCGGGCGTGCGGCCTGAAGCGTGGCGACGGGGTTGCGATCTTTCTGGAGAATTGCCTGGATTATCTGCCCTTGTGCTGGGGCGCGCAGCGGGCCGGGCTGATCTTCACCTGCATCTCCACCAAGCTGACGGCGGACGAGGCGGGCTATATCGTGGAGGATTGCGGCGCCAGGCTGCTGGTGGCCGGCGCCTCCTTGGCCAACGTTGCCAGCGAACTGCCTGCGCTGGCCCACCGCTATGCTCTGGGGGGCGACATTCCCGGCTTCCAGCCTATCGAGGTGGCGCTGGCCGAACAGCCTTCCGAGCCGGTCGCGGACCAAAGCCCGGGGCGCGACATGCTGTATTCCAGCGGGACCACCGGGCGGCCCAAGGGCATTATCGGGCCGCTGCCCGAGGGGCCTGTGGACCTGATGGATCCGCTGACCGGGCTTGCCGGGATGCTGTTCTCGTTCGCGCCCGACATGGTCTATCTGTCGCCCGCCCCGCTCTATCATGCAGCGCCGCTTCGCTACTGCATGAGCGTGCACAAGTTCGGTGGAACCGTGATCGTGATGGAAAAGTTCGATGCGGAGCGGTATCTGCAGCTGATCGAACAGCTTCGGGTGACGCACAGCCAGGTTGTGCCCACGATGTTCGTGAAGATGCTGAAGCTGCCGGATGATGTGCGGGCACACTATGATGTTTCCAGCCTGAAGGCGGTGATCCATGCAGCCGCGCCCTGCCCCATCGAGGTGAAGGAGCGGATGATCGGCTGGTTCGGGGAGCGGATCTTCGAATATTATTCGGCGACGGAGGGCGCAGGCTTTACCGCTATTACGTCGGCCGAGTGGCTGGGGAAGAAGGGATCTGTGGGCAAGAGCCTGCTGGGCGAAATCCGCATCCTGGATGACGATGGCAAGGTGCTTGCACCGGGGCTCGAGGGCCGCATCTTTTTCCATGGCGGGCCGCCGGTGGCCTACCACAATGCGCCCGAGAAGACCGCAGAGGCGCAGGGCGAGCATGGCGCGACCTTCGGCGATATCGGCTATGTAGATGCCGACGGTTACCTGTTCCTGACCGACCGGGCGAGCTACATGATCATTTCGGGCGGGGTGAATGTGTACCCGCAAGAGACCGAGAATGTGCTGGTGATGCACCCCAAGGTTGCCGATGTCGCCGTGATCGGGGTGCCGAGCGAAGACCTGGGGGAGGAAGTGAAGGCCGTGGTGCAGCCGCGCGACTGGGCGGATACAGGGCCGGCGCTGGAGGCCGAGCTGATCGCCTTCGTGCGGGAGCGGCTTTCGCATGTTAAGTGCCCGCGATCCGTGGATTTCGACCCCGAATTGCCGAGGCACGAAACCGGAAAGCTGTACAAGCGGCTGGTGAAGGACCGCTACTGGCCAAAGGCGCCGCCCGCTTGATCCGCATTCTGCTAGCCCTTCTGGCGCTGCTGTGGCCCACAATGCTGGCGGCTAGGGAACCGCCTGAACCGGCGACGCCGGCGATGTGGGAAGCAACGCAGGGCAAATCGAAGCTGACGCTGTTCGGAACGGTGCACACCCTGCCGCGCGGCGTGCAGTGGTTCCGGCCCCATGTGGTGCAGGCGCTGGACAGCGCGGACAGGCTGGTGCTGGAGACGGAGGTGCCCGACGGCCCGGGAGCAGCGCTTCCAGTGGTGATGAAGCTGGCCCGGTTGCAGGCGGCCCGGCCGGCACTGCAACGCGTGCCGGAAAGCTGGCAGCCTGTTTACAAGGCCGCGATAGACCGGCTGAAGCCCGGCCCGATGGACTGGTATGATACCTGGTTCATATCGCTGACGCTGGCGAACTTGCAGGCCGAATATGATGGGCTGGACCCGCGGATCGGGGTGGAGGCGGTGCTGACCGAGCGGGCGCGCATCCGCAATATGCCGATCCAGTCGTTGGAGACGATGGAAGAGCAGCTGATCTATTTCGACGCCCTGACCGAGGCCGACCAGCAACAGTTACTGCTGTCGACGCTGGAAGAGCTGGACACATCCAAAGACCGGATCAACGGGTTGATCGCGGACTGGATGGCGGGCCGCACCGATGTGCTGGCGCAGAAGGTGACTGCGGATTTCGAACGATCCCCCATGTTGCGGCGGATGCTGGTGGAGGACCGGAACCAGCGCTGGGCCGACTGGATCGTGCAGGAGATGGAGCGCAACCCCGGCCACATGTTCGTGGCAGTCGGCGCCGGCCACCTGGCCGGAAAGGGCAGCCTGATCGCGGACCTGGAGGCGCGGGGGCTGAAGGTGAAGCCAGTGGTGGTGGCGTTGCCGCCCAGAAAGCGCGGGCAAAAGCGGTAGCCCGAGCACAAAAAAAGGGCCATGGAGCTGTGTGCTCCATGGCCCTGTTTGTGGGTGCAAGGCGGGCCGGGTATTGCTGGCCCGATATCAGGCTGCGACGCGTGCAGGGATCAATTTGCGGCGACGGGCTGCGGTGCCGACAAGGCCGAAGCCTGCGATGAGCATGGCCCAGGTTGCCGGTTCCGGAACCGCGCCCGCTGTCGACCTAAGTACGACCTGACCGCGAAGGAAGGCTTCGTTGGCGACGCCTTCCTTGGTCCAGAACAGGTTGGCGGGATCGTTGCCGACAAGGAAGCCCCGGACGCCGAGCGTATATTCGACATCATCGATGGTGAAGAAGCCCGACTGCTGGTTGAAGTTCACAGCCACGCGATCGGCGCATCCGTTGATGTTCACGCCTACGCCAAACGCGCCACTATCGGCGCAGGGATTATCGCCGTTGGGCGTTTCGAAGTGGTCAAACGCATAGACGAAATTGATGTCTTCGAACAGGTTTCCGTTCACGAGAACATCGGTGGTGAAGTTCAGCTTCACGCCGGTGATCGATGTGCCCGAATTGATCGGAAAGTTCGGATGGCTGAACTTTCCGATATTGGTGACAGCACTGACCTGTGTGATCGGGTCTACGACAAGCTCGGGGATCCCGATTGCATCGAAGCGGTAGCCGGACTTCGGGCCGCTCTGGAAGCCAACGCCCCAGCGGATTTCCGCGGAGCTGCTGTCTTGGCCCGATGTGGTGATGTTGGTTCCGCCGACAACATCGAACCATTCGGCACGGATGTTGGAGAATTCGATGGTTGTGCTGGCAACAGCTGGTGCAGCCATTGCCTATGATGCCGCTGTTGCCAGCAGCGTGGATGAAATACGCATGATGAGCTCCTGTTTCAAATGCCCGCTGATCTGCGGACATGAACAGAATTCCGTATGAAACCAGCCTTCAGAAGACAGATTGATGGTTAGCGAAATTCTTTAATATCTAATGGTCGATTACCGTCGTCGGTTGCAGAGGTGGCAGCAAGGTTTGCAAGACTGATTCTTCGGCTGCACTGAATTGGCCGTGTGTGCCGACTGGCGGCGCGAAGGCGAAGGGGGCAAACGGGGCGACGACGCCGGACGATCGCCCTGCCCGGTTCACGCCCTAGGCAGCCACGAGTTCGCTCGCGGGGGCAAATCGGGCAAGGGTGAAGGGCGCGAGGCGCTCCTGCACATCTGACGGGCACAGGCCGAATTGCTGGAGGCTGTAGCGGTGGCGGCTGTAGCCGTGCTCGGCCGCGGCCCGGCGAACATAGGCCTCCATTGCGGCCAGGGTTTCGACCGTGAGTTCGCGCCCGAGAAACTGATAGACCCGGGCGATGACGCATCGCCAATCCTGGTTCACCTCCTCGAAGCCGAGGTCGAACTGATTGCGGGCGGGAATATGGCGGCGGACAGCTTTGGTGATGTTAAGGCGATATTCGGTCTTGTGCAGCCATTCCCGGCCAACCCAGCCCGGATCGACATCGTCGGACTGGATGACCATCTGGTTCCAGGCGAGGCTTGCGCCCGAGGCGACGAGTTCCACCGGATCGCGGTGCAGGAACAGCAGCTTGGCATTGGGGAACGTGGCGTTGAGCGCGGCCAGATCCTGGAGGTGCTGCGGGGTTTTCAGCACATAGGGGCGCGACGGATCGGTGCCTTCGAACCAGGTGCGAAGCTTCAGCAGGCGGTGCAGGCGGGTGTAGGCGGGGCCCTGATCCACCTGTTCGCAGTGGCGGGCAAAGCTGGGGATGCGGCGCTGGGCTTCGATCAGCGCGCCTGAAAGCGACTGTTCGTTGAGGCCTAGCTCCTCGTCCACCTCCAGAGGGCCTGTGGGGTGCGCGTTCTGGATGGCCGGGTTTATCGACGTGAGCAGCCGGAGCGCCCGGCTGACCTGGCCGATGCGAGGATCTGGCCGGCCGGAAGCACGCGCGGCGATGGAGCGCGGGCCGGGAACCGGGCACTGCGCTTCGTAGAGGCGGAGCGCGGAAAAGGCCGGGTCGCAGGCCAGAAGGCGCTGCATGCGAGTGGTGCCGGACCGCATGGACCCGACGACGATCACCGGCGGAGCGAGCTCGATCCGGTCGATTTCCGGGTGGTCGGCCATCAGCGCCTCGAACCAGAGGCGTTCCTTCATGACCTTCAGGATGGAGCCATGGGCGATGAGCCGGCCGAAATCGGTGAGATGCGCTTCTTGGTGGAGCGCGGGCAGAAGCACGGCGAGCTGGCGATCGAAAAAGGCCCGGCCGTCTGTATCCTGCGAGAGGCCGGTTTCCTTCTCGGCCTGGGCGCGAAGCCGTTCCGGGCAGAGATCCGCCGGGGGCAGCAAGCCGCTTGCCCATGCAGATTTCAGCGATCGCATGAGAAACTTGAGGTGCAGCGGCCGGAAGTGCGTTGCCGGCGGAAGGGCGGCAAAAGGATGAAGTCCGGGGTTTTCCATGGCTGTTTCTGCTGTTACGGCCGCGCTACCGCGATGGGAAGCACAAGGAGCATCGAATTGCGTGCAGCTGTTGTATTATTGGCACTGGGATTTCTGACCAGCGGTTGCGTGACAGACGTGAAGGCGCAGGAGGTTTATGGTGCAGCGCGTGATGTGGGCTTTACCGAAGCGGACGCACGCTACCTTGCAGCGCGCGCCGGCCGGCAGCTTTCGATCCGCCAGCTTCGTTCGTTGCAGCGGGCGGCAGGCGCGCTGGATAAACCGATTTTCGAAAAGCCGGTGGGCGCGGTGCTCGAAGACATCCGCACCAATGTCGATAGCGATACGCTGGCCGTTGTCGCATGGCTTTCGGCTGACAGCGTTCGTGCGCGAATGGAAGGACAATCTGCGTGATGCGGATCATGATTTTGCTTGCCGGGCTTGCCATTTTGAGCGCCTGTGCGACGACCAAGGAAGCACAGGTACGCTCGGCGCTTGCGGATGCCGGGTTGCCGACCCCCCTGGCGCAATGCATGGCCGAGCCGCTGGCCAGAGACCTTTCGGCATCGCAGCTGCGTTCGTTGAGCCGGGTGGCGAAAATGGGGCGCACCGAGGTGGGACAGATGACGCAGAAGCAGTTTGTGGATTTGCTGAAGCGCGATGTGGACCCGGAGACGGTGGGCGTTGTCGTCCGGGCTGGCGTCGGCTGTTTTCTTCGGGGATGATGTTTCGGCCTCTTGCGGAGGCGCGCGGTCACGCAGTCTGATCCTGCCGCCCCCACCAAGGGGATGCTGTCTTTCTTCAAGTGGCTTGGACCCGGACTGGTAACGGGTGCAGCCGACGATGACCCCAGCGGGATCGGGACTTACAGCCAGATCGGCGCCCAGTTTGGCTATACCATGGCCTGGGTGCTGCCGTTCGTGTTTCCGCTGCTGGCGGTGATCCAGCAGGTGAGCGCCAGGATCGGGGCGGTATCGGGCCGGGGCATCGCGCAGAATCTTCGGCTGCATTATCCGCCGTCGCTGTTGCGCGCTGTCGTGCTGTTGCTGCTATTCGCCAATGTCATCAACATCGGGGCCGACCTGGGGGCTATGGGGGCCGCCGTCGGCCTTCTGGTGGGCGGCCCTGTGCTAGCCTACACCTTGATGTTCGGGCTTCTGTGCGTGCTGCTGGAGGTGTTCGTTTCCTATGGTCGCTACGCCCGGCTGCTGAAATGGTCGACGTTGTCGTTGCTGGCTTATGTTGCTGTGCTGTTTGCAGCCGATGTCGATTGGCGGGCAGCACTGGCGGGCACGCTGGTGCCACGGGTTACCTTCGATGCCGCGCAGGCAATGGCGATGGTTGCAATTCTGGGTACGACAATCAGCCCCTATCTCATCTTCTGGCAATCGGGGCAGGAGGTCGAGGAGCTGAATCGGCGCCATGTGAAGCCGTTGTGCATCGCGCCACGCGAAGCCGGCCGGGAGTTTGCGCGGATCCGGGCGGACACCCTGTTCGGAATGGGCTTTTCGAACCTGATTGCCCTCAGCATCATCTTCGCAACGGCTGCCACGCTGCACGCCAATGGCGTTACCGACATAACGACATCGGCCGAAGCGGCAGAGGCCCTGCGCCCCATCGCGGGGGACCTCGCCTTTGCGATGTTCGCATGCGGCATCATCGGAACGGGCCTGCTGGCTGTACCGGTTCTCGCCGGCTCGGCGGCCTATTGCGTCAGTGAGGCGTTCGGCTGGGTCGAGGGGCTGAACCGCAAGCCGCGGGAAGCGCGCGCCTTTTACGCAACCATCGCAGTTGCAACGATGGGCGGCGCGGCGCTCAACCTCACACCCATCGATCCGGTGAAGGCGCTGTACTGGTCGGCTGTCGTCAATGGGCTGCTGGCGGCGCCGCTCATGGCCGTGATGCTGCTGATCGCGCGCAATCCCCGGGTCATGAAATCGCTGGTCGTTTCGCGCGGTCTTGCAGCCGTGGGCTGGCTGGCGACAGCCGTGATGGCAACGGCTTCGGCGGTGTTCCTGCTGAGCTGACGCGCTTGTGCAAGCAATTTCAGCCGCAGTGGAAGGACGGATCGTCGAGGTCTGTCCCGGGCGGTTCGGCGCGCTCGCTACAGCAATCGTGATTGTGCATTCATTCGAGCTTGTCGCCGCTGCTGGGGAGCGGGTGCATGCCGCGCTGGATATAGCCGGGGTTGACGTTGTCGGTATCGATTCACGGCTTTTGCGGAATGGTGTGCTGGTACGGGAGGCAGACGAAATCGGCGACGAGGTCGACCCGCAAGGTCCAATTAAAGCATGTTCCGATCTTGTGGAATCACAAGCATCGGACAGCCATGCGGAAAAACAAGGACATAGAGCGGCCGTTCTGATGCAGTCAGAACGACCTTCGCTCTAGTGCGCCAGGCCCTTCACGATCTCGTCGGTCATCTTCTTGGCGTCGCCAAGCAGCATCATCGTGTTGTCCATGTAGAACACGTCGTTGTCCACGCCGGCATAGCCGACCCCGCCCATCGAGCGCTTGATGAACAGGACGGTCTTGGCCTTCCAGACTTCCAGCACGGGCATGCCGTAAATCGGGCTGGACTTGTCGGTCTGTGCGGCAGGGTTTGTCACGTCGTTTGCGCCGATGATGAAGGCGACGTCGGCCTGGGCGAATTCCGAGTTGATGTCCTCCAGTTCGAAGACATCATCGTAGGGCACATTCGCTTCGGCGAGCAGCACGTTCATGTGGCCGGGCATGCGGCCCGCGACGGGGTGGATGGCGTATTTTACTTCGACGCCCTCCTTTCGAAGCACTTCGCCCATTTCGCGCAGCGTGTGCTGGGCTTGCGAGACGGCCATGCCATAGCCGGGCACGATGATGATCTTTTCGGCGTTCTTCAAAATGAAGGCGGCGTCTTCGGCACTTCCCCGCTTCCACGGCCGTTCGATGGCGGGCCCGCCTGCGGTGGCACCCGCTTCGGCACCGAAGCCACCGGCGATGACCGAGATGAAGCTGCGGTTCATCGCCTTGCACATGATGTAGCTGAGGATAGCGCCCGATGAGCCGACCAGCGCGCCAGTGATGATCATCGCCGAATTACCAAGCGTGAAGCCCATGGCGGCCGCGGCCCAGCCGGAATAGCTGTTCAGCATCGACACGACGACCGGCATGTCTGCCCCGCCGATAGGGATGATGAGCAGGAAGCCGATGGCGAAGCTGAGGACGAGGATCGCCCAGAACAGCGCGGGGGTGTTCATGCCGAAGATGGCGATGAGCACCAGGATGCCGGCCAGCACACCCAGGTTCAGGATATGGCGGCCCGGAAGCAGGATTGGTGCGCCCGACATGTTGCCGTTCAGCTTGAGGAAGGCGATGACCGAGCCCGAGAAGGTGATGGCACCGATGGCGACGCCGAGGCCGAGCTCGACAAGGCTGGCCTTCATGATATCCGTGCCCTGGGCGTTCAGGATGCCGAAGGCGGACGGGGCCAGATAGGCGGCGACGCCAACCAGCACGGCGGCCATACCGACGAGGCTGTGGAAGCCGGCGACGAGCTGCGGCATTGCCGTCATCGCGATCTTGCGGGCGGCAAACAGACCGACGGCACCGCCGATGGCCATCGCGATCGAGATTTCGACGATACTGGCGAACTCGAGCTTGATGATGGTGGTGACGACGGCGATGAGCATGCCTGCCATGCCGTAGCGGTTGCCCGCCCGGCTGGTTTCAGGGCTGGAAAGGCCACGAAGCGCGAGGACGAAGAGCACGCCAGCCACCAGATAGGCGAACATGGCCCAAGGCGGCACAGCAGTTGCCACGTTCATGGCAGCGGTTGCGGATTCCATATCCATTGCCCCTTAGCCCTTCTTCTCTTTTTTCTTGTACATCGCGAGCATGCGCTCGGTGACGGCAAAGCCGCCGAAGATATTGACGCTTGCGAGCACGACAGCGGCAAGGCCCAGCCATTTCGCGGCAGGCGCGCCGGTGGCGGCAGCAGCGATGAGCGCGCCGACGATGATGACCGACGAGATGGCGTTGGTGACCGCCATCAGCGGCGTGTGCAGCGCCGGCGTGACCGACCAGACGACGTAGTAGCCGACAAAGCAGGCCAGCACGAAGATGGAGAGGATGGAGATGAAGTCCATGAGCTATTGCGTCCCTTCAGCCAATCAAGGTGGCGAGTGTCATTTGCAGCGCCTTCGTGTCGGTCGCCCTGCTCAATTCAAGTTTGATCGGCTGCGGTCGCCCTGATACCTGAATTGTAATATCGGCATCGAGATCGAATGTTCCCGCGGTTTCGATCGAGAAGCCCGTGACGGCCCTGTAGGGGATCGAGGCAAATTCGACTTTACGGCCTGTCATGCCTTGTACGTTGACCATCATGATCCGTTTGGATGTGAAGAAGATCTGATCACGGACGAACTTGAAGGCATGCAGCATCTGCTCGCCCGGGGCGAGCAGAGCAAGATACTCGGCCCGGATATCATCGGTTTTCATCGGGGATGCGTTGAACATGCCCATATCAGCTTGCCAAGGCCGGATGGACGATGGCGCCGCCTGCCGTTACGCGGATGGCCTTCACGATTTCATCGTCTTCGGGGAGGACGAGCGCTTTTGCCTCCTTGTCCCAGAAGGTGGTGACGAGCGTGAGGAGATTGCGGGCGAACAGCGACGAAGCGTCTGTCGCCAGCCGGCTTGGATAGTTGCGATGTCCGATGATGGTGACGCCGTTGTCGGTCACCACGATCTCGCCGGGCTTCGAGCCTTCGACATTGCCGCCCTGTTCGACGGCAAGATCGACGATGACGCTGCCGGGCTTCATGGTGGCGACCTGCGCTGCCGTCACCAGCCTTGGGGCTGGCCGCCCGGGGATGAGCGCGGTGGTGATGACGATATCCTGCTTGGCGATGGTCTCGCTTACCAGAGCTGCCTGCTTGGCCTTGTAGGCTTCGGACATTTCCTTCGCGTAGCCGCCCGAAGTTTCCGCCGCCTTGGTTTCCTCGTCCTCCACGAACACGGGCTTTCCGCCGAGCGACTGGATCTGTTCTTTGGTGGCCAGCCGCACGTCGGTTGCGGAGACGACTGCACCCAGCCGCTTGGCTGTTGCGATGGCCTGGAGGCCGGCGACGCCCACGCCCATCACGAAGCAACGGGCGGCCGATATCGTTCCGGCCGCTGTCATCATCATCGGGAAGGCACGGCCATAGGCTTCAGCCGCATCGATCACGGCCTTGTAGCCGGCGAGGTTCGCCTGCGAGGACAGGATATCCATCGACTGGGCGCGGGTGATCCGCGGCATGAACTCCATCGCCAGCGCTTCGATTCCGCCGGCGGCGTATGCGGCGAGCCGGTCCTTCGACTGGTAGGGATTGAGGCTGGCAGCGACGACGACGCCCTTGGGGAGGCCGGCCGCGTCGGGGCCTTGGATGCCGAGGACGAGCTGTGCGCCAGCAAGGACTTCGGCCCGGCTGCCGATTTTCGCACCGGCCTCTGCAAAGGCGCTGTCCGGGATGTTGGCGCCTTTGCCCGCGCCGGATTCGACCGACACGATGGCACCGAGTGCGCCCAGCTTCTTCACCGTTTCAGGGGTGGCGGCAACCCGCCGCTCACCGGAGGCCGTTTCGGCCAGAACTGCAATCTGCATGAGCGCCCCTTTGTTGATCAGGCCGGGTTTCCCGGAAGCTCTGGTGTACGAGGCCCGCTTTGATCGAGGCCCTGGTTCGGTTGCTGCGCCGGCATTTTCGGCGGGCCCGACACCAGCCAGCCCTGGCTGGGTGCGCCCGGCCCTGACCAGCGCTGGCTGGGCCCGTTCAGCCTAGACGAGGAAAATGGCCATCACGATGAGCACCAGGGAAACGAAGAGGACGGCCCATTTCGTCAACGCCAGGAAGCCCTTGTAGACACCCAGATTGGCTTCCGACACCTTTTCCAATTCCGACATACCCCTTGCCCTTCGGCCGTTTCAGATTTCCTGTCGTTTAGCCGCGCGGCATCGCGCTTTGCAATGGCCCATCTGATAGGACGCCTTGCACTGCGCCAAGCCCCGCTTGTGCAGCGAGGATCAGGCCAGCCCGGCTTGCGACAGCGCTGTCGCCTGCCGCTGCGAGACCGCCTCGACATCGAAATCGGACATGAGCTGGCGGAACAGCGCGGACCAGTTGAGCTCTGCGCCGAGCTGGATGAACACGCCTCCGAGGCCGATGGCGGCCCGGTCCATGAAAACGAATTCGGCCGGAATGGTGACGGTGCCGAGCTTCTTCAGTTCGGCATGGACCTTCTGCGCGGTGGCTCGGCCGTATTCGCCGGGGCGGCCATCTATATCGATGGGGCGGACGCGATCATCCAGAAGAGGACCATAGAGGAAGCGTGCCCACACCAGCAGCACTTCGCAGATCGGCTTGTTGAGACCCTTGAAACCCCACATTTCGAAGGCATTGGCGGCGCGGTCATCGTCGTTCGTTTCGATGGCGCGGTAGAGTTCGTTCACGCCCTCGATGAAGGCGGGCGGGAAAATGCGGACACAGCCAAAATCGAGAAGGTTCACCACCGCCCGGTCGGCATCGGCGTGGGCAACGGTGTAGTTGCCGAGGTGCGGATCGCCATGGATGACGCCGGTTCGGTAAAAGGGGCGATACCAGGCGAGGAACAGCGCTTCGGCGATCCGGTTGCGGACTTCGGCCGGACTGTCCCGCCAATCCAGCAGGCGGGTGCCTTCCAGCCATTCCATGGTGAGGAGGCGGCCGGTGGAGAGTTCGGGGACGGGTTTGGGGATGCGGACCTGATCCTCGCCCGCCAGCATCTGGCGGTAGAGCAGCAGATGTTTCAGTTCGCGGGTGTAATCCAGCTCTTCACGCAGCCGGTCTGCCAGCTCGTCGCGGATTTCGGACGTGTTGATGGAGCCATCGACCCGCTTGAAGAGCGACAGCATTAGATCGAGCTGGCCGAGATCCGCTTCGACGGCGGACGCCATATCGGGATATTGCAGCTTGACCGCGACGGTTTCACCACTGGCCAGCGTGGCCTTGTGGACCTGCCCCAGCGATGCAGCCGAGACCGCTTCGGGCGTGAAATCGACGAATTTCTGCCGCCAGTCCGCGCCCAGTTCGCCGACCATGCGACGGCGCACGAAGCCGGCGCCCATGGGCGGGGCATTGGCCTGAAGTTCGGAAAGCTGCCTTGCGAATTCGGGCGGGACGGCATCGGGGATGTTGCCC
>Ga0335395_10001351_pt1 | contig 15554 bp, 15 predicted proteins | sample MAT02_FD_205744 | JGI IMG/M metagenome (GOLD analysis project Ga0335395, IMG submission 205744) | Freshwater microbial communities from Lake Fryxell liftoff mats and glacier meltwater in Antarctica - MAT-02 (spades assembly) (version 2) ...
CGTTCCAGGTTGGACCCATATGGTAAAAAAAGCCGAGCGTATTCTCCGCAGCGGAAATGAGATTGGCAAGCGGATGGAGGTTGTGGGCGAAGAAGGCACTGCGATTGACGATATGTTGATTTATCTCAAAGCGGAACTTTATGACTTTAGCTATCTCCAGCAAAATGCTTTTGATAAAGAAGACGCTTACTGTCCATTTAAGAGACAGATTAAATTATTTAAGCTAGTGAGTAAAATTTTCGACACCCGCTTCAAATTCCGTTCACACGATGATGCGCGTCAATATTTCCTCAATTTGCAAAACCAGTTAAAGAATATGAACTTCATGGCTATGGAGAGCGATGAATATCGCAGCACATTTTCAGAAATTGAAAAAATGATTGAAGCCGCAAGCAGAGAGGATTAATTGCTATGAAAATGGTTTACGAGAGAATCAATGATATGCGCGGTAACCTCATTACGGTGACAGCAACAGGGGTAAGCCTTGGAGAACTCGCGCGGATTGATTTGAAAGATGGACGAAGTGTTTACGCTTCTGTTTTGAGGGTCGATGGCGACCAAGTCACGCTGCAGGTCTTTCAAGCCACCCGCGGGATCTCCACTAATGACCGCGTCACTTTCTTGAGTCGAGAGATGCAAGTGACCTACGGCGATGCGCTATTAGGCCGTCGTTTAAGCGGTTCCGGAGTCCCGATTGATGGCGGACCCGAAATTGTAGGCACGGCTGTTAATATTGGAACGCCTTCGTTTAACCCGGTCAGAAGAATTATCCCACGCGATATGGTACGTACAAATATTCCTATGATCGATGTGTTCAATTGCCTCGTCAAATCGCAGAAGATCCCTATTTTTTCTGTTCCAGGAGAGCCCTATAATCAGCTTCTCATGCGCATCGCAAACCAAACCGATGCGGATGTTGTGATCATTGGCGGGATGGGATTAACCTTCAAAGAGTACCAAGCGTTTATTGATAATGCAGAAGAATCAGGGTCCATGAACAAGACAGTGATGTTTATTCATCGCGCGACCGACCCAACAGTGGAGTGCATACTTGTACCTGATATGGCGCTTGCGGTGGCAGAGAAGTTTGCGATCAAAAACAAAAACGTGCTGGTATTGCTCACGGACATGACAGCGTTTGCGGATGCCATTAAAGAGATTGCAATTACCATGGACCAAGTGCCTTCTAATCGTGGATATCCCGGATCGCTCTACTCCGATTTAGCCGCGCGGTACGAAAAAGCTGTGCAGATCGATGGAAGTGGGTCGATCACTATTATTGGCGTGACGACGATGCCTGGAGATGATGTGACCCATCCTGTGCCCGATAATACCGGATACATCACGGAAGGACAATTCTATTTGCATCATCATCAGATTGATCCGTTTGGATCACTATCGCGCCTAAAACAATTGGTGATTGGAAAAGTGACCCGTTCTGATCATGGAGATCTTGCCAATGCGATGATCCGTTTATATGCGGAATCGAAGAAAGCACGTGAACGCCAAAGCATGGGCTTTAAGCTATCCCGTTGGGATGAAAAGCTTCTTGCTTATTCCCATCTTTTTGAAGAGCGCATGATGAACTTGGATGTCAATCTTCCTTTGGAAGAAGCTCTTGATTTAGGTTGGAAAACATTAGTAGAATGCTTTAAGTCGGAAGAAGTCGGAATTAAAAAAGCGATTTTAGAAAAATATTGGCCAGCTCAAATAGCCGAAAAGGCAAGCAAATAGCGGATAAAAATGGCAGAAATAAAACTCACAAAGAACGAACTGAGAGCGCAACAGGCGCGTCTTAGCCAGCTTCAGAAGTATTTGCCAACCTTGCAGTTGAAAAAAGCACTGCTGCAAATCGAAGTTGCGGACGCTCGTGTTGAAATTGCTGCTTGCGAAGAGGTCTATCATGTTCTTCATGTAGAAATGGAGCGCTATAGTCCTGTTCTTTCTGAGAAAATCGCCATTAATTTGACAGATGCGGCTAAAGTGACTGAACTAAAAAGACGTTATGAAAATATTGCTGGTGTAGAAGTGCCTTATTTTGAAAAGATTGCCTTTGCTGATTTTCAGTACGATCTTTTTGAGACACCCCCATGGGTCGATCCCGTGATCATAGGGATCCGCGATTTAACGACTGCGCAAGCAAAGATTGAGATTGCAAAAGAGAAAAAGGAAGCTCTTGAAAAAGAGTTTCGGGAAGTGTCTATACGTGTGAATCTCTTTGAAAAAATCCTGATTCCACGTTCTGTACGCAATATTAAGAAAATCAAAGTATTTCTAGGCGATCAGCAGCTTGCAGCTGTTTCGCAAGCGAAGGTGGCAAAAAGCAAAATCGAAGCAACGAAGCTTAAAAGGCGTCAAGCTATCCAGGCGAAGGAGGCTATCCATGCGGGTTGATTTGAAAAAGTTTTTGTTTATCGGAGCAGCACAAGAGAAAGAGCATTTCTTTAAGGCAGCTCAAGAGGCGGCAATCATCCATTTCATCAACATGGAGGGACTTGCGAAGAAAGAGGTTCCTGCTGAGATAAGCAATGTTGCGGCCGCGATCAAAATCTTGCGCGGACTTCCTCCAACGGAACAAGAAGAGACAGATGAGTTTGGGCTGTCAGACGGAATCGCTTCAAGAATTTTGGAGATGAACCATCGTCTTGAAAAAATGCAGGAAGAGCAGCGTGTTCTGAAGCTTGAGATTGCCCGTGTGGCGATGTTCGGCGAATTCTCGAAAGAAGAAATTGCAGGGATCGAAAAAAAAGCTAGCCGAAAGGTTCAGTTCTTTTATGCTAAACACGATTTATTTCATCAGGATGAATTGCCCGAAGGGCTTATTTACATCGCTTCAGAACATAATCTCGACTATTTTATGGCAATCAATAAAGAAGCTCGGCAGTACGATAATACGGTCGAGATGCACATTGAAGAGCCGGTCGGCATTTTAAAGCAGAAGTTGCAAACTAATAATCAAGAAACACACAGTACTGAACAGTACTTAAAAGGGTACGCCAAGTACAATACGTTTTTACACCATTCTCTGACAGACAAACTCAACCGTTACCATTTGAAAGTTGCTAACGACTCTGTGCAAGCGGAATTGAATGGCGATCTCTTTGCGGCAGACGGGTGGGTGCCTGTTGATAAAATTCAGGAAATGAATGACTTGGTCAAAGAAATGAGTGTTCATGTTGAACAAGTAGCTATTGAAGCGGAAGATAGGATTCCAACGCACCTCGAAAATACGGGTGTCAGCCGCATTGGGGAAGACTTAGTGTATATTTATGACACACCCTCACACACCGATAAAGATCCTTCTTTGTGGGTATTGCTTTCCTTTACGCTTTTCTTTGGCATGATTATCGGCGATGCCGGATACGGCCTTCTCTTTCTTGCAGGCGCTCTTTTTATGCGTTATAAGATGGGCGAGTTTAAGGGTGGCGGAAAACGCCTATGGAAGTTAGTGATTATTCTGAGTAGTGCTTGCATCATTTGGGGTTTTTTCACTCATTCCTTTTTTGGTCTCAATATAGGGATCGATCATCCTTTGCGAAAAGCCTCTGTAATTGATTGGATGGTGACAAAGAAAGTGGAATACCACATGAAGCATAAAGACGTCACCTATCAAGATTGGCTGAAAGCGTATCCCGGTTTGAAAACGGCAACAAATGCGGATCAAATTCTGCATGAGGGCGTTAAAAAACATAATGGCGTCGTCCGGTATGAATTAGCCAATAAGCTAGCGGATGGCATTTTGATGGAAATCGCGTTACTGATAGGGATTATTCATGTCATGATTTCGTTCATCCGCTATCTCGGCAGGAATTGGTGGGGGCTAGGATGGATCATCTTCATGATCGGATGTTATTTGTACTTTCCTGGCTATCTTAAAACGATTTCGATGGTGAACTATATTGGCGGAGTCTCAGTGTCTGCAGCCTCATGGGGTGGAGAGATTTTACTTTATCTAGGATTTGGCCTCGCTTTTCTTTTGGGTATTATCCAGGAAAAGGTTTATGGACTGCTGCAAGTCATGAATCTTATTCAGGTTTTTGCTGACATCTTATCTTACCTGCGTCTTTATGCTTTAGGGCTCGCAGCGGCTATTGTAATGGCGACGATCAATGAATTTGCGGGATCTCTGAATTTTGTTTTTGGAGCCATCTTATTTGTGATTGGACATCTTACCAATATGGCTTTAGGAATCATGGGTGGAGTGATCCACGGTTTGCGTCTTAATTTTATTGAGTGGTATCACTATAGTTTCGAAGGTGGAGGCAAAAAATTTGATCCCCTTCGTAAAACATCTACAGATTAAATCAAGGAGAATGAGTATGAATTTTGACATGTTAGGCCCTGCAATAGCTTTAGGGTTAAGTTGTATAGGAAGTTCGATTGGTTTGTACATTGCAGGAGCAGCATCTCATGCGGCAATGAGTCGAACAGAAGAGGGACATGGAAAGTTTATTGGAATGGCTGCTGCCCCATCTTCACAGATCATTTACGGCTTTCTTTTGATGCTGTTGATGAGTAATGCGATTAAGGAAGGAACTCTTTCACCGGTCTCAGCAATTGGTATTGGGACATTTTCCGGATGTGCCTTTTTTGCCTCATCGGTATTCCAAGGAATGGCGTGTGCGACAGGTATTCAGGCGTCTGTGAAGCAACCTGCGGTTTTTGGTAAGTGTTTTGCGGCAGTTGGTTTGATTGAGTCGACAGCGCTCTTTGCGTTTGTTTTTGCACTTTTGATCATCTAAGAGACAGAATTTTCACGAACAGACCGGACGAAGTCTTTGGAGCCCCCCAGTAACCTCGTCCCTCAAGTCAGAAAGTAACATGAATTTTTTGGTAGAACAAAATTGATTTATCAAAGACGACAGTTTCGTCCGGTCTGTGGGCTATTGAGGCATATAGTGGAATGTCTGTTATTCGCATCTTACTGCACAAAATTAAGATTTACAGTGTATGTGGAAAGGTGCGCGCCCACCTGCACAGGTTTTAATATAGATAGCGTTTAAAACACCTCTAAAACGTTGTTATACCAAAAAAATCTATGCGGGTGCGGCAATTATTTGCCGCGCCCGCTATAAGGTCCGACCCATAGGCATCGTTTACACTTTAACCCATACACATCGTTTACACTTTTACGATATACTATCTCTTTTAATATGAGGTGGTTATGACTTGGGGAGTAATCAAGGTGGAAGAACAAAAAAAATTATTTATCAGTGCGTATCTAGATAAAAAATTTAATATATCTGATTTGTGTAAACAGTTCGATATTAGCCGTCCGTGTGGATATAAATTGATCAACAAGTTTGAAGAGGTGGGATGGGGGGTAAAGGAAAGTAGCAGGGAGCCGCGTAGCAGCCCCAAAAGAACCTCTCCTAGTATAGAAGAAGAGATTTTGAATGTAAAATATACTTGGCCCGAATGGGGACCTAAAAAAGTCTTAGCTGCCTTAAAGAGAGAGTATCCAGAGATTAAGTGGCCCTGTCAGACAACTGTTGAAAATATATTAAAAAGAAATGGGCTTATCGAACAGCGAAAACTGCGAAAAAGGCTTGCTAAGAGGACAGATCCTCTAGGCGAATGTAATAGCTCTAATGATATTTGGTGTATTGATTTTAAGGGGTGTGGTTAACTCCGCAGGGACAAAAATGCGGGCCACTTACTTTAATGGATGCATACAGTCGCTATTTATTATGTTGCCAGAATTTGAATTTCAAAGACACCCTCCATGTTGGGGCAGTTTTTGAGCGTCTTTTTAGAGATTATGGCCTAGCTTTACGTGTGAGAAGCGATAATGGTCCTCCTTTTGCAACCATGGCAACTGGAAGACCACCAAGGCTTTCAATAAATTTAATTAAAGCTGGGGTGATGCCTGAATGGATAGGTCCGGGGAAACCTCAGCAAAATGGCAGGTATGAAAGAATGCATTTGACAATGAAGCAAGAAGGAGTAGATCTATCTGCAAACTTGGATTTACAATTAAAAACGCTAGGCGAGTTTTCAGATTACTATAATTTTATAAGGCCTCACGAAGCTTTAGATCAAAAGAGCCCAGGGATATTTATAAGCCTTCTACGCGATCTTGGGATGGAAAATTAAGATCTCATGAGTACGCAAGCAATTATTTAGTCGGTAAGGTTGGAAGTTGTGGGAAAATGCATTTGAAAAATAAAACGATTTGCATAGGACGGACGTTTGACGGAGAACCAATCGGATTAAGGATAGAGGAAGAAAGCATTAAGGCTTACTACGGACCAGTTTTCTTAGGCTTAATGAAAGATGATACTCTCGAGATAAAAAGAAATCTAGGAAGAGTCAAATGGTGAATTTTATTTTGAGATCCTCCCCCATGGGGGAGGATCTCAAGAAGGTTTAAACATAATTTTATTTTAGGTATTTCCTCTGTGGAAAGCTTAAGTATTTAACAACATTAACCAAAAGTGTAAACGATGTCCCTGTTGAACCATAACTCCCTAAGTGCCTAGCGCGGCACCAAACAGTTACGTCGATTTTTAGAGGGTTTTACCCTGATCCTTCGGTGTCCAAAGCGAAGGGGCGTGAGATGCTCTCTTGTCTTGATCGGTTATAACACTCATTAGCGCTTGACCGGCTAAATAGCCAGTTCTGCGGCAAGGGGCGTACCCGTCATCCAACTACTCCTCCTTTTAATTCCTTTGATGCGTATTTATTGGTTCTTGTTTCATAAATTAAACATGCGACGTTTTTGGAATTGATTGTAAGATCATTTTGGACTGAGTACCATTTTCTAGCTGCATAATTCAGAGCGCGGAATTTCTCATGTTTATCCCCAGGCATAGTGGGATCGGCAAAAAGTAAAGTTTTAAGAGGAGAGCTAGCCACAGCGCTGTAATCAAGAGCAAACGTATAATCTCCATAATTCAGAGGATGAGGAACACCCCCTTCATCATAAGTGGAAACATAAGCGCCGATTTCCCCTATAGCCTCACGCTGTTGAACGGTGGTACTTTTGCATGGTAGAGAACAGGAAGAAGGATATTTTTCCCTTGTTTTAGTGAGTCACCGTAGTCATGAGAAAAGCGAGGGCTTTGTTGTGCTTTTTTAGCATTTTTGGGTCAGATGAGCATCGCTTTCCAGCTGCCGATGCTTTTTCGAATGCTTTCTTCACTAAAGTCAGTTTCTCGGGTATAGTCGCTCCTTCTATTTTTAGAGACTCGGGAATGATTAACTTTGCTCCGATATGAAAAAGATCATTCTCTTGTTTCCGAGATTTTTGACTTTCTTGTGCAAATTTTCCAATGTGGAGTTTATTAATCGAGTATCTTCTGAGGTTAAAGCCTCTTTGGGTGTTACATTAAAGAGATCGACTAGTCGCTGGTCAATAGGGTGGATTTGCAGTCTTTAAAAGCTTTTTCCCTTGTGAATAACGATTTAACGCAACGAGATAAATATGTTATTTTTGACATGGCCTAATTTCGTTGTTTGAAGCAATATAAAGACGTTTGTCTGACGACTCAAGATGATTCTTTATGGATTGAGAATTCGTGAACACACGCTTTTTTGTTTAATTTAAAATCAAATTAAAACAGGTTTGTGTTAATTTATGGTTAATAAAGGAATTTTACTATCTCTTTTGCTCTGTGACTTAACTATTTATTTAGACTTTTGGCACTACTAAGGTGCTTCTTTCAAACTATCCAGTAAGCCTTGCTTGTCTAGCTTGACAACCCAAATTTCATGGTCTTGGCGGCCATAAGAGATCCATATGTAATCTTTATCAAAGATAAATCCACACGGAAAGACAACCCTCACCGGTTTCCAATAGGGAATGTAAGTCTCTCTTTTATAAAAATGATGTCCAATAATCGGCTCTGGACTCATTTTTCGGATCGCAAAAGGGGGCTCCAAATCAAAGGTATAGGCGCCGATAAAATAATGTAACGCCTCCTGATCACCCGAATGAATGCTCTTCATATCCATAGATGAATGAAAGAACGAGAGGTGCTCCTTGCCAACTTTAAGCGCGGGCGTACCCCCTCGTAACTACCCCCATCGCCATTTTTCTTGTAAATCATGCCCTGTATTGGCAACTGTTGCGCAGCGACCGCTGCCAATAAACGGCAAAAAGATCTTATGGGGAGCCAAACTATAAGCAAAGAGTAAGTTGCCCTCGTAATTAAAAGGCACCCAATTTTTCTCACGGCGACGCGGATGCGCGTTCTCAAATAAACTAAGGCAGTCATGATCGATCACATGAAAGATCTCTCCGTCATACTCCAATTCCACAAGATGCATTCTGAAGCCGCCGTCCGTCACACGCAATAAACGATTATCGCTGTAAGTCATGTAAAGGTGCTGATCCACAATAATTAAGCGAGCATCTTCTGCTCTTGAGGGGGTTGCGAGATTGTTGAGCCTTAGATCTAAAAGTTGAGGTTCGTTTATCGGAGAAAAATTCTCATCCAACCACGCAAGGGCAATCGTGGATTTCCCCGAAGATAAAACCGGAGGGTATTCAACAGCGTCGATTTCACGAAAGCTCATTAGCAAAGAGCCTCCCCGTTGAACAATGGAGGCGTTGAGGGCGTGGGGATGATTTGGAATGTGGACTTGAGTTGTTTCCAGTACAAATTGTTGCGGGGATTGCTCGAGATCCACAGAAGCAAAAATGGTTAAGGGCATGGCCAAGAGCATAAAGAACAGAGAATGAACTGAAAGTCGCATCGTGATTCGCTATTTTTCTTTAGTGATAGGAACTAAACTATTTAAAAGCCCTACTTTATCCAGTTTGACAACCCATGTCTCGTGATCATCTCTTCCATAAGTGATCCAGATATACTTTTCGTCAAAAATGTAACCGCAAGGAAAAACGACTTTAACAGGTTTCCAATAAGGTTTGTATTCTTTTCCTTTGTAAAAATTAATTCCTACAATCGGTTCAGGGCTGAGACCTGTAATTTCAAAGGGGGGTTCAGGCGAGAAAGTATAAGCTCCCATGAAATAATGTGCGATCTCTTTATCATGAGAATGAAGGGTGGACATGTTTTTTGAGGAGTGGAAAAAAGAGAGGTATTGACCGTCAATAAGCATTCCTGGTGTTCCACCACGCAAGTCACCCCAGTCCCAATCAATATTGCCTTTCGTGAGAGAAACAGTTTCACAAGTCGATGTCCCGATAATGGCTCTAAAGACTAAATGAGGGTGAAGGCTATAACTTAATAGCATATCCCCTTTGTAATCAAAAGGTGTCCAATTTTTTTCTCGACGGTGCTGTCCTTCATTCTCAAAATAAGCTAAACATTCCACGTTTTTTGCGAAAAAATAGCCTTTATTGCAGACAATTTCTGTGATATAGACACGGAAGCCCCCCCGACTGGCTAATTTCGTTTTACAGTCGCTGTAGACTAGATATAAGCGATCTCCAATATAAACAAGACGCCCATCTTCCGCCCTTGAGGGGATCAGATCAAACATGCTTTCATTATCTAGAATTTGCGCTTTGCCAACAGGATTAAAATCTTTATCCAGAATAATGAGCCCGAGTCGTGAGTTGAAAATATTCAAGATAGGGTAGGGAATGTCTCTAAAGCTCATGAGGATATGATCTCCCCAGCGCACCATCGAGGTGTTAAACGCATTGGGATAACCGGGAATGTGGATGTGTTTTGTTTCGAGAACAAATTCTTGAGCCATGTTTTCAAGGTCTACATTAGCGTGTAAGTGCGAAAAAGGCAGAAGGAAATAGATGATCAATATAAAATAATTCATTTAATCTCTTTTAAGCTATTCAAAAGCCCTTTTTTTTCAAGTTTAACTACCCATACTTCAAAGTCTTGTCTTCCGTACACCACCCAAATGTGCTGATCGTCAAAAACAAATCCCCCTGGAAAAACCACACGCAAAGGTTTCCACGGTTTGTGCGCAGGCCCTGTATAAAAATCCGCCCCAAAAATGGGTTCAGGACTCACTTTTCGAATAGAAAAAGGGGACTCTTTATCAAATGTATAGGCTCCCATAAAATAATGAGGAATGTTTTTCTTGTCGGAATGCACGCTTTCCATGCTTTTTGAGCAATGGAAAAAGGCAAGATATTCATTGCCAACAAGAAGGGCAGGGGTTCCTCCTCGAAGGCCACCCCAATCCCATTTAAAGGACGCTTTGGTTGAAGCGAATAGTTGGCAGCTATTTGTTTTTGGCAGAGGCTGCATAATGCGATGGGGAATAATGCTGTAAGCTAAAAGCAGATTGCCGCAAAAGTCAAAGGGCACCCAGTTCTTTTCTTGATGATTGATCTCGGCTAAGGGGAAATTGAGAATGGCTTCCGGAGCGGCTGCTGTAAATTTCTTACCATCGTATTGGAGTTGTGTGTAGAAGACACGGCGAACGTCGCCCTTAGGTGTTTTGACCATATTGCTGTAAACCATGTAAAGTACATCGTTGATCACAATCAAGCGTGGATCTTGTGCAAATGAGGGTTTTGGCGTATTGAGAAAGATTTCTTGAGGTTCGCTGATGAGATTGAAATCTAAGTCTAGAAAAACGAATCCTATTCTACAGGTACTGTTTTTTAAAGGATCCCGGATACGAAAACTGAGAAGTAAGGAGCTTTCCCATCGTGTGATGGAGGGGTTAAAGGCTCCGGGATAACCAGGGATAGACAGGTCTTTTGTTTCTAAAACAAAAGACTGCACATATTTTCTAAAATCTTTAGTTTCAGTAACCTGTAAAAGAGTTCCTATGAAGGTAAGCAAAACGATCAAAGAGAGTTTCATGAGGGAAACTGTGGCATCGTAGGCTGACTGTTAGGCCAATAATCAAATGGAAAAGCATCGTAAAGTTTTTGTAGATCACATTTAAAGGGTTTTTCACCTCCCATGTGCAAGGCTTCTTCAACACTAGTGGCAAAGAGGAAGTCAGGTCGATTTGTGCCCATGTAGTAATCTTGGTACTTTAAGATTTTTTCATTTTCTGTGACACGCAACATCCTGGCAGGGATGCCATACGCTTCCGCAATGATGACTCCATGTAAAGAACTGGAAATCACAAATTTGCTGTCCAAAATTTTACTGATCACGTCTTCCCATGGCTCTGTAGGATATACGATATTTTTAGAAGGCGATTGCGGAAAGAGGGCTTTTTCAGTGAAATGAGGAATGACAATATAATCGTATTTGGGATGCTCACTTTTAACGAATTCGGGGAAAAGGTAAGGAAATAATAGAGCGGGATCTCCATAGATCTCAGGGCATGAAATAGGGAAGTTTTCCGTTAAAAAGGAGCGGGTGATCGGTCCACGGACAGATCGGATATCAAGCTGAGAGAATTCGTATTGTTGTTTAAAGGGAGTTTTCCCATTGAGGCCTGAGCCCCAGACCACATCATGATCATTGGCAAAATACAAAATAGATCCGACGGCTAAAAGTTTTTTCGGGTTATTTCTTGCTTTCTTTTGGAAAATTTGGACAGGTTGATTCACCATTCTTTCGACGATGTGTTGAGAGATACGGTCACCAAAATTAATAAATTTTGGTTGCTGCCAATAGTAAAGGGGTAGACCTTCTGCAAAGATTTGTCCAAACTGAACTATAAGCAGGCAGACAAGAAAAAAAGAAGCTTGTAATATAGTAAGGAAGTAGGCAGAGCGTTTTTTTGTCATAAACTATACTTTAAAGAAAAAGGATTAAATAATTCAATACTATTTGTTTTTTTTAAAGGACCCACAGAACAGACTTGTCTTGAGCTTCAACGATAAGGGTTACCTTGGAACAATGTTTTAACCATACCCTCATAGCTGAACGAGTTTAAATCGGTCGAAGGATTTTGGAGTGCCTGAATTTCAGTTTCGCTTTGCGCTCGGTTGCTTTAGCACCGACTGCCCGCAGAGCTAAAATACCTTTTCCTGCGCTCTTGAAATAGACTTGATAGCAGAATAACGCCTTTAGTAGCAGCTTAGGTTAAGGTGATTTAGCTCTGTGGGCGTCGTCGCTCAAGCTCAAACAATCCTGAGTAACCAGACGTTGGCTTGAGGTAAATATTTGTAGCATAGGTTTTAACCCAATGTCGTCAAAATAAAATAATTTCTATAAATCTGCGCGCATCAATCTCAATCGCGCTGCTCATCTTTAATATAGCCACAGATATTGACTCGTCGTAAATCTATTGATCTTGACACTCTCGCTGTCATGTAAATTTTTTTATTTTGACGACATTGGGTTTTAACCTGCGTTTGTTGAGCCAGTTTCAACCGGCGGCTTTGTGTTGGGCACTAGAAAACTTTGGGTATAAATAATCGTCAAGCCGCCGGTTGAAACCGGCTCAACAAACACAGGTTAAAACCTAGGCTACAAATTTTCACAAATTTTTAGAGGGACAAAGTTACTTAGGGACTCCAAAGGCCTTCGGCCGGCTCAAACGAGTGGAGCAATAAGGATTAATCAAGAACATTGTTCTAAGGTAAGTTGATGACGTGCTGGATCATACGGACTTAGATTAGAATAACTATTTGCTTCCTAAAAATATTTATGCTATGGCTAAGATAGGTTCAATTTACGGAGGTTGCTATGGTTGCTGCTAAAACTGCCCCAACTAACTTGAAACATGAATTTCCGCCCTTTGACTTAACACGTCTACTCAAAACAGTTTTTAATCCTGCCATTGGCGAAAAGGTTTGCGTGTTAATCGATCTCGATGACATTAAAGATGTCATTGATTTTAAGTTCCTTAAGAATAAAGATCAGCCTGTTCAGGAAAAAGCGCACCGCATTTTTTATCAAGGCATTCGTAGTGGCCTCATGAAAGAACTTAATCTTGGAGCCTGCGATTTTTTTGCCTATAAAACAACAGGCGGGAGCAATTTAGAGTTATCCGATGAGGCGATGTCGCCCGATGGTAAGCTTCATAGTTTTGAAAAAGAGATCTATCTCTTTTATGATATCATCCTTTGCATCAGCACGTTTTCTGCAACGGCTCCTTTGACAGCAGCAGCAAAGCGTTTTGGCTTCCGTGGAGGCACTTTGCATGGTGTTAACGATACGATTTTAAATTCGGGACTTGCTGTCGATTATAACGAGGTAAGCAAAGAGACAGAATTACTACGTAAAGGCATGACGGGAGCAGATAGTGTCGACATTGACTTTGTCATGGAAAATCAAAAGTGCCATTTACATATCGATTTAGGTGGACAAGAGGCTCAGAAAAGCCACGGAATTTGCCGCGTAGGGCCCGATATTGCCAACTTACCTGCTGGAGAAGTGTACTTTGTTCCTAAGAATGCGAAGGGGACGTTCCCAATCAAGTTTGAAGACGGAACACTGGCTATTTTGCATGTAGAAGATGGACGTATCCATAAGGCTGTTTTAGTGGAAGGTGACAAAAAAGTGGTGAAAGATTTTCAGCGCAAGCTCGATATCGATCCGGCAAGCGGGATACTAGGAGAGCTCGGTTTTGGAACACAAGTGCTGCCCTATTCGGGTAGTGATATCCAAGATGAGAAAATTTTTGGGACCTTTCACTTGGCAACCGGTAGAAATGACCATCTAGGCGGCAATGTCGTGTTAAAGAATTTCCACGACTGTAAAAACGCGACACATGATGACATTTTATTCTCGTCCACCAAAACACCTGAAATTACGCTCAAACAGTTACGATTAAATATTCATGGAAAAAGCGAAGTGTTGATCGAGAATTATGAGCCCTGCGAGTATTTGCTCAACCTGATTCACAAAACGCGTTAGTTAGCATAATGGCTAATCGTTATGAGACCGAAACGTGGTTTAATGAATATATGTTATTTCACTATGGCACCGAAAAGGAGCAGCTTCCTTTCGCGTTCGGTCCCAAGTCATCTCTGCACTTTCCTGTCCGCATTGTCACAGAATGTGTGGATTTTTCTCTTTTGCCCAAAGATGCTCGCGCTTTAGACTTAGGGTGCGCTGTTGGACGATCAAGCTTCGAACTGTCGCGTTATTGCCAAGAAGTGATGGGGGTGGATTTCTCAAGCCTGTTTATTCAAGCAGCCCAAAAAATGCAAGCGGCAAAGTCATATGAGTATGTTCTTTATGAAGAGGGCGATAGAGAGATTCAATGTACAGCACATGTGCCAGAAGGGGTTTTTCCCGAACGTGTGACATTTAAAAGAGCCGACGTCATGGAGTTTGCCGGATATTCTCAGCCTTTTGATATTGTCCTCGCAGCGAATTTATTATGTCGTTTGCCTGATCCTGAGGCGTTTCTCAAGATGCTTTCTGAATTAGTAAAAAAGGGTGGACAACTGATCTTGATTTCCCCATATTCTTGGCTGGAAGAATTTACGCCGAAAGATAAGTGGTTGATCAATCATGAAAGTATCCGGAAGTTATTGAGTTCAAGTTTTGAATTGAAACGTTGCATGGAAATGCCTTTTTTAATGAGAGAGCATAGTCGTAAGTACCAATGGAGTGTTTCCGAAGCTTCGATTTGGATAAGATATTAATTAGGGTTGAGATGGGTTATAGCGATAGAGTTGGAGGACGGAGCAATCCTTATGAAAGGGTGGATTACGAAGCGCAAAAGAAAAAAGTAGTGCCTGACGAAGCTAATGTGGGCGTTTTTGTTGATGACGATGGCTGTGAAGAAACTACTATTTGTCCAAAGAAGTGTGGATCTCCGGAATGTGCGGCGTTAAAAGATGCATTAAAACGGGAAAGAGAACAGAGGTTAGAAGCGGAGGATTGTAGAGAAATTTGGAGAGCGTGCTATTTGAAAATTAATGCGGAAGCAGCCGATTTAGGTGTTGATATCTCAGATTTAAAATTTGAAGCGAGAAAATACCAGTCTGAAAAAGCAAAACTAGAAGCACGCATCAAGGATTTAGCAAAACAACTTACCCGCCATGTGCTGATCGTTATAGCAAAGATGAAAAAAAAATCGAGAAAGAATGCAGCGTTTGAGAGTCGAGCGACAAATGTGAGTAAGATCCCTGAAGGTGTTGGCGAGAGACGTGGAGAGACCACTCCTCATAGCAGAGATTTAGAAGAAGATTTATCGTTTGAAAAGATATCTGGTCGTAGTGAGCGCGGGGGAAAAGAGGAGTCTGTTTAGGTTGATCAGGCTCTGAAGAACAAGAACCTAAAACTCTCAAATCTGAATTGCTGTTTCTAAATAATAGGTAGCGTCGTTGCCGCTTCTGTTTCCATTTCGTCTTCAGCAAAGTTGAAATCAATTTCATGTCTTAATCTAAAAATCGCATGCAGATTAATCAACAGCAGCATTCCGCCTGTAATCGACATGAAAATCTGCGCTTGTGATGTATCGACAAACGAAAAAAACAGCAATCCTGAAACAGCATAACAATAAAAAAGCTGACGTCCTTTAGTAGGCGAAAGAAATTCTGCGCATTTTAAACCCACGCAGAAATACGCGTTGATGGTGGAAATACCGACCATGAAAATAAAAATGGGCATAAAGATGTGCATCAACGGGAAATATTGACTTAAGGCTGTCTGAACCATCATTCCAGAGCTGATCGGTTGCTTCCAGACATCAGTCACAAGAATCATCATTAAACTCGTGGTGCATACAACTATTGTACCCAAGAAAAT
>Ga0335395_10001352_pt1 | contig 15551 bp, 8 predicted proteins | sample MAT02_FD_205744 | JGI IMG/M metagenome (GOLD analysis project Ga0335395, IMG submission 205744) | Freshwater microbial communities from Lake Fryxell liftoff mats and glacier meltwater in Antarctica - MAT-02 (spades assembly) (version 2) ...
TGATTCCCGTTTTGGAAGAAGTGGGAATGGATCAAGAAGAAGCGGCGAAAACTTTGGGAGCAAATGATTGGCAAATCTTCTGGAATGTGACGCTACCGAATATTCGCTGGGGCTTGCTTTACGGAGTGATTTTGACCAATGCTAGAGCAATGGGAGAATTTGGAGCCGTCTCTGTGGTGTCGGGAAATATTGCTAAAAAAACTCAAACTTTGCCTTTGTTTGTAGAGGAGGCTTACAAGCAGTATGCGACGCAAGCTGCATTTTCAGCGGCGGTTGTTCTCGGTTTGTTAGCAGTTGTTACTCTCGTACTTAAGGAGATTTTGGAACGAAAAACTAGCATCAAGGAAGTTGACAGTTGACAGTTGACTGTTCACTGTTCACTGTTCACTGTTCACTGTTCACTGTTCACTGTTGACAGTTTATACCGCAGTTTCGATCCCCCTAAATCCCCCTTAAGAAGGGGGACTTTGAGAATACTCCTGTCCCCCCCTTGTTAAGGGGGGTTAGGGGGGATCGAAGGGCTAATCGTCAAGCAGTAGTATTTTATCCCTGAAATCAATAAACATTAGGAGGCCCAAATGTTACATCAGAATAGTAGCGAATCTGAATTTGAGTCGATCGACAATTTTCACAAAACCCAAGACTCAGACATCCCGCAATCCGACAGTGGGGACACCAGACAAACTCAAACCCGCATTAGGATTCGTGTTCCTAAAGAATACCATCAGGAACCTGTCATCTCTAACCTGATTTCTGAATACGGTTTGAAGGTGAATTTTAATGCTGCTTTGTTGGGTGCTAAAACTACCGATGATGGTTGGTTTGATTTGGAACTTAACGGTACTGCTCAACAGATTGACAGTGCTCTGATTTATCTCAACGATTTAGATGTGGAAATCTGGAGCAATTCTAATAATCCTGTTGAGGAAAGTTGGTAATTAGTCAGTTGACGGTTGACGGTTGACTGTTGTCAGTTGTTACTGGTTACTGGTTACTTGTTAATTCCAGTAACCAGTAACCCATAACGCATAACCAGTAACCCATAACGCATAACTCTCGACCCTCAGTAATTACTCGGATTGACATTGTTTATAAAATGTGATAAGCATTTTATTTTAAAATCAGAAGCTTCGTGCAGGTATTATAAAAAAATATATTTTTGTAAAAGCCGGAACAACATCCCCTTTCGAGACTTCTAAGCAATCAAATTAAGTAATTTATTTTGGCAATACACAAAAATGTGTTGCTGTCAATAGATAATTGTTACGTCGAAGCACGGGCGATCGGCATAGGAAAAACATCTTATCGCTGCTAGGCTTGGTTTGTGTTATCACTTTGATGTGTGCGTGTACCAGAGGAATTAAATCATGGAATTTGACAAAGCACGGAAACAACAGATTGTTTTTGTAGATTCACAAGTTAAAGATTGCGAAAGTTTAACAGAAAGCATTAATCTCGATACAGAAGTTATTGTTCTGAAGGGCGATCGCGACGGCATTGAGCAAATAACAGAAACACTTAAAACACGGGAAAATATTGCAGCCGTCCACATCCTGTCTCACGGTGCGGCCGCCAGCGTCCAAATCGGCGCAACAGAACTTAATCTAAGTAACATTGAAACTTATCGCGATCGGCTAGAAGAATGGTTTGCCCTACCAGCCGAGGCAAACTCGAATTCTCGAATTACACTTAAACCCGAAATTCTGCTTTATGGTTGCAACGTCGCCGCCACAGAAGCCGGTGTTGCTTTTGTACAAAGGCTGAGTCAGCTCACCGGGGCAGAAGTTGCTGCTTCCGATAACTTGACTGGGAATGCCGCCTTGGGTGGAGACTGGGAATTGGAAGTTTCCACCGGGAAGATAGAGACGGCTTTGGCATTTTCGGCAGAGGCGAGAGAGGCCTATAGCGGGGTTTTAGTCGCCACATTTGGCGAACTGCTCACTAAGATCAATGAAGCTAACGCCGATCCAAATTTTAACCAGATCGACATCACAGGCAACATCACTTTAGGTGCCACAGACTTTCTGCCCCGAATTTCCACTCCCATCACCTTTACTGGTGGCGGTTTTATCCTAAATCTCAACGCTAAGCGGGGCTTCGTTGTAGATGGCGGTACTGTCAGTATTTCCAACCTGACCATTCAAAATGGACAGACACAGGGCGGTGCTGCCACTGCTGCTGGCGGCGGTGGTGGTGCTGCGGGATTAGGAGGTGCGCTATTTATCAATGGCGGTACTGTCACCATTGACAGCGTTACCTTTGCGAACAACAGTGCGATCGGTGGTGCAGGTGCTGCTGGGATCGGCGGTGCAGGTGCCAACAACGACCTAATCAACATATTTTCCCCAGGCGTAGGCACTGGGGGTCCCGGTGGCCCCGGCACTCCTCCCACCAGCGCCGCTGCAGGCGGCGCAGCTCCCGTCGGAAATATAGGCGGCGCAGGCGGTGCGGGCGGTAGTACCACCTTTGCTACCGGCATTGGCGGGACAGGCGGAACCGGCGGCATCGGCGCTCCCGGCGGGACAGGCGGTGCAGGTGGCACAGCTCCTGCTACCGGGACAGGCGGAACCGGCGGTGCAGGTAGCCCCGGCGGTGGTCGAGGTGCTGGTGGCGGTGCGGGTGGTGCGGGTGGTGCTACCAACGGCCCAGGTGGTGCAGGCGGCCTAGGTGGAGAGTTTGGCGGCGGCGGCGGTGCGGGTGGTGCTGGTGTCACTCCAGGTATCAACGGTGTCGGCGGTAATGGCGGTACTTTTGGTGGTGGTGGCGGCGCAGGCAACACCGGTGGCACCGGCGGCTTAGGTGGCACGGGCGGTACCACAGGAGGCGGTGGCGGTGCCGGTCTCGGAGGCGCGATTTTTGTCAACACTGGCACTCTAAATGTGACAAATAGCACTTTTAGCAGCAGCAGAGCAACGGGAGGCATTGGTGGCGGTAACGGTACTACAGGTTCGGGATTAGGCGGTGCAATTTTTGTACAGACTGGTACCGCCAACTTGACTAACACTACGATCGCCAGTGACCCCGCAGTTGTCGTCCCCCCTCTGCTGAATGCCAGCACTAACGGCGGCGGAATTTTCAACAATGCGGGAAGTCTCAATCTCAACAACACCCTCGTTGTTAACAATACCGTCCCAGCCGTGGCAGTCGCCACCAGCCAAGTTGCTGGAACATTCACTAACAACACCAGTTTTACAAACAATAACCTCCCTCCCGTAACTTGGCTCGGACCCCTGCAAAATAACGGTGGTCTTACCCAAACTCACGCTTTACTCAGCACTGCCCCGATCGGCGCTGGAGGTGTTATCAATGCTGGTACTACTGCCAATGCCCTCACTACAGACCAACGCGGTACTCAATTCGGTCAGCCCTTTGCCCGCAGGGTCAACGGTGCTGCTGACATCGGCGCTTATGAATACGGGCCCACAGTTACAGGGTTTAAATTTAACGACCTTAACGGGAATGGTGTCAGAGACCCCGGTGAACCAGGTCTCGCGGGCTGGACTATTACCGCAGGTACCAAGAGTGATTTAACATCTGCCGTTCCAGCCACTCTTGGCCAATACACTCTCAGGGATACTAAGTCTAATACCCCGATCGCAGAAACGCCACAAACCGGTTGGGTGCAAACTCTCCCCGCTACAGGCGCAACTCCCTACAGCACAGGTGTTGCTGACGCTGCTACGGGCAAAGATTTCGGCAACTTCCGGTTGATGACCATTAATGGTCTAGTATTCGATGATCAAAACGCCAACGGCACCCAAGACGCAGCAGAGACGACGGGATTACCCAGCATCCCAATCAACTTAATCAACTCCGTCACCGGAGCAATTATCACCAGCCAAAATACAACTGCCACTGGTACTTACAGTTTCCCCAACCTACCGCCGCTCACAGGCGGTGCTACCTACCGCGTCCGGGAAGTCGTACCGACAGGCTCCACAAAAACCACAACCGATCCCGCCGACATCCCCCTCCAAAGCGGTGCAACTGTCGCCGGCGGAAACTTCGGCAACTTCAAAAACATCACCATTAGCGGCACCAAATTCGAGGACAAAAACGGCAACGGAGTCCTAGATGGGACAGACGGAGCACCGGCAACTCTGTTTGATATTCAGTTACTCAACGCCGCCGGTGCAGTGGTAAAAACCCAAAGTACAACTACCACCGGCAACTACACCTTTACCGACATTGGCCCCGGCACATACACCCTAAAGGAAGTGCCAAAGACTGGTTGGCAACCAACTCTTGCCCCCACTGGTAGCATCACTACCAGCAGCGATACTCCCGTTACCAACACCGCAGCCACTCCCACCAACTTCGGCAACTTCCAGTTCGGCAAAATCGGCGGGCTCAAATTTAATGACCTCAACAAAAATGGCACGCAAGATGCTGACGAACTACCGCTAGCAGGCTGGACAATGTACCTGGATGCTAACAACAACGACAAGCAAGACCCAACCGAAACCATTGCCGTCACCAACATCACTGGTACTTACCAATTCACTAACCTGCCACCCGGAACCTACAACGTTCGGGAAGTACAGCAACCGGGCTGGATACAAACCGCGCCTGCCGCCAACGCAGCCACGCCTGCGATTTCCAGCGCGTTGACGATCGCCCTCACCAGCGGCCTCGACTCCCAAAACAACAACTTCGGCAACTTCTTTGAGTCGAGCACCATCAGCGGGCTCAAATTCAGCGACCTCAATCAAAACGGCAAGCAAGATTTGCCGGCAGAAGTGGGACTACCAAACTGGCAAATCTTCCTCGACTTCAATAACAGTGGATTCTTTGATGAGGGCGAACCGACTAACATCACCCTCAATGACGGGAAGTATACTCTCACCGGCATACCCGCAGGTACTTACCAAGTAAGGGAAGTCCAGCAAAACGGCTGGATCAAGACGACCCCCGACCCCGCCGACGTTACGGTTAAGGCCGGAGATAAGATCGCGGGCATTGACTTCGGCAACTTCCTACCTCAACCGGGCACGATCCGAGGTCTGAAGTTCCGAGACAACAACAACAACGGCATTCAGGATGCCGGAGAACCGGGTTTACCCAATTTCCAAATTGTGTTAACCAAGGTGGTAACTGGAACCCCTACTACTCCTGCTCCTGTTCCTGTTACTACCCCCACAGACAACAGCGGCAACTACCTGTTCACGAACCTAACGCCGGGAACCTACCGCGTCCGGGAAATCCCGCAAGTTGGGTTCACCCAAAGCAGCCCCAATCCTGCCGACATCGTGCTCACTTCTGGCACTACTGTCAGCAACATTAATTTTGGGAACTTCCCAAATCCGACTCCGATTGTGACGCCGACACCGACTCCGACGCCGACTCCGGCTCCAACTCCGATTTCGACTCCGGCTCCAACTCCGGCTCCGACTCCGGCTCCAACCCCAACTCCGACTCCTGCACCGACTCCGACTCCGACTCCAAATCCAACTCCGACTCCGACTCCAAATCCAACTCCGACTCCGACTCCAACTCCTGACATCACTACCCCTCTAGACCCGCAAACCACAGATTTAGTTTGCCCTCAAGAGTTTCTGAGAATCGAGGCTCCAAATGTGCCGGCGAGTCCTTCACGGAACAATGTGATCAACGGCAATAACGGCGACGATATTCTCGTGGGTAGCGCAGGTAGTGACTCCATTTTCGGATTGGGTGGCAACGATTTGATCTTTGGGCAACAGGGCGGCGACTATATCAATGGCAATACGGGCAACGATACTGTCTACGGAGGCATCGATAACGATATTCTCTTTGGTGGCAAAGGCTTTGACCTGATATTTGGGGATCTCGCCAACGATACTATTTTTGGTAATCGTGGCAATGACTCTATATCTGGGGATGAAGGTGATGATATAACCTACGGTGGCAAAGGCGATGATGTCATGTTGGGCGGCGCTGGTAACGATGAGTTAACTGGCGATCAAGGTAATGACACTCTTTGTGGCGGGGATGATGATGACATCCTATTTGGTGGTAGTGGAGATGACGTTATTTTTGGTGACGTTGGCGATGATCTTCTCTTTGGTGGCCTTGGCAGCGATACTCTGATTGGTGGCAACGGCAGCGATGGCTTCTTGTTGGCACTGGGCAGCGGTTCAGACACGATTATTGACTTCACTCAAGGAGTTGATTTGCTGGTTTTGGCGGGAGGCTTGGACTTCGGTCAATTGTCGTTGACTCAAACTAATGGATCGGCATCAATTAGCGTTGCTGGTACTGGTGAATTGTTGGCTACTCTGAAGGGTGTGCGATCGAGCTTGCTAACTGCTCAGGATTTCAACGTATTGGTTTAGTCGGCCCTCCGGCAGGGGTTTCAACCCCTGCCTCAAAGCTAAAGTCCTCGCTATGAGGACTGAAGAAGTAATACAGGGTATCCCAGGTTTATGAAGTAGGGACGCGAGTGCCCATAGGTGTCAACTTAACGTTAAACTCAGTCAGAGATTGGTGTTTAACTATCAAACGCAAGATCCCCCTAACCCCTACCCCCCCAGGGGGGAAAGAAGAGGGGGACAAGTAATATACGTAGGTTGGGTTGAAGAATGAAACCCAACACAATCTTCTAGTTAACGCCCTAGTTTCACTTCGTAAGGGCCCAACCTACAGATCTACAGAGCGGGATTTTATAATTATTCATCTGGACATGATATTACTCCTGAAAGCTTTAAAAAGAAAACAGCTTATAAAGTTACTGCCACTTTATCGAGTGGAATTCTCGATAAAGATGAAATTATAAAAATGGGTAAGTACCGCTCGAATCCCTGTAACCATGAGGTTAGAGTAGAAATTCTACTTTATGCTACGCCAGATATTTTATGCAGTCCTCAATGATTTATGTTCCTCAGTAGCGGTGGAGTTATGTCAACCCAAGGAACGCATTTCAGTAGAGATGTCTAATGGACTTCTCCTAAAAAGATAGCCGAGAACAGGCAGGATGCCTGTTCCACAATAATTATCGGAGATGTCTAATGGACACGACGCTCCTGGACTGAGAAATGCTATAACTAACCGCAGAGAATCTTGATGCAAAAAAAAATGGCGAGTTTGGCTGAGCCGGTGGTGTCGAAGATGTATAAGCAAATATGGTGGCTTGGATGCTCAACTAGCGAGACAAAAATCCCAAAAATATGCGGGCAATTCTCAAAAAATGGCTTTACCAAGAACGCCTGGTATTAATTACTGCAATTTCGATTGCCGGTACAGTCCTGGTAGTTCGCTGGTTCGGACTTTTGCAGTTGTGGGAATGGGCTGCTTTCGACCAGTTTGTGCGCTGGCGTCCGGCGGAACCAATTGACAATCGAATCTTAATTGTAGAAATTGGCGAACGTGATTTGCAAAAATATGGCTACCCAATTTCTGATGGTGTGATGGCCCAATTGTTACAAAAATTGAACGCTGGCAAGCCGCGGGCGATCGGTCTTGACATCTACCGAGATTTGCCAACTCAACCCGGTAACGCCGAATTGGTCCAAACTTTTAAAACTATTCCTAACTTAATCGGAATTGAGTTGCTCGCAGACGAAAGTCGTTTGGGAGTTCGCCCGCCTCCGGTACTCGACAAGCTCGATCGAGTTGGCTTCAACAATGTTGTCATTGATGCTGACGGTAAGGTACGCCGAATGTTGCTTTATACTTGGCCCTCTGATGGAAAAACTCATCAGAGTTTGGCACTCAAACTGGCTCTGCTTTATCTCGAAAGCGAAGGGGTTTCCCCTCAACCAGCCTCCGTCAATCCTAAATACTTGCAGTTAGGTAAGGGGGTTTTTCGACCTTTTCAACAGAATGAAGGTTCTTACGTGCGATCAGACAGCCGGGGTTATCAAATTTTGGCTTCCCTGCGTGGCCCCGTAGGCAGTTTTCGCACTATGTCCATCAGTGAGGTGCTTTCTGACAATGTACCAGCGGATTTTGTGCGATCGCGCGTTGTCTTGATCGGGTCCACAGCAATCAGCCTCAAGGATTTTCAGCAAAATGCTTACAGCTACGATTTGTTCACCCGTCCCCAGCAAATATCGGGAGTTGAACTTCAGGCTCATTTTTTGAGCCAAATTTTGAGTGCGGCCCTTGACGGGCGTGGGGGTATCAATGTTTGGTCAGACTCTGCGGAGTTGGTGTGGATTTTGATATGGTCTTGGGTGGGAGCAAGTCTTAGCTGGAAATTGCGATCGCTAAGTCGATCGGCTTGGTGTTTGTTGAGTATCAGCCTCTTTTTGAATACCACATTGTACTTAGCTTTCTTAGCTGGTTGGTGGCTACCTTTAATTCCCCCAATCCTCAGCCTTTTGGGTTCTGGTGCCGCAGTTGTGGCTTCTCTGGCCCACTTGCAAGAAGAATTGAAACGGTCTAAAGAATTTTTACTCTCGCTAATTGATACAATTCCCGACCCTATTTTTGTCAAAGATCAAAATCACCGACTCCTGGTTTTAAATCAGACTTATTGTCGATTTATCGGCTCTTCTTTGGAAATGCTAACTTCTAAAACAGATTACGATTTATTTCCCAAAGCCGAAGCAGATATATTTTGGGAGCAAGAAGAATTAGTATTAAAAACTAATCAACAGCTAGAAAATGAAGAAAATTTTACCGATACTAACGGCATCACCCATTTAATTGCTACTAAAAGGTCGCTCCATAAAGATGCCGCTGGTAATTTATTTTTGGTAGGAATTATCAGAGACATTACTGAACGCAAGCTTTTGGAAGAAGCACTAAAGCAGAAAAATGCTGAACTCAGCCACCAAGCAGATCACGATATTCTCACGGGTTTGCCCAACCGCAAACTTTTTTATGAACGATTGAATCAATCTTTAGAAAAAGCATTGATTAATAATGAATTAGTAGCTTTACTTTTCTTAGATTTAGATGGATTTAAGTTGATTAATGACACTCTCGGACACAATATAGGTGATTTGCTCTTAAAAGCAGTTTCCGATCGCCTTAAAGGCGGATTGCGAGGGAGTGATACGATCTCACGCTTGGGTGGCGATGAGTTCACAGTGATTTTGCCTGCAATTCCAGGTCGCGAGGAAGCTGCGAAAGTAGCTGAAAAAATCCGTGATGCAATTAAAGAACCTTTTGTATTAGAAGAACATACAGTTTCTGTAACTACCAGTATTGGTATTAGTTTGTATCCTATTGATACTCAAGATCGGGATGTTTTGGTGAATAATGCCGATGCTGCAATGTATCGTTCTAAGGAAGCTGGTAAAAATCAATATCAGTTTGGTTTAATTGTAGCCGAATGAAGTAGGTAATGGGTAATGGGTAATGGGTAATGGGTAATGGGTAATAGTTAATTGCAGGATGGGTAATTGTTCATCATCTTAGCTACCGACTATTATAGCGGTTCTCACGTAGGTGAGGTATCCTGGGCTGTTAATTAACAATACCTCAATTCCCCAATCTAAAATCTAAAATCTAAAATCTAAAATCTAAAATCTGAACCAGTACCTCATATATCTGAGAAAAGCTATATTTCTGACCCATTACTCATTTGGTATAACACCACACAGATATTTTAACTAATCATGAAACTTATTAAAAAAATTTGCGTCTAGGTTTAGTGCAATATTAATTTTTTATTAAGATAAAGCACGGAACCCAAATTAAACAGGGCAAGAAAGCCTTAATTTAAGAGGGTTTCAGCAATTTCACCAAGCTTAATTAAAAAAAATGTAAAGACCTCAGTGAATTTACGTAAGTTTAGGGATATAATGAATTTTAGGGAATTGCATCTACGGAAGTGAACACTATGGGTACTTTGATTCAGCTCACAACAATGGCAACGCTGGCTACCTGCCTGCAATTGAATATTGGCAGCGCAGCGTTTGCTGCGGGACAAGTCAGCAACTCGAGTGGTAATTTAACACAAGGTCGATCGACCTGGAGAGCTTCAGATAACTCCTTGTTTGACAATTACTCGAAATACGAACCAGACCCGAATGGGAACCCGAAAAGTGACGGTACGGGCACGCGCTAACGCCAGTTTTTTAATCTGCCGATCGCCAAAATTTAACACAAGCGAATTCTGTTCCCCTAACTTCAGAAATTATCGAACTGTTATAATTTTCTGAAAACATTAGCGGTCGCTATCACTAACCTGGATTTAAAATAACAGTAGATTTCTCCCAATTGCTGTTTTGAGTTAAAGTGTGCCTGCACCAATCCACATCAGAAAGTGGATAGTCAAGTCGGTAATGTCCGCCTCGACTTTCAGTCCGAAAAGCAGCACTTTTGAGAATTAAGTAGCCAATATCCAATAAGTTGCCAACTTCTCCCCAATTTCTTAACAACACGCTGTTTTCTGCATCAGCAGGGGAAAAATTGATAATTTGTCCGGGTTGCAACTTCAGCAAAGTTTGACTCAAAGACAAAGAGGCAAATTCTTGTCGCCAAATTTCAACTTGAACAATCGCACTTTCCAAATCCCGCTTTCCGCGGCAAATTCCTGCACTCTGCCACACCAAATTCGGCAATTCAAGTCGCAACTTCTCGATCGCCTCAATTTCCGAAGCCTGAATCGATTTTTCTAAAATTTCCGGTGAATCGTCTTTATTATCGACTGCTTTCTGGCTAATACCTTCTACCTTCAAAAGCGCCATTTGCGAGCCAAAAACCAGACATTCTAGCAGCGAATTACTCGCCAACCGGTTGGCACCGTGTACTCCCGTGCTGGCAGTTTCTCCCACCGCGTACAAGCCCGGAATCGAAGTTTGATTGAACTTGTCAGCGACAATCCCTCCCATCCAGTAATGAGCCGCGGGTGTCACTGGCACGGGTTCGGAAAACAGGTCAATTCCCCAATCGGCACACACTTGGATAATATTCGGAAACCTGTAGCGAAGTCGATCGCAGTCGATCGGGCGCAAATCCAGCCAAACATGAGGTTCCCCAGTCTTCTGCAAGTGGCGGAAAATAGCACGGCTAACGATATCGCGAGGTGCGAGTTCCCCGCTGGGGTGATAGTCAAAAGCAAACCGATATCCTTTACCGTCAACCAAGTGAGCACCTTCTCCCCGCACCGCTTCGCTAATCAAAAACCGAGGCGCGCCCACTTTACTGAGGGCTGTAGGGTGAAACTGCACAAATTCTAGATCTCGTAGCAGGGCCCCGCTGCGCCACGCAATTGCTACCCCGTCTCCGGTGCTTACCGATGGGTTAGTCGTTTGAGCAAATACCTGTCCACCGCCGCCGGTTGCGAGCACTACAGCCTGTGCCGACAGCCACTTGACTGTAGAGCCACAAATTGCGCTAATTCCCTGACAGCGGCCTGTTTCGGGGTGTCGCCACAAACTCAGAGCAAAAGCTGGAGATACTAATTGAATATTTTTGCGGTTCAATACTTTTGCCGTTAGTATACTTACAACCGCTTTGCCTGTGGTGTCGGCGGAGTGGAGCACGCGGCGACGGGAATGGGCTGCTTCTAGGGTGAGTGCTAAATCTGCCCCGGTGCGATCGAATGCAACGCCCATTTTTACCAAAGCATCAATACACTCAGGCGCTTGTTCTACTAAAAATTTCACCGCTTCCAAGTCGCAAAGACCACCCCCGGCGACGAGTGTATCCTGAACGTGCAGCGCCGCAGAATCTTCAGGGGCGATCGCAGCAGCAATCCCTCCTTGGGCCCAATCGCTAGCAGAAACAGGCAGGGTATTCTTATTAATCAAGCCAACCTGCAAGTGTTCTGGGAGGCAAAGTGCCGTGTACAGACCCGCCGCCCCGGCACCTACAACCAATACGTCAAATTTGTCAGTCATTACTTCGCAGTCAGGCGATTTTAGATTTTAGATTTTAGATTTTAGAATTATTTTAGCTTGACACTTCCGTCGTCTTGAAAAGTCAAAGGCAGAATTCATCAGCTTCCAGAAAAAAATCTTTTCTTTCTGCCTTCTGCCTTCTGCCTTTTGCCTTCTGCCGACCGATCAGAGCCAGTGCTATCTAGTCGTACAGACCATTGTTCAACCTGGTGTCTCCTTCAATAAAGACGGATTCAACATCAGTCACGGTGAATTTGCCCATGTTGGCTTGCAACAACTTTTTCTGAGGTTCAGTCAAGTTGGAAATATTGAGTACGTCCTCAATTTTTTCGTAAGGAGCATTCTTAATAATTAGTCCAGCCAAAGTGGGATACAGCCCTCGATACTCCCGAAAGTCCCGGACAGCGCTGTTGTTCAAATCAAGTTTTTTGCCATATTCTGTGGCCAGCTTTTCGTCAGCGCGATTGGTTCTAGACGGTGCTTCAATGGCTATGAGCGAGGATGATGGCAATACAAAACGGCTCAAAGAAGCCGCGATCGCACTTTGGTCTCCTGCCCATGCAAAACAGCCCAGCACTAAGCCCAATACTGCCAATAGACGACCCAATCGTTTCATGAAGTTATGTCTCCCAATTTAATAAACAGCATTTATGTAGAGATTACCATTTTGCTTATGCAGTTTTCGCAAGAAATCTGGCATCGGCACGGACTAAGCATCATTCCCTAACTCTTGCCACTTGATTTCAAAAAAGTGTCCAAGTCAGCATAGGTACCGCCATAAGTCACAGTCGGAGTGTCGTAACCTTTCAAATCAACGATGTGCTGTTCAAAAGCGTTGTCGGCACCCAATTTGGCAAGGTATTTGTAGGTAGTTTCTCCTACGGCAATGTCCTTGCCGAGTTGCTTAGTGCAAGATTCCAAACGGAAGGCTGCATTGACAGTATCTCCCAAGGCCGTGTAGTCCGATCGATCGCTGCTACCAGAATTTCCTACCATTGCATAACCGGTGTTAATTCCAGCACCAACTCGCAAAGGAAAAGGTAGGGGGTAGCGACTGCTGAGTTCGTCCGTTGCCTTGTGTAGTTGGCTCAAAGCTTGACAAATCCGCATCATTTCCTCATTGCTAACACCGTCAGTTTTGTGGAACCAGACTGCCATGATTGCATCACCGATGTATTTGTCCACCCAACTGCCGTGTTTGCGAATGATCTGTCCTGAAGAACGGAACCAACTGCCGATGACTTCGGAGAGAAGAGTTTCGTCTAGCTGCCGAGTCAACACTGTAAAGTCTCGGATGTCCATTACCATCACACTGATCAGGCTGCGAACCGTCAAAGTTGCCGTAAAATCTTCGGAGTCTGTCTCGTGTGCCCGATCGATTTGGCCGCTAGCGGTTGGGTTATAGAAATCCAATTCGGTTTGGCCAAACATAAGTCGATCGCCATTTCTCAGTGTTACGGGAATACTTACCCGCCGCCCGTTGACAAAGGTACCATTGCGGCTGCCCAAGTCGATCAGGTAGAATTCTCCGGTTTCCATTTGCTGTAACATCGCGTGATTGCGGGAAATCCAGCGATCGATTAACACAAAATTATTGTCATCACTCCGCCCTACTGTCCAGCAATTGCTGCCAGCCAGCGGCAAGTAGCGATTGCCGCCTTCTGTGCGAAGTACCATATGTGGGTTCGTTTGCAAAATCACCACAGTCTCAGAAACGACATCAATTCGATTGATTTGAGGTTTTACACTTAAGATTTTAGATTGACCGGGGACTTATAACTGAATTGTTTTGCTAAAAAACCGCAAATCGGTTGTTCTAAAATTTCAGGTTATTTACTCGATTTTTGATGCACCTGACTGACCTAGTATGACCGAATTTCATGGCAGCTACAAGCGGGCTTATCTATTTTGGCTGCAAAAAGTTATCCTGATGTAGGAAGACTTAAAAATTGCTGGCCCTATAGTTATTTAACTACTAACGAAAGAAGTTTATGTTGTCAAAGAGAATTTTGCCTTGTCTGGATGTGAAAGCTGGCCGCGTAGTCAAAGGTGTCAATTTTGTCAACCTTCTGGATGCTGGCGATCCGGTAGAAATGGCTCAGGTTTACAATGATGCCGGTGCAGACGAGTTGGTGTTTCTGGATATTACGGCGACTCACGAAGACCGGGATATTATGATTGATGTGGTGTATCGGACTGCCGATCGAGTTTTTATCCCTTTGACGGTGGGTGGCGGTATCCAATCCTTAGACACGATTAGAAGTTTGTTGAGGGCTGGCGCTGATAAGGTGAGTATTAATTCAGCGGCGGTGCGCGATCCGGGCTTGATCGACAAAGCGAGCGCTCGATTTGGCAATCAATGTATTGTAGTGGCGATCGATGCCCGCAAACGGCATGACGCAGATAATCCTGGTTGGGATGTGTATGTGCGGGGAGGGCGAGAAAATACGGGCAAAGATGCGATCGTCTGGGCAAAAGAAGCTGAACAGCGTGGCGCAGGCGAACTGCTGGTAACAAGCATGGACTCTGACGGCACTCAAGCGGGCTATGACTTGGCCTTAACCCGAAGTATTGCTGAAATGGTGGAAATTCCGGTGATTGCTTCCGGTGGCGCTGGAAACTGCCACCACATCTACGAAGCCGTGACTGAGGGCAAAGCAGAAGCAGCGCTGCTGGCTTCCTTGCTGCATTTCGGCCAGTTAAGCGTCGGAGAAATCAAGACTTATCTGGCAAAATGTCAAGTTCCGGTGCGACAACAGTAGTCTGCATTTTTAAGGGCATGGGGCATGGGGCATGGGGCACTTGTGCTGCCCTTCGACTACGCTCAGGAACCGCGAAGTCGAAGTATGGGGCATAGTTTCTTTTTCTGCCCTCTTCCTTCTTCAAAATATTCCCTGAGAAGGATTTCAAGCGATCGCTTTTTCAGATAAAAATATATTAAGCTTGATTTGAAAGAAAGCAACTGCTAAGTGCTATTGCTTATATCAAACTTGAGTTAAAGATTGTGCAGAATTTGAGCGAGGTTCAACCTGTTAACAATCTCAAAGATCAAAAATTGTAAAAACGGAGAATTCTTTTATGTCTTTTATCACCTTTAACTTTCCTGCCAAGCGTTTAGTTCGCACTTTAATAGCTGTTTGTTTTTGTGCATTAATGTTTGTTTCTAATGCTTTCCCAGCTTTTGCAGTTACCAGCAGCCCCACCAAAGGTGAAGATAAACTTTTGGGTATTGAGAAAGAAGCTCAAGAAGTTGTCCTGAAAAACCCGATGTCTCTCGAAGAAACTCAGAAAAAAGCCAACGAAGGGATTAATGAAGTTCAGGGAGCTGCTGACAGCGAAAAGATGAAAAATCCTTCTAATACAAAAGCTACATCCTTTGAGCAACAAGTCAGAAAGGCTGTTACCAAAATCAAAGATTAACTTATCTCAAATCCGGTGGACTCAAAATTATTGATATTACCCGCAGTCAGGACACGGCAGTGCCGTTTCCCTACAATATGATTTTGGGTTGGGGTAGGGACACGGCACTGCCGTCTCCTCTACAATATGATTTGGGTTTGGGAAACGGCTTTGCCGTTTCCTCTCCGGTTAGATACCCGACTTCTTCAAGAAGTCGGGTATCTGAGTATTTGGGTTAAATCGAATAAAACAGTGGAAAAGATTTGGCATCTTTCGGCTTTACAAAAACTCTTTGCTGCGGCTGTAACTGCAATTGGTCAAACTTTTCTCGCGTCAAATTAGCATTTAGCACTTGACCGTCATCTAAAGTCAATTCTA
>Ga0335395_10001354_pt1 | contig 15537 bp, 7 predicted proteins | sample MAT02_FD_205744 | JGI IMG/M metagenome (GOLD analysis project Ga0335395, IMG submission 205744) | Freshwater microbial communities from Lake Fryxell liftoff mats and glacier meltwater in Antarctica - MAT-02 (spades assembly) (version 2) ...
CGTTATGATTTTCTGTTCCCAATACCTTGTGTAGCTTAGCTCTATTTGGAACTTTACCTGTCTTAAAGAAGAGTTGTCGGGAATAGTAAACTCCACAATTGATTAATTTAGAGGCTTCACTACACAGGAATTCTAAGACTGCTTTCAAATCTTTGGCTGGACTGATTAGATTTTGCTGGCATCCATACATTCTGTTTTTCTCCTTGGTTTATATTAGCATAGTATTCGCAATTCAAGGGTAAAGTATGCCTACAAAACAACCAATACAAAAAAAATATTGAAGGCGTTTGAAACCGCTACCGAGTTCCTCCCCATGTCTAAAGCCAGGGGCTTCCCTCTCGTTTTCTTGTGAAACTAAATTAAACCTGTTATTTGAAAAAAGTTACAACTTATAACAAAATTATAACTTGCCCAGCGCGCTGGTTTTCGCTTCCCGACGCAACTCCTCTGTTTGTTTGTAGTTGGCAGATTGTCTGTCGGCGATATTTCCCGCTAGTTGCGGTGCTAGCAGGTTGAGTTGCAATTACCGCGTCTGTACTTGTAGCATCCCCGACAATGGAGAAAACTGGCACTCAAGGATTTTAAGTATCTATGATAACACTCAACTATCTAATCTTGGGGCTGACTTACTTGGGTTTCGGTTTGGGATATTTGCCGGGGCTGCGGATGAACCGGGCGGCGATCGCAATTGTCGGGTCAGATGAGTGCCGTAGCTTTGGACATACTCGACCTCAAAACTGCTTGGCTGGCGCTCGACCCCAGTACGATCGTTTTTTTGCTCGGAATGATGGTGATTAATTCAGCCTTGGGAGCATCGGGTTTTTTTCAACTCGCTTTAGAGTTTTTAACTCGCTTCACCCGTTCTCCTTGTGGCATTTTAATCGCCGTTACTTTTGGCAGCGGCATTCTGTCGGCATTTTTTCTCAACGACACTACCCTATATTGCTAGCCCCTTTAATCCTGAGTTTAGCTCGCTCCTTATCTCTCAATCCCATCCCTTATCTTTTAGCTTTAGCGGGAGGTACTAATTTAGGCTCGGTAGCAACTGTAAGCGGCAACCCGCAAAATATTCTCGTCGGTACTTTTTCAGGAATTAGTTATTTAGAATTTGCCCGTTCTCTAGCACCCATAGCCTTAATTTGTTTGCTCGTACAAGTAGCTTGGTTGTGGTGGCTTTATCCCGAAGTGCGTTCTTGCAAATCTTTGCCGGCGGTTCCCCAAATCCGGTATCGATTGTTCAAACCATTACTAACCAAAAGTTTGTTGGTGACAGCAGGACTTTTAGTAGCTTTTTTAATCGGAGCACCTTTAGCAGAATCTGCCTGGATAGCTGCCAGTATATTGTTAATTACTAGGCGCGTCAAGTCCGATCGCATTTTGCAAGGAGTTGACTGGAATTTGCTAGTAATGTTTGCGGGATTATTTATAATTACCAAAGCAACTCAACAACTGGGTTTATTAGACAATCTAACGAATTTTACAGGTACACCATTAAATTTGTTAGCAGTAGCAGTAATTCTGTCTAACTTAATTTCTAACGTACCGGCAGTGTTAGTTCTGCAATCAGTGATTGTCAAAACAGATACCCAAGCTTGGCTGTTGTTAGCAGCCGGTTCCACTCTGGCGGGAAATTTAACTTTGTTGGGTTCTGTAGCTAATTTGATTGTCGCGGAAGTTGCCGCAAAATCAGGCTATAACTTGACATTTAAGCAACATTTGCAGTTCGGGCTGCCGCTGACTTTCGTTACTTTGGGAATTGCCTATTTTTGGCTGTACTAAAAGGCGACTGCCATTACCTGAGATTTCAAGATTAACTTTTCTTCCCTTCCCCCTCTTCCTTCGCGTCCTTAGCGCCTTCGCGGTTCATTAAAACAGCAAAACTAGCTATTTTCCAAGACTCTATCTTAAAACCTCTCCCTTGAGACAACTTTTCCGACAAATTGGCAGGTCTTTCTAACAAATCGACTGACTCTAAAATCTCCAATTCCAAATCGCTCTCCAATTCTAACACGGCCTGCTTGCCCTCGGATTCATAACACCGCAAAATCCAGACATTAGCATCATCTTCCGACTGTTTAAACGCCATCAACACTAAATTTTTTGCAGACAAATCCAAGAATTTCCCCACTGCGGGTAAACTCTTATTTCGGTTTTCCCCTAACTGCGGGAGTACCTTTACTAACAGCGGCAAATTTAACTCGTAGCCCTGTCGAACTGTGCCGGCATCTTGCCAATTTCCAGCGTGGGGATAGACTGCACAAGTAAATTCCGAAACTCCTTTATCTGCTTGTTCATCTGGCCAAGTCGAACCCCGGAGTAAAGTCAGCCGAATTTGATTTGGTTGAATGTCGCAACCGTATTTACAATCGTTGAGCAAACTCACTCCAAAACCGTTATTGCTGATATCTGTCCAGCGCAAAATCGGTACTTCCCATTTGGCTTTTTCGGCGGCTGTTTGCGGTTTGGTTGTGCGCGCGATCGCACCGCCGGGAATTTCGCAAGTTGCAAAATCTGCTTCTACATTTAACCCGAAGGCTGTTTTGACTAAAACGTGAGTTTCTTGCCAATCTGTAACTGTCTTAATTTTCAGCAGTGGTGAACCTACTTCTACTATATAATCTTGGCGAAACTCGGATTTTCCAATTTGCATAACTACGCGCAAACTCTGCCGCAATTCTCCCCGCTCAATCCAAGAAATTTCTTTGAGTGTCGGCGCGGGTAAAGGATGTTTTTGATAATTCGGATCGATGTTCCAAGCATCCCAATATTGACCGCTATCTTGAAAGGCTTGCAGTTGATTGCCTCCGGCTGCATTCAACACTTCTCTATGATTGACTTTATCCCAAATGCTGGATAAATTACCAGTTTCTTGGTCTATTATTGCCAGAATAAGTTCATTTTCTAAGAGGATTTGTGGGGCGGGAAAATGCGTTTCTTGACAAAGTGCGTTTTTTTGTGCTATACCGTATGTAAGTTTCGGTAAATCTGTCTTTTTTTCGGTGGCTGGACTCGCGGACGGATCATTTAGGGTTTGAGAGTCTTGACGACAGAGCCAAAACACGCGGTAGCCGATCGCCGGAACATCCTCTGCACAAAATAACATGGTAAATTGCGATGGCGGTCGATCGCTCCTGACAATCTGCGAAATCAGCCGCTGTCCCGACAAATCGTAAATTTGCCAAGCCGAATCATCGGAATCTGGAAGAGTTACGGCGACAACCTCAGAGCGCGACCAATTGAGAGTATTAAAAATCAGAATCGGTTGAGCGTCCGGCTGCGGGGGAGAAGGCAGGGAAATTTGAGCAGCGATCGCATCTAAAGATTGTAGCAGGATTTGGCGCGACGCGCGATCGGCCTCGGCAAAGGCTAGATTAGCATCCGCGTAGACTTGGGCGATCGCAGAACCGGGCAAAATATCGTGAAACTGGTTAAACAACACTTGTTTCCAAGCTGATTCTAACTCAGATTTCGGATAAACCGCACCAGTGCAGATTGTTGCGATCGAAGACAACAACTCCGCTTGATAGAGCAAATCTTCACAGCGGCGGTTTTGGCGTTTTTGGTCAGCGCGAGTCGTGTAGCAGCCCCGGTGAAATTCTAAATAAAGTTCGTCCTTCCAAATCGGGAGAGTGCGGAGATTTTTGAGTTGTGAGATAGAAGGATTTGCATCCGAAATTCTCGACAAATTGGAAAATTCTAGCGCCCGCAAATTCCCGACAGTTTCGCCAACTTGCAAATTCTCCTGATTATCCGATTCTGGAACATCATTTTCGGGCAAAGTTGCCGCAACTTCCGGCAAAAACTGACTCTCAATCAAAGCCAAATAATCAACCGCTTTGGCAAACTCCAACCTGGGGAAAAAAGGCGACAATTTCCAGCGTTTCGCCACCTCTAGCATATCGCGAGTCGGGCCGCCACCGTGGTCGCCAACTCCCGGCAACCAAAGAGCATCTGGCAAATTAGTCTTAACTTGCCAGTCAAAAGCATGACTTGCCATTTTGACAGATTGTATACTTTCGCCGATCGCCCCAGACATCATGCTAAATATTTTAGTACCATCCAACCCTTCCCACCAAAACGCACCATAGGGAAATTCCGTCGAATCATTCCAGCGCAACTTCTGAGTCACAAAATAATCAACTCCACCGTCGCGCAAAATCTGAGGTAATTGCCACCCAAAACCAAAAGTATCCGGTAGCCAAGCCACCCGCATCAATTCCCCAAACATTTCCCTTGCATAACGCTGTCCGTAAACAACTTGTCGCACCATTGATTCAGCCGAAATCAAGTTTAAATCCGGTTCAACCCACATCCCGCCAACAACTTCCCAACAACCCGCGGCCACCTGTTTTTTAATCGCAGCAAATAAGTCCGGGCGGTGCTCTTCCATCCAAGCATAAAGCGCCGGAGTTGAATGGCAGAAAATCAAATCTGGAAACTCCGATTGTAATTTCAATACCGACTCAAAAGTTCGTTCTGCGGCTTCCCAAGTTTCCGGGACAGGCCACAACCAAGCTAAGTCTAAATGAGCGTGACCGACCAAATAGATTTTACTTGTATATATAGATTTCGCGCTGCCATTTTCTCCTATATATATAGATGTAGCATTACGATTTTCTCCCACCTCAAAAACTCGATCTATTCTTCCCTCTGTGTTCTCTGTGGCCTCTGCGGTTAAATCATCTAACTCCCCAGAAAAAGATGTCCCCTCACCATTTTCCCCTATATATATAGATGTAGCATTACGATTTTCTCCCACCTCAAAAACTCGATCTATTCTTCCCTCTGTGTTCTCTGTGGCCTCTGCGGTTAAATCATCTAACTCCCCAGAAAAAGCTCGGAGATATCCCAGTAAATTGTGCCGCAAAACAGAGAGCGAGCGATCGAACTTAGCGCGATTCGGCAAAGCAGACCAATCAATCAAATTAACCGCCAAATCAATCTCAGATTTCAGCGTTTCCCCCTTGACAAACCTGGGGTGATTTGCTATAGTTTCGGTGGGGAGGTATTGGGAATTTTTATTTTCTAAGTTTCGAATTAGCGAATTTTGCAAAATCTCTAATTCGTCCGCCACAAAACCCGGATCGAAACAAGCAGAATCTGCAGCTTCGTACAAGCAAATCGATCGCACTAAAGCACCATTATCGTGCCCCGGACTTACCAAGCGCAACATCACAAAAAATTCATCACCCGGATTGACCGACGCACTCAACAAAACTCGATCGGCACAATCGAATAAATCACCTTGTCCGACCAACTCACCGCCCACAAAAATTTGAGCATCTTCGGCCCACCAAGTCAAGCCCAGCAGCAATCGCAAACCAGCCACAGGATACCCGTGCAAATTGTCAGGAATGACAAATTTCTGCCCTAAATAAACAACTTGCTTCCCAGACAACCAAGCAATATGTCCTTTTTCGTTAAGTTCCGCAACCTGCTTGTTAGAAATACCTACCGAACCGATAACAGCAGAGTCAGCATCGCAGTACCTCCAACCAGACTGAACCTCCACTTGGCTGAGGCGGCGCAGCTTCTCTACAACTTCAGAAATATTATTGCTAGCGGGTGTCACAGAAGCGTTCATTTTTAGCTAAAATAGGAATTGCGTAGGAATCAGGATCGGAATCGAACCGCGAAGGCGCAAAGGACGCGAAGAAATAAGGGTTTCAGAGGTTTTGAAACTGCGATTAATATCTCGGTTTGATTTTACAGCAAAATTTAGCAATTCCGGCGCGAATCTAAAACCTGAATTCAATAATTAAACTTATGTCTAACGGTTACTCTGGCCCATACCAAAGCCGAATATTAAATTTTATATCCAAACAGTCCCGCCAAGTCGCCGATAATTGCGATCGCACTTGGCGACAAATTAAACAAACAACCCTCAACAGCACCCAAATTCTACTTTATCCAGCTTACTTGCTGGTGCAAAGTTCCCGAATGTTGACCAGACAGTTGCGGGAATCAAGTCCCAAAGTAGATTTACCCGAATTGCAAAAAGATGTCGGGGACGAAAATCCCGATTTGCTAAAAAATTGGGATGAGGGGGAAATGTCGGAAAGTTCGATCGGCAAAATCCTGCAATTAGCCGAAAATCTGCTAAACTCGTCGCAAACTGCCAAAACTTTAGCTAGCTTCCCGCTGTTAATAAATCAGACAAATCCAGCAACGCAGAAACCCGCTAGCGGTTTGCATCCAATCAACTCAAACGGACAAACCGCAAAGCATCAAACAACTTCCGCATTAAAACATCCGCTAACCAAAACTCAATTAGACAGCAAACCAAAAGTTAGCGCAATCGCGACTTTCATTCCGGCGCGCACTTTAGTTTTGGTGGGAAGAGAAAATCAGGTGTTAGATATTTTGACACCCCAACAGCAGGAACTGCTGGAAAATCAGATAACTTGGGAAGTCGCCAACAACGGGCCGGAACGGCGGGAAGTTGCCCAAAAAGAATTAAAATTTAATCTCGGTTTGGAGTCGGCTGCTAAAAAATCTCAGTTAGCGCCGGTGCGTCGTTTTTGGGAATTGATGGCCTGGCTTCAGACAAGTCCGGTTGCTGTGAAAAGAAATCAGTTTGGAGAATCAATTTTTGCAGTCAAAAAATCGATCGACCGCAACGCTATCTTACTCCAAAAAGCCGCAGCGCAGATGGCTGCTGCGACAACCGCACCGCAGTCGATTGCTCAATCAAATTCCACTGACGGCAATATCCCAAAATTAGAAACTAATTTTAACAACAAGCTCGATCGAGCACCCAATCCTCTCTCCTTTGTTACCTTACTCGATCGCGCCGCCGTCAACCTCGAAGAATTTACCGTCCCCCCAGCCGCCAAAACCACCGCAGCCAATCCAGAGGTAAAATTTGATACATTAGCCGCGCAAACTAATTTAGGTCTTACCGGCCGCGAAATACTGGAAAAATACGCTCAAAACATCGAAAAAATGATTTGGTCGTCCGTAGACCACCTGCTGGGAAAAGAAACAGCAGCCAGCGATAGCACGGAAAAGTCCGTAGCAATTCGGTATTATTTGCAACAGCAAGGACAGTTAGAAAAAACGGAAAACAGCCAGGAGGTCGATCGACCTTGGTTGAATTGGCAAGACTTATTCGGGGAACCAGTGCCGCAGCACTCGATCGAGGGAAGTTCCGAACCCGACGGCGCAACAGATGAAAGCTCATTATCACAAAACAGCTCAAAAGTCAAGCAGGAAATTGCAGGAGTGGCAGAAGGTCGATCGACCGCCGTCTCAATATCGCCCTACCCCAAATCAATTCACCGCCTGCTCGCCGGACTCAAGCAGAGCTTGCTCGCACCAGAGTCAAAAAGTCAACCCCCAAAAGCCTCAAATTTAGCAGTAACTCAAAAAAATAGCCCTGCACCCGCAACAGCATCAACCCCAGGGGGGACAAAGGAAACCCAAGTGCCAAAATATACAAACCCCAACACCGCACAAAACAGCCAATCCCCAGCAGCAATCACCCAGCAAACCAGCAAATATACCCCAACAGCGACAGCCGCCCAACCAACAAATCACAGCGCCACCGTCCCGCCTGCAGACGAATACTTAGAAACAAAATCCGAATCAATGGGTTACATTAAACACCCGCTAGAACAAGTGCTCGAATGGCTCGACCTACTCATGGTGCGACTAGAAAATATTTTAGAGCAACTTTGGAACTGGGCAAAAACCAATTGGCCAACAATCCTCAAAACCAAAGATAAAATTGAGTAATCTTTAGCCTATGATAAAAAAAGTTGCACTCGCAGCAATCAGCTCAGTATTAAACCATCTTTGGAGGCTCCCATAGTGCTAACCCTCAAAATCGTAGTTAATGTAGTTGTCCTATTTTTTGTTTCCCTGTTCATATTTGGATTTTTGTCCAATGACCCAGCCCGGAACCCCAACCGCAGAGACATGGAATAAGCCAGTTATCTGGGCCGCTAGTTCGGGGGCCCGACACCGCAGCCCCCGAACCAGGGCGCGAAGCCACAAAAATGACTCAATCAAAACTTGACCTCGCACCACCAGCGAGGTTATGTTGTGGCAAAACAAAGCCGTTTGCTAGGAAATATTCGCTGATTGTCGCGAAACATCTAGCAAGCAACCAAGTTTCTAAAGATGAGCCAGCCAACAACTGCCCGCACCCAAAAAATTCAGGTTAACTTTGAAAAGTTGCCTGTTAAGTGCGAAAATTTGGACGATCGATTCTCAACTGTGACATTACTCCGCCCTAAAAGGGCAAAGCTTCTAAACCTCACGATTTAGATTTTCTGGTTGTTTCCTTGCGGTTTTTCACCCACTATCTGGATATGTAGTTACCCACATATCCCCGACGCACGGAATTGCCCAGACAGTTTCCTTTCCCGACTATCCATCGGTACAAATACAAGGAGAGTTTATATCGTTTGCCGGAATCAGCTTATGCCTGACTTTTACTCTCAAGATATCCGTTGTTTGCTCTCGGTATATACATTCTAGCACAAAGCCGTCCTACAAAAACGGGGTTTTAAACCCATTAATTTGATAAAAAACCTCTAAAATCGAAAATCTAATGTCAGCTATAAAAAAATCTCGAAAATCTAAAATCTAAAACTTGTTCTGAGCGAAGTCGAAGAATCTAAAATCTAAAATCGGATGACTCACCTGTTGTAACTATGCCATATCCGGTACCGCCGCCCGAACCACCTGCCATCATCTACATCGCGAAACCAAAGAAAGCAGCCCTAACTGTCGCAGCCAGTGATGGAGACACCCCCAGCAACTCCGCAGAAACACCGGAACCAAGCCCAGAAATCGTTCAGCCACCCCAGCAACCGGCCCAAGTAGAAGAAGCAGCACTCCTCGATACCACCCCAGCCACCAACCAACAGCCTCCAGAAATCGCACACCCCGCAGCCACAGTCGAAAGCGACGAAGCAGTAGAAGGATTTCAGCGCCAGGTTGCTGCGGAAAAACCCGAAACTGTAGAAGCTAAGCAAGATTCCTCATTTACTGCTTACCAGTTAGGTTCGGTAGAAAATGCTGTGGTAGCTCGAAATCGCCAAAAAATAGCAGGGGAGCAGAGAAAAGAGGACAAGAATGCACTAAAGCCGCAAGAAAGTTGGTATCAGGCCCAAGGCCGACAGTTAGAAGAGAACGATCCCCTACCAGCAGAGATTCCCGTTCCAGAACCCGCACCAGAACAGCCTCCCACCGAGCAGCAACAGTTCGAGATTCCCACACCCGGCACCGCCCCCAAACCCACAACGCCAAGAGCGCCAAAACCAAAGCCCAAACCAGCCGCGCCGGGAGTCCGCACCGCACCATCTCAGCGGACGGTGCCTTTTCCGGTGAGTCCGGCCGATACCATCGAAATTAAGGCCGACCGCCAAGAATTTGACGACAAGCAGCAAATTGTCACGGCGGTTGGTAATGTTGTGGTGCGGTTCCGGCAAACTGTGATTGATGCCGATCGCGCGATCGTCAACCTAGTCACCCGCCAAGTGGTAGCATCAGGCAACGTCGCCTATACCCGCGGCCGACAAGTAGTCCGCGGCCGGCAAATGGAATTCAATCTCGGCCTCAACTCCGGCGCAGTCGAACAAGCAAGCGGCGAAATATTCCTCCCCGCAGCAGGTAGCGAATTAACGCCCACACTACCCACAGATATTAGTGCCGGAACTATTCTCGAACAGCCTCTGAGCGATCGAATTACCAGCCAGCAACCCCTGCGCGGAGTCAAATCCCCAGGAGCAGCCAGCATTACCGTCGGCGGCGGCGGACAGCTAGCAGCCCCCCAAGTTGTCGGCGCAGTCAACCGCATCCGCTTTGAAGCAGAACGCCTCGAACTTCTGCCAAACGGCGTCAGAGTAGCAACCAACATTCGGATTACTAACGACCCGTTTTCCCCGCCAGAATTTGAATACAGGGCTCGGAGGGCGACGATTACAAGGATTTCGCCCACGGCTGAGGAATTAGTCACAAATTCGCCCCGCTTAGTATTCGACAACCGCATCAAAATACCCGTGTATCCCCGCAGACAAGTGTTTGACAGCCGACAGCAGAACGGCCCTTGTTTGACCTTTGGCTACGACGGCGGGGACAGGGGCGGTTTGTATGCCGAGTGCGGTTTTCAGGTGTTGCAAAACGGCCCGGTGCGGCTCACCCTGACACCCCAAATATACCTTCAGCGGGTCGTGGCAGATCACGGCGGCAATCCGTTTTTTCCCGACAGCTACGGACTCAAAGCGAAGTTGACCACTAGGCTCGGCCCCCGTACCAATATCGAAGCTTCGGCGATATTTCTGAGTTTCGAGAATTTCCCGAATTTGCCAGAAGACAGCTTTCGGGGCAATTTGCGCCTGCGGCAGGCGATCGGCACTCACTCTCTAGCGGCAGAATACAGTTATCGCGATCGACTGTTTAACGGCTCTCTGGGCTATCAAACCGTGCAGAGCAGCCTCGGAGCAGTCCTCACTTCCCCCGTCATCCCGCTAGGCAGCACAGGCATCAATCTCAGCTATCAAGCCGGGTATCAATTTATCAATGCTGACACCGATAGACCAGACTTGCTCGAACCAGTGCGCGAAAACAACCGCATCGATTTAGGCCGCGCCCAAGCCAGCGTCGCCTTGAGCCGCGGCTTCAACCTGTGGGAAGGTAAACCGCTACCCCGCACTCCCACCCAGGGTTTGAAGTACACGCGCAACCCAGTGGTTCCTTTCTTGCAACTAGCCTTGGGAGTCCGGGGAGTTGGCACTTATTACAGCAGCGGCGACACACAAAACTCGATCGCCAGCAGCGTCGGCATTCAAGGGCAGTTCGGCCATTTCTCCCGCCCTTTCCTCGACTACACTGGATTTAACGTGACTTACACTCAGGTGGGGCGGGACGGCATATCGCCTTATTTGTTCGATCGGCTAGTAGATTTGAAAGTCCTATCTTTTGGACTTGTCCAGCAAGTTTACGGAGGATTTCGAGTCGGCTTTCAAACAGCTATTAATTTAGAGAGCAAGGAAGCAATCAGTACGAACTACACTTTAGAATACAGCCGTCGCAGCTACGCAATTATTTTGCGTTTTAATCCTGAACGTCAAGTCGGCAGCCTGACTTTTAGAATTAGCGACTTCAATTGGAATGGCACTCCCCAACCTTTTTCTGGGGACGCGCGAACAGTAGAAGGAGGCGTGCGTTTATCCGATTAATTCAATTGGCTAATTGGGCATTGGGCATTGGGCATTGGGCATTGGGCATTGGGCATTGGGCATTGGGCATTGGGCATTGGTAATTTGGTAATGGGGAATTAGTAATTGGTAATTGGTCATTGGGTAATTGGAACCCACAGTCAACAGTCAACAGTCAACAGTCAACAGACAACAGTCAACAGTCAACAGTCAACAGTCAACAGTCAACAGTCAACCAACCAATAACAAATGACAGAAGTGACAGCAATATCTGCACAAGCAGCGGCTCTGCTGGTTCACTACGGCTTTGACCTAGGTGGCAAAAAAGCCGAAAAATTGGCGGGTGAATGGCTGACCAAGTACCCCGGCTATTGGCTGCGTTTAGCAGTAGTTGAAGCGCTTTATCAAGGGCGCTACAAAGCTGTTTCTGTCGATCAGCTATTGAGTATGTGGCACCGGATAGGAGAACCGCTCTATCATTTTAATCGCGAGTTTGAACGCTTAGTCTGCAACAATTTTCCTCAAGATTTAACCTGTGAAAAAGATCCTAAACTGCCGCAGGACGATAGAGTTTTATCGAACCCCGCACCGGCAGCCAGTGTTGCAGAGTTAGATTTGCTTGCGCCGTCAGAGCCCGAAATCGATCGCGCGCCAGATACAGAAGTCCCGAACACAGAAACACAAGAAACAGAAAAATTGCCGGATCGCGATCGCACAAAAGAAAATCAAGAAGTTGTAGTATATGAAGACCTAGCCGTTACCGCCCTCGCCGATAAAGCCGAGGTCGATCGCTTTTTACCCGACAAACCCGCGACAAGATCATTCCCAGTTGTCAAACACACTGATTTTCACACCAAGTTAAAAGCCATTGCCCTCAAAGGCCGAATCAAAAAGCGAGAAAGCAGAAAGAAAGTGTAAACTTTGGGAATGAGATATAGCCTTTCTCAGAAAGATCAGGTACGCGAACGGCATTGGGCATTGGGCATTGGGCATTGGGCATTGGGCATTGGGCATTGGGCATTGGGCATTGGGCATTGGGCATTGGGCATGGGGCATGGGGCATGGGGCATACCTCACTTTTTTGAGAACCGCTATATAGCAGATTCATCAGTGGAGTAAATCTCTCATTCTTCAATTCTTCAATTCTTCAATTCTTCAATTCTTCAACCTACCGAAAGTTAACTTTTCGCAGTTACTCCCATCCGAATTTCCGAACAAAAAGATGCCTGTTGGGTACCGTTAGCTTGCTTAACAACGCTAGTCCGCAGCCGCAGATTGGGCATGAGATACCACAGCCTTTCTTCCGCGCGGACAGTATCTGATTCTGTAATCAATGTCAGCACATCGTCATCGCCCATCACGTAGCGGCTGTTTCCCTTTTCTTGCAACACTTGACCTTCCCTAGGATTGTCGGGATTGGGGACGATCGCTAATATTGTAGAACCAATTTGTTTAGCTTGGTTGCGATCGGGAATACCGTCCCAAGAAATCCGAACGCCCTTTAGCTGAGTTGAGGAGGGGTTAATCGAGTGTTGTTGGCAAAGTTTGACAACTGCTGCATCGCTAGCTGTCACCATTTCTATTTTGAGGTCAGATTTACCAGCCTGCAATTCGCCAGACTTAAGATTGTGTACGGTACGCTGGGAAAACCATTTACCTGCACTTAGCTCAAAAAACTCGATCACATCCATAAAACTTGTCTCTAAACTTAAATACTTCTTTATTTTCGATCGCCACGGGCGTACTATAAACTCAGAAACCCGGTTTCTGCCTGCGTACCTAGCGGTTAAACCAATGATTTTAGCCGATCGACCAGGTTTAAGAGTGCAAGTGCCACTCTATATTTTAAAGGAATAGGGCGCGCCTGCAAAACTTTCCGGGATTTGGGCCAAGCAGATTGCAGGTTTGGTTGAGGTAGGAAACCCCACCGGGCGACAGCAGGCTGATGCAGCCGAGTTGACAGAAAATTAGATTCGGCATCGTATTTCGCTAAAAAAGTCTTGTTCGCACATCAAATAGGATGACGGTAGCTAAAAAAATTGAGCTTTGAGAGTGTTATACCATTTTTCTAAAGATATGCTACAGATGAATTCTGAGCCACCCCTTAGTAAGGGGGGGTTGGGGGGGGTAAGCTCTAGCGCTACTTTATGAAATTGGTGTTAGCCGATCGACAATCATCGTTACCAGACCAGCTATATTAAGAAAAATAACGATATATGTCAGGTTTTGTCGATCGGTAGATTTGGCGCAGCAGAGTTAAATTTTCACGGGCGGCGGTTGATAGTAATCGCACTCATTAAAAATTCTCAAAGCAGACACGGACTCAAAAACCAGCGATTCATCGAACCATCAGCCTCATTGAGGGCAGCAGCCCGGTAGCAAATAGCCTTCAAATATGTCATCCTAAATAAAGGAGAAAAGATTCTCGATCGAGTTTCCAGCAAGGTGCAGCTAGCGATCGCATACATTAAAAAAAAAGACATCAGCAAATTTATGAGCGAGTTTACAGAAGGGCTGGACAAAATGCAGCCCGCAGAACAGACACACTGTCTGGAAATTCTGCCAAATCAGCTAGCAGCGACTTCAGACTCAGAAAAATTATACAGCTTACTAACAGATTACAAATTTATTGAAGCCAAGCTGTCAGCATCAGGAGTACAAGCCCTAATAGAAGATTACGATTTAGCAACAAATCCCGATATTATCACAGACCAAAAAGCCGAAAAACTCAAATTAATCCAAGAAGCAATCAGACTTTCTGCCCACATTTTAGCCAAAGACAAAAGCCAACTAGCCACGCAACTAATTGCCCGCTTAATGCGCTTTGAAACCCCCGAAATTCAAACACTGCTAACCCAAGCAAAACAGCAGAAAACCCCCTGGCTGCGACCTCTAACGCCCAGTTTTACCCCTCCGGGCGGAAGATTGCTGCGTACCCTCACCGGACATACAGACTGGGTACAAGCTGTAGCTGTTACCCCGGACGGCAAGCGGGCAATTTCTGCATCCTCCGACCACACTCTCAAAGTTTGGCACTTAGAAACAGGACAAGAACTTTTCACCCTCAAAGGTCATCTTACCTACGTCAATGCTGTAGTCGTCACCCCAGACGGCACTAAAGTAATTTCCGGTTCTTGGGACAACACTATTAAAATTTGGGATTTAGCAACAGGAACAGAAATATTAACATTAGCAGGCGATACTTTTGCAGTAGAAGCGGTAGCAGTAACTCCCGACGGCAAACGAATAATTTCCGGTTCCTGGGATGGCAGCATACAAGTTTGGGATTTGTCAACAGGGACAGTGATTTTCAACCTAAAAAGTCACAGCAGTTTTGTCCAGTCTGTAGCAGTAACTCCCGATAGCAAACAGTTAGTTTCCGGTTCGGGAGACAACAGTATTAAAGCCTGGAATTTAGAAACAGGAGAAGAACTTTTCACCCTCACCGGACATACAGATTGGGTAAAAGTAGTAGCAGTAACTCCCGACGGCAAACAAATAATTTCCGGCAGTTATGACAGCACAATCAAAGTGTGGAGTTTGTTAGAAAAAAAGCAACTTTTTACTTTAGGAGAACACAGCAGTTTCGTCCAAGATATAGCAGTAACTCCCGATGGAAAACGAGTAATTTCGGCAGCCGGCGACAAAACGCTGAAAGTTTGGAATCTAGAAACACAAGCAGAACTTTTTACTTTTACCAATCACATCGCGCCCGTGAATGCTGTCGCAGTTACCCCCGACGGGAAGCGGATAGTTTCTGGTTCATCTGACAAAACCCTCAAAGTTTGGCACTTAGAAACAGGCAAAGAAAATTTATCACCTGCAAGTCACGATGACTGGGTAAATGCTGTAGCAGTGACGGCGGACGGTACTAAAGCAATTTCCGGTTCAGGAGACAACAGCATTAAAGTCTGGAATCTCAAAAACGGGCAAGAAATTTTTACTATTGGGGGACATCAAGATTGGGTAAAAGCGATCGCAATAACAGCAGATAGCCAGCGAATAATTTCGGGTTCCGGCGACAAAACCGTGAAACTTTGGGATCTAGAAACCGGAACCGAAATCTTGACTTTCAGGGGTCATACAGACTGGGTAAATTCTGTAGCTGTTACCCCTGACGGAACGATGGCGATTTCTGGTTCTGGAGACAAAACTATTAAAGTTTGGAGTTTAGAAACAGGAGAAGAAATTTTTACATTTTCAGGTCATACTGACGGGATAAAAGCTGTGGCAGTTACTCCAGACGGAAAACGGGTAATTTCGGCAGCCGGCGACAAAACTTTGAAAGTTTGGAGTTTGGGGAAAGAAAAGAATATTTTTCAAAATATGTGGAATTTAGTCGTCAAAAATCAACTTTTTACTCTCAAAG
>Ga0335395_10001355_pt1 | contig 15531 bp, 15 predicted proteins | sample MAT02_FD_205744 | JGI IMG/M metagenome (GOLD analysis project Ga0335395, IMG submission 205744) | Freshwater microbial communities from Lake Fryxell liftoff mats and glacier meltwater in Antarctica - MAT-02 (spades assembly) (version 2) ...
GGGTTAAAATCAGGTTTAATGGTTGGAACTGTTGCATCTTCGAGTGAAAGCGTTAGGTAGAATCCATCAGCTTTTTTGGTAACAGAAGCGGTTTTGACTTTAAACCCATCAGGTATTGGACGATGCAAAACAACTTTAACTTTACCAAACATTGGTAAGTTAATTAGATTGCCTTGCAAACATCCATCCTTCATCTGAGGATAGGTAAATGTGCGGTAACGACTGCTTTGCTTAAACCTTGGTCTGCCGCTACGCTTGCCATTGCTATCACCCTTAAGAAACCTGTCAAAAGTCACTTTTACCCGCAAGACAACATCTTGGAGGACTTGCGAATAAATCTCTTTGTACCAAGGATGAGTTTTCTTGAGTTGAGGCAAAGTTTTCTTTTGGCTGAAATAATCGGGATGATTTCGCAGTTCGGGCAAATGGCATATTAGAGGACAAGAATTGATAGGAGAACTGTTTTGCTCGTACCAGTTGAATCGATCAGCCAACAAATAATTGTACTGACTACAAAGCATTGATAGCCATCTATCTAACTCTATAATCTGTGTTTTTGTTGGTCGTAGTCGGTACTGGTATGCTGTTCTCATGATGCTATCATAGCACCTAGCTACATACTACTGACGATGAACCCAATTAATTTCAGAGTAACTGATGAAGAATTAGCTCACTTGAAGAACTACTGCAAAATCAAGAAAAGGCAACAAAGCGAGGTAATTCGTGAGTTGCAGCAGAAAATTGTCAATCGAGCGGGGTGTTGAACCCCATCGATTGACCGCCTATCCATCCCGACACCAACCTGAGTACAAGTATGGTGCGGGGCTTCCGGCGTCAAGCTAAAGCGGATGTGATAAAAACTGTGAGGGAACCCCAGTGCAAATACTCAGCGGCGATGGAAATGGGGATGAAAACTAGCAGCGCTATGGAAAGAATTTTTTTGATTGACATAGGGAGTCGGATGGTGTATCGAAGAGTGAGGTTTAGCTAGCGGGGCGATCGCAAAGTTGATTTTACACTATAGCGGTTCTCAAGCGTGGTGAGGATAGCCCTATGCCCTATGCCCTATGCCGTTCGCGTACCTCATCTTTCTGAGAAAGGCTATATTCAACTATTCTCTGACAATTCGGGTGGCGAGTGCGATCGATAATTGGGAATTTTTAACCGCAAATGCACGCAGATCGAAGCAGATTGAATATAATATAATTATATCGACATCGGTGAAAAGATATGTCTCAATCTGTAGTGCCAGTTGTTGAATCAAAGCAAATTGATACTTCACCCACTTTGACCTTTGAAGAATACCGATTTTATCAAACTGATTCCGATCTACAATATGAACTGTACAAAGGCAAATTAATTCCGATGCCAACCGCAACAGTTTTACATATCAAAATTTGCGAATATTTAGTTTACAAATTGCAGCGTTATTTAGCTGAACACAATCTTGACTTAGTAGCAAAAACAGGCCTGGGAGTCAGAACAGAAGAAGATACCTCTCGGATTCCTGATGTAGTTGTTTGCACTCAAAGTCTTTTAGAACAAGCTGCTGCTAGACCAGGTTCTGGTATCCTCGATTTTGAGGAAAAGCCCCTGTTAGTCATAGAGGTAGTGAGTCAAAATCGGCGCGCCGATTATGTGATTAAACGAGCTGAGTACGAACTAGCTAACGTGCCTGAATATGTAATTGTTGACCCTACACCTAACAAGGAACTCGTGCGAGTTTTAGCCTTTCCTGAAGGGGAAGACATCTATACCCAGACTGATTTTAGGGCGGGGCAACAAATGGTGTCTGTAGTATTTCCCAATCTGACATTATCAGTGAATGAAATACTGTGTCCGCCATTAGTTGAAGGGTTGATTAAAGCAGAACAAGCTCGGTTCCAGGAACTTGAACAACGGGCTGAAAGATTGGCGGTGAGGTTGCGAGAATTAGGAGTAGATCCCGATCGCATTTAGGAGCTTAGATGACCCAGAAGTCATGAGTTAATTGTTATTACTTCTATCAAATCCGCGCTGCATCGGAATTATTCAGATATCTATTCTCTTCATCTGCGTGAATCCGCGTCAATCCCTTGTCATCTGCGGTGAAGAAATTCTCTTTTTTTGACCGCAGATACAGGCAGATTAACACAGATTAACGCAGATGAGTTAGAGCTATCGATCGCGCTTGATACTGTGCAGCTATTCTACCCAACGCACTCGCACAAAATGAGCTTCGCGTCCCCAGAAGTCCTGACTTACAGAAATATCAACAACACTCAAATTAAACGGAATAGCAGTTGTCACGTAGCGCTGAGCCAGAGAACCCACGTCAGGAGCTAACTGAGCAGCAGCGGCAGCCGCAGCACCCAAACCTAAAAGTTGCAGGATGGGCCCTTTCGGCAGGGCTAAATTGATGCCGACAGCAAGTCCAGCAGTCAGTAGCATTGCCACGGACAAATTTGTGCCGCAGCGGGGATGTACGGCTAAATCCCACTCTCCGTCGGCAATCCGGTGCAAAGCCTCGCCCACTGCGCGACGCAACTGTGCGATGTTAACGCGGCCGTAAAGATAAAATCCTTCGTCTGTGGACATCCCGCCCAATAACTGATTATCGGCTCTTGCTGTCGCCGCTCTGCCAGATTGACTGAGTAACCAAACGGTAGCGTGTTCCAAAGCATGAACTTGGCGCAAAGTCAAGATTTGCTTCAAACCCGGCACGAAATCGAGTTGCCGCAACAAGTCAGCATCTTGAGTCGGCTGCGGGGCAAAGTCGAAAGGAAACTCGTTAGCGCGATCGGAAGCAGAAGCAGTATTTGTCGTCATTTCAAAACACCTCCACTAATATCAGATATTAAATTTTAGCTCGACAGACGGGAATCCCCACACGCTTGCCGCTTCGGTTAGTGTGGAATGAAAGGCGCGGTGACGCGCTTGATTCCACACACTTACAACCTCCCACGAGTAAGAGAGCGTTGAGCCGTGTGTGGATGACGACATCAAAGCACAATAAGTCTTCTTTATTGTTTTCAAAAGAATCCCCCACTATAAGTAAATATAATGAGGGAATTCTTTTTTGAACTAATTTAAGTTCAACTCCTTACGGAGTGGTTTTCTTCGTCAATGTTTGCCCTGGTTTTTATCAGCAACACTTTCCCCTTAACTCCAGAGGTATGTTTAATTACTGACCTCCGTGTTCAATGCTAGAAAACGGTTTACCAAACCTATACATTGAAGTGCCTATATATTCTGAACAAACGTAGCGACCAAGAGTATAACGAGCCACTGAGACGGTGGGACACGCTCCTTAATTTCTTAAGAAGCCCACACGCTCGACGGTCTTCCGTTCAGTGTGTGGAGTTGTCACATTCACGGTTGAACGCGCTTGCCTGCGCGAAACTCTCCTGAAAACCGTCTGCCTTTAGCATCTGTAATTACTCCTCTACCGTGAGGCAGTCCCTTACGCAATTCGCCTTGGTAGCGAATGCCGTTTGGGAAACTGCAACTACCTTTGCCGTCTAGCTGTTCGTTAAAAAACTGACCGTCGCAGCGGGTGCCGTCAGTGCGGGTGAACACTCCCCGACCAAACGGGTTTCCTGCGAAAAACTGTCCGGCGTAGCGATCGCCATTAGCAAAGATAAATTGCCCTTGGCCGTGCGGCTGACTGCTAGCGGCCCCCCCGCCAATTTGTTCGACAATTTGAAATGTTCCCCGGTAGCGATCGCCATTGGCAAAAATAGCTTCTCCTCTAACGATCAGACCGTTGCGGAACTCTCCCACCATGCGGGCGTCGCTGGCGAACAGGAACACGCCTTGACCGTTGGGCACGCCGTTACGAAACTGTCCTTCATAGCGATCGCCATTCGAGTACACGTATATTCCTTGTCCCTGGGGTCTGCCGCTGACGAAATTTCCTTGATAATTGTCACCATTCGAGTAGTTGCACTTGACTTGACCGTTCGGGGGAGAGCCTTCGCAAACGGGAGAGCGGCTTTGGTCTGATTCTGGCTGCGCCAATGACGGCTGAGTGCTGGCTAACAACGAGAGGTATCCTACCCCCGAACTAACCAACATCAGGATTCCAAGTTTTTGAATTGAGCGAAGCATCAATGTTCTCAATTTTCGTTCCAAGGATTGAGGTAAATTTTTCATTTAACTGAGTTCTGGGCAACTTGGGGAGATTTTTCTCCCACAATTTTGGACACCTCTACACCGTTTTCTTCTAAAACCACAACAGGCTCGATTCCTGATTTGAAATCAACTCGTTTGACCAGCACCTGCCCGCTGGCAATCCGCTGTCCTACTTTGATATATCGACTTGTTGGCTCGTTAGGTGCTTTCACAATTACCAGTATGTCATTACCAACTCTGACTACGCCACTAACTTCAACTCCTCTGGCATTGTCTGTCGAAGGCGGAGGCGGTGGTGGTGCCGGAGTCGGTGGGGGCGGTGGCGGGTTTGGGTCTTGCCAAGAGGGCGGCGGCGTTAATTCTGGCAGCTTGGGCAGACCCGGCAGTTCTCTGGTGGCGATGTTAGGAATTGTGGGAGGGCTGGGGGGACGAGCGGCGATCGCTCCCGGTCTTCCCGGTGAGGCTCCCGGTCTTCCCGGTGAGGCTCCCGGTCTTCCCGGTGTGGCTCCCGGTCTTCCCGGTGAGGCTCCCGGTCTGCCCGGTGTGGCTCCCGGTCTTCCCGGTGAGGCTCCCGGTCGTCCCGGTGAGGCTCCCGGTCGTCCGGTAGTGCCTGTTGGGAAGCCCGGTATAGATGGCAGTCCGGGTATAGATGATGCGGGAGCTCCTGCTATCTCTGGGGCGCCTGCCGGTCTGGTTCCGGGGCGTCCGGGGCCCGCTGGCTGCCGTCCCGTGCTACCTGTTGGGAAGCCCGGTATAGATGGCAGTCCGGGTATAGATGCCGGAGATCCTGCTATGCCTGGGGAGCCTGCCGGTCTGGCTCCGGGCCGTCCAGGTCTGGCTCCGGGCCGTCCGGGTGCTGCTTGGGGACGCGCTGAAATTGGCGGTCTCCATTGGGGTACGGGGGTTAACGGCAGGTTGGGAAGACTCGACACCTGTACGGGGGATTGAGATTGGGGAAGTTCGGCAATTTCACCGTCGCCCGGTGTGCGATTGCCCTGTCCTGGTGTCCACTGAGGCGGATTTCTCTCGTCTGGCAGCTTGGGCAGAGTTGGCACTTGTCTGGCTGGCAGGTTTGGAAGTTCGTTGCCGCCCACGCCACCGTCTATTTTGATCGGTTGAGGAGGAAGGACTGAGAATGGGTCGTTTCCTAAGCCGGGGATTGTGGTCTGTGGAATTCCCGTCCCGTTTACAATAGCTCCCGATGCTGTCTTTTTGCCCTGGATGTCTGCTTGAGCTTGTCTGGCCCGTTCGTCGGGGTTTGTTGATCGGATCAAGCCGGGGGGCTGGGCCGCTACTACGGGAGAAGGAAATGTCTGAGCTCCAGGGGTGGGACTGGCGGAGGCGCCGGGAGTTCCGGGAGCGTTGGTGGCCGGTGACGGAGATGCTGCACCGGGACTGAGAGTGGGACTGGGAGTGGGACTGGGAGTGTTGCCGCCGTCGCCGCCGCATCCTCCAGTCCAGAAAGCCAGCATTCCTATAGTTGCAAAATATAAAAGTTTACGCATTACCGATCGCCCCAAACGCCTGACTTTTAAGTGATCCAAATGACTAGCGCAGTTGCTGCCATTTGCGGTTTCAATTCTACCTGTTGTTTGATGGTATGCGATCGCTTTTAAATTGCCAAGTTTTCTCGACGATTTGATGTTGCAGCGGGCGCTAGGTTTTCGGGAGCGGGTTAGGATATCAATGGCGGTCTTCTTCGACATACTTCACTAAAGGCATTTTATGGTGGCAAAAGTTTTTTTCAAGGGGATTTGGCGATCGGGCATTGTTTCTGCTGCTGTTTTGGCGGCAGTTGGCTCGGTGGGAGGTGGCGAAGTGCATTATCCTTCACATCTCGCGGCAGCATTCTCAACAAGACTTGAAAAACCGGGTTTATTGACGAAAAACCTAGAAGATCAGGCGCTCCCGCAGCGTGAAACCAATACGATCGCATTGGTGTCCGATCGCAGTTACCAGCAACTCGATCGCACTTTCACACCAGGCTCGATCGCCACAACTGGCAATTTGTACTCTCAGTTTCGCCGGGGCCCGTCAAATGGCGCCCCACCGCCGGCCTCTCCATCTGGCAATCCAAAGGTATTTCAAGCTAAAATCAAGCGCCGCGCTGCCGGAACGCCGGTGATTGACGTGGTATTTAACGGTGACAAGACTTTTGAGATGATTGTCGATACGGGGGCGAGCGGCACTTTGATTACTCAGCGGATGGCTACTGCACTGGGAGTGAGGCCCGTGGGCATCGGGAGAGCGGGGATCGCTGACGGTAGCGTTGTCGAGTTCCCCATCGGTGTGGTGCGATCGATTCGGGTTGGGGGTGCTGCGATCCAAAATGTCCAAGTGGCGATCGCTAAACAAATGCAAATTGGTCTGCTCGGTCACGATTTCTTTGGCAATTACGATGTCAAAATTAAAAAAGATGTTGTAGAATTTTATGTCCGTTGAGAGCGAGCCGATGCGGAAACCGATGGTCGATCGACTCCTGTAAAGTTATTCGCAGCCCCGTCAAGGCTGTTTAATTTATTTCTTGAGCCACTAGCAAAATGCCGCCAAGTGTGGTATTGTTTTGACTGTTTTCAGATTAGTTGACCGTTGAACTATCCGGGAAAATCCTGCTGCAAAAGCAAGGCCACTGTTGGCGATCTCGATTCACAGTCTCAGATGGTAGATTCACAGTTCAAGGCAAGGCAATCAATTAAACAAAAAGCAAAGCAGGTCGAAATTAATTCCCAAAATGCTGCGGCTGAAGGAATTTAGGTGGGCTTTGTTGGCCGAGAGCGTAGAAAGTCTGTAAACTGATTGGCGGAAGATGTTCCCCAAAATCGGAACTCATGACGATCGAGAAATTAATTATTGTAAATAAGGTATTCGCATGGCACAAACGTCTGTATCTCCTGTAGTGCTGATTATTCTCGATGGCTGGGGTTATCGCGAAGAAAAAGACGGAAATGCGATCGCCGCGGCGAACACGCCCGTAATGGACAGTCTGTGGGCCGCTTATCCCAGAACTTTGATTAGAACATCGGGCCGCGCAGTAGGGCTTCCTGACGGGCAAATGGGCAACTCCGAGGTCGGTCACTTGAATCTGGGCGCGGGCCGCGTAGTTCCTCAAGAGTTGGTGCGGATCTCGGATGCTGTCGAAGATGGTTCTTTGCTAGACAACCGCGCACTGGTTAAACTTTGCGAGGAAGTGCGGAGTCGGGGCGGCAAGTTGCACCTGACTGGTCTTTGTTCCGAGGGCGGGGTTCACTCGCATCTGAGTCACATTTTGGGTTTGCTAAAGCTAGCAAAGGCCCAGGGAATTTCTGAGGTTTGCATTCACGCCATTACCGACGGCCGCGATACTACTCCGAAAGAGGGCGTGGAAGCTCTCGGCAAGATTCAAGGTTATATCGAACAGGTGGGAATTGGTCGGATTGCTACCATCAGCGGCCGCTATTACGCGATGGACAGGGACAAACGCTGGGATCGGGTGCAGCGCGCCTATGAGGTGATGACGATTGAGGGCGCGCCTGATGGTCGATCGGCAGTTGATGTGTTGCAAGCATCCTATGCTGAAGGAGTGACCGACGAGTTTGCGATTCCGACTCGGATTACCGCAGGAGCCGTGGCATCCGGGGATGGGATGATTTTCTTCAATTTTCGCCCGGACAGGGCTAGAGAATTGACTCAGGCCTTTGTAGCGCCGGATTTTAAGGGGTTTGAACGGCATTTAATTGAGACGCTGAGTTTTGCGACTTTTACTCAGTACGACCCGAAGTTGTCGGTGTTGGTGGCTTTTGAACCGCAGAATTTGAACAATATTCTGGGTGAGGTGATTTCTCAACACGGTTTGCGGCAGTTGCGGACAGCGGAAACTGAAAAGTACGCTCACGTAACTTATTTTTTTAATGGGGGTCTGGAAGAGCCTTTTCCGGGGGAAGACCGCGAGTTGGTGCAGAGCCCGATGGTGGCGACTTACGATACGGCACCGGAGATGTCGGCGGCCCAGGTAACTGATGTGGCGCTGGCTGCTTTGTCTAAGCGGATTTATTCGTTTGTGGTGCTTAACTACGCTAACCCGGATATGGTTGGTCATACGGGGATGATTGGTGCGACGATAATTGCGATCGAAACTGTGGATAAATGTTTGGGGCGGCTGTTGACTGGGATTAATAAAGTTGGGGGTACGGCAATTATTATTGCTGACCACGGCAATGCTGAGTTGATGTTCGATGAGAATGGCAATCCTTGGACGGCTCACACTACTAACCCGGTGCCGTTTATTCTGGTAGAAGGCGAAGGTGTGCAGATTCCGGCTCACGGCACTGATGTTCCTCTGAGGGCGGACGGTTGTTTGGCTGATATTGCACCGACAATTCTGGATCTGTTGAGGTTGCCTCAGCCGCCGGAAATGACGGGACGTTCTATGATTGAACCGGCTGATTTTGAAGTTCGCGCTAATCGCACTCCGGTGCGGGTGCGACTTTAGCAGTTTGGGCTACAGGTAGGGACACGGCGCTGTCCCCAGAGATTTCAAGTTAAGGCTGAAAACCTTTGTATCTCTGGTTTGTATCCAAGTCTAGATCCCCCTAAATCCCCCTTAAGAAGGGGGACTTTGAGAAGAATCCTGTCCCCCCCTTCTTAAGGGGGGCTAGGGGGGATCTGGTCTCGGGTAAAAGCGAGATTTGTCTGGGTTTTCAGAGGATTTTTGACACAAATAGGCAGTGCCGTGTCTCTAACCGAGGTTGTGCGCGATCGCCCAAATTTGATATGATAATCAACTACCGATTACTAATTACCCATTACCCAGAATTATGAATATTGTTTCTGTGTTAGAAATTATCTGGTCTTTGTCTGCTCTAGGAATTGTGATTTTGGTGTTGCTGCACAGTCCTAAAGGTGATGGTATTGGAGGGATTGGCGGACAAGCTCAATTGTTTACTAGCGCTAAGAGTGCGGAAACGACTCTGAATCGCATTACTTGGGGTTTGTGTATTGTTTTTATGGGTTTGACTGTAATTTTGAGTGCTGGTTGGTTGACTCCTAAGTTGTAATATTAGGATTTTTAACCGCAGATAAACGCAGATTGACGCAAATATGAATTTGAAATGATTTGCATTTATCTGCGTTTATTTTTGTTTATTTCCGGTTGGAACAATGCGGTTGTGGAAAGTTAGGATAAAAGCTCGATTGCTGGCTGGTTGGGGATTGGCTTTATGTTGTTTTAGCCTGATAATTTTTAGTCAGGTTAATACTCCTGCTGCTAGTGTTTCTCTTCTGGCGAATAGTTGGCCGGCTCCACAGGTTCACCCTTTGCCGCCAATGCTGGCAAATTGGCAGGATTCAACGAATAGCGGTGATTATTTCGATCGGGTTAAGCCACCGAATGTTGGTCATTTGCTATGGTCGAAGTTCCCGATTCAGGTTTATGTTGAGCCTCCGGCTGATGCTAATAAGTCTGAAGAATGGATGGCCGCTGTGTTGGATGTTGTGCGGGAATGGGGCGTTTATTTACCTTTGGAGGTGGTGGATAGTTCCGAGGTGGCTGATATTAGAATTTTACGTCGGGCTCCGCCTTTGCGTCAAGGGGTTTTGCGATCGCGCTCTGGGGAATCTACCTATGAGTTGTACAATCGTCGGGATGGCGATAAAACTGTGTTATCTCATCGGTTTTCCGTTTATTTGAATCCCAATCAAGTGGGGAAGTATGTTCCGGCGACGGCGCGGCACGAGTTGGGACACGCTTTGGGAATTTGGGGCCACAGTTCGATGGAGACTGATGTGCTTTATTTTTCTCAGGTACGGAATCCTCCGCCTATTTCTGCGAGGGATGTTAATACTTTGAAGCGGGTTTACGAACAGCCGACTCGGTTGGGGTGGGAATTGTAGTTTGGGAACATCTCATTTTTGTAAAAAGCATTTTTTTATTATAGTGCGAGCTGTCGCGAGCTCGCGTATTGTACAAATCGCGAGCTCTTAAGCTCGCACTATAAATGCAAAACTGAGATCCTCCCTGTAGTTTTCGGTGTAATATTAACTCTGAAGTCACAAACACAATCAAATAGGTTCGATCGTTCGGACTTCATTCCGCATCAAAATCACAGGACTGAAGTCCTCACTACGAACCTTTTAAAAACCGGATAATTAATAGAAAATAGAAAAAAATGAAAGATGAATGTTTTGGAATAGTGCCGATTTTTGAGCATGAATCTAATAGTTTGTTTTTGTTGATTCAACATCAAGCCGGACATTGGGCGTTCCCGAAAGGTCACGCGAATCCGGGTGAATCTCCAGCGGAAACTGCTAGGCGGGAATTTGCGGAGGAAACTGGGATATCCGATTTTCAAATGCTGGATGAGCCGAGTTTTACAGAAAATTATTCTTTTGTTAAAGATGGGGAGCCGATTGAAAAGACTGTGACTTATTTTTTAGGCTTTGTCAATTCGATGGAGGTGGTTTTGCAAGTGGAGGAAGTTCAAAATTCTGCTTGGGTTTCTGCTGAGGAAGCTGTTAAGTTGATTACTTTTGATGCAAACCGCCAAATGTTCGGGGAGATTAAGGCATTTTTAGATGGGAGGAAAAATTGAAGTCCCAATCATGAAAGATGCGGACGGTCGTCCTCACTACGAACCTATTTTATTTGATTCGTCATTGAGAAACCCGGTATTTTGTGCGATACCGGGTTTCTTTAGTGTTAGATTTTATTGGCAAATCTAGTTGCAAATTCGAGATTATTTGTTGATTTTCTGGGCTTTGGCGTGCTGTTTTAGGCGAGCGAAAACGTTGTAGGCGTCGGGGCCGGGATTGCCGTGTTCTACAGCGCCGTCGATGGGGCCGTCGATGGCTTTCCAAGCTGGAATTCCGCCTTTGAGTTCGGCTACTTTTCTAAAGCCTGCGGCGCGCAGAAGATTGGCGGCTTCTGCTGTTTGTGCGTCGCTTTCGCCGTAGATGTAGATGTCGCGATTGGACTCTAGGCTGGATTTTGCGCGCTCTACTAATTCGTCCATTGGCATCGGTACTGCGCCGGTAATTCGACTTTTGTTGAAGCTTTCAAAATCGCGCGCGTCGATGATTGTGAGTCCTGGTTCGCCCCAATCTAAACGGGCTTTGAGGTCGTGGCTGGATACTTGGGCTTTTAAAGCGGGAGGGGTGGGAGTAATGTCGGGAAGTTTTTCTTTGATGTCGGCAATTTTGTCTGGAATAGTTTTCATAGAAAAAGAGTTGTTCAATGTTTTGATTGCAATTGCAATTTAACAAGATGTTTAAGTGGAATTCGTCTTTCTAAAGACAGAATGAGGTATTGAACTAAAGTCGCAGTTAAGCTGGATTGTGGGTGGTTGATTAAGGTTGGGATCGCTATATTTGTTGAGGTTGCTAAGCTGTTTCGGACGGGAGCATCTCAGTTTTGCATTATAGTGCGAGCGGGGACGCTCGCGAGTAGAATACGCGAGCGGGGACGCTCGCACTATAATAAAAAAAATGCTTTTTGCAAAACTGAGATGCTCCCTTTCGGACTCTGATGCGGATTGTTTTGATTGAAATGTACGATCGATCTTATTGACTGCGGATATTTTGAAGGGCGAGAAATTATCCAACATTTCATTATATCAATTAACAAGTTTTTAGTCAACACTCATATTTTGGGCGATCGAATTTTACTGTCGGGATGGGTGATAAAATTCTTTAAAAATGAAATCTGCATAAGTTATTCGCAGCTTTCCCCGGGGGGAGCATCTCCTGCATTGCGAAAAGCATTTTTTTACAGGGCGCGCGATAGCTCGCGTACTTCGCAAGTGCGCGCGAGCTCGCGAGGACACTACAAATGCAAAGCACAGATGCAGCTTTCCCAGGCCTGCTTGCGGAAAAGTTTAAATATTTCTCAGCGTGTTTTCTGGTAAAATTTGATACTAACAATAAGTATTTGAAGGTATGAATATGTCTGAGAACAATGAAATTGCGGTGCCTAAAACTTTGACACCCCAAGAGCAAGCGCTTTGGGATGCGAAGGCGAAAGTTCGAGTGTTGCTGAATTTGTGGGATTTGGGCGGCGGTCAGATTCCGGTTAAAAAGGGCGATTTGACTAAGCGGATTGTTCGCACTAATGAGACGAGTCAGAAATATCTGGGAGTGCTCGCGGAGTTGCAGGAAGCTGGGGCGATTGAGTATTCGCTGGTAAATCGGGTGACGCGGTTGGAGTTGAGCGCGAAGGGTAAAGAGGTTTTGGCGGATGGCCTGAAAAGTGCTGATTCTCTGTTTGAGTTTGATGGTTCTCAAATTGGTACTCGGCTGGGAAATGCTTTGCTGAAGTGGATTCGGCATCAGGATGGTGCGGCGGGTGTTGCTGTGGAGACGGGTAAGAAGGCTGGAGGGGCGATCGCATCATACAACGATTTTAAGGCTGTGGCGATCGATGTGTACGATCGGCTGAACCGGGATTATAACTTAGACGATTTAGTGCCGATTTATCGGATGCGGCGAGAAATTGGCGAAAAAGTCAGCCGTTCTCAGTTTAACGAATGGCTGTTGGAAATGCAGGCTAATGATATTTTTCAACTTATGGCAGGAGAAATGCGAGACATCACCCCAGATAAACGTGAAGACTCAATCATCATTCCTGGCGGTACATTGCGTTACTATGCCAAGCGTTTGAATCCATAAAATTGTTCTCAATTTTTTTCTAGTTCGTTACCTCACCTCACACCTAATAACCATGAATAATCTACCAGTTTCTCCGATAGAAGCCATCAATGCTGCGATTCAAAATCACAATCCCTTTAGTAAATCTGGAATTGTTAAAGAACAGGCTATTTGGACAAAAGGTTTCCCCGATCTTCCTACTCTAAATGCTCACGCTTCCGATGCAATTTTTCAGGCTGTTGAAAAAGTACGGACAATTCAATCTAGTCAAGAAAAGGTGACTTCACTGGTATTAACGGCTTCAATGGGAGTCGGGAAAAGCCACGTTTTGAGTCGTGTTCGCCACAGACTAGAAAGCACTGGTAGTGCTTTGTTTGTTTATGCCAGTGTTAATAATTACACCGACTTGAACTTGACAAAATATCAATTTCAGCAAACTTTAGCTGACAGTTTAAGTCGCGTAGGTAGGCAAGGTGTCATGCAGTGGCAGGAAATAGCGGCAGCAATGGCAAACGAATGTTTCAAAGCGAGGAATCCTGCTGCACCGAATCTTTCTCCTCAAAAACTACTCGATCAAATTGATGAAGTCTGTGCTAGTTGGGCGACTAAAAATAAGAATTACATGAAAGCCCTAACAAAGCAATTTCTCAAAACTAGATCAAATGTAGACCCTTATATTGTTCGCTCTGTTATGTGGACATTATCAGAAGTTGAAACACCTTTTGCTATCAAATGGTTATCTGGTGAAGAGTTAGATAAATCTAAAGCTGAGGAACTAGGATTGCCAACTAATTCCGGCAAGACTAATCAGGGCAGAGAGGCAGAAGCTCTTAATAATATCCAGCAAATTTTAAATTTGGTGAGTTACTACAGTCCTATAATCATTTGTTTTGATGAAATAGATGTAGATAGCAATTGTAGAGATGATGGATTCACAACCCCGCAGGTAATTGCCGATCTCGTTAAGCGTTTGTACGATACTCTCGAACAATCAGAACTCAGTCAAGGTTTGGTTATTATCACAGTAATGTCACCCGATACTTGGAAAATAGTTAATATGATGCCTGCTGGCATACTCGATCGAGTTTCAACATACACACAGCGAAAACCCATCGAGTTAAAATACTTGAATGGCGATTCCTTAGTAGATTTAGTCAAGTTATGGTTGGAAGATTTTTATAATGTCAGAAATTTAACCCCTCCTTATCCCCTCTACCCATTTGAGGAAAATCAACTGAGAGAATATGGGAAAAATAAGCCAACGGTACGGGAAGCTTTGACATGGTGTGCAGATAATTGTAAAGTTTTTATACCTCAAATATCTGAAGATCCAAAAGATGCTGTTAAGCGGTTTGAGTTGGCTTTAACCAAGGAACTTGATGCAGATATCCGAGAGGAGATGAAAGATAGTGTCACAATTGCTACTGCTATTTGCTTTGGCTTTTCAACCCTGATAGGTGAGACTATTGACAACGTAAAAATTAATAATATTATGACAGAGGTGAAACCAAAATTAGACAATGGGCGTTGGATTGATTTCAAGATAATTGGTGTCGAAAATGGACAAAAGATAAAGATTGGTGTTGCAGTCATTCAAACTTCTCAATCTGACTTAGTTGCTGGATTAAGGCGCTTAATTGACTATCAAAAATTTGATTTGACGCGGGGTTGTTTAGTCCGATCCCAATCAAAAATAGAGAAAATGAGCAAAAATTCTCAAGCCTACAAGCTACTAGAAAAACTCGTATCAGTAGAAAAAGGCGGTGAGATTGTGTATTTGATTGAAGAGCAAATAAAACCGCTGATGGCTCTTCGTGCTGTTTATGAAAAATGCACAGAGTATAATTTAACAGAAGAGGAGGTTTTGGATTTTATGTCTCAGAAGAAGCTCATTTTTGATAATCTTTTACTGCGAGAAATTTTGAGCGATCCGTCCAATCAAATGCCTGTAGTCGATGATGAAGATGAACTCGACCTTTTAGCAGACATTTTTAACCATTCCAACAGTGATGATACAGATGGTGGTGATCTAAGCGGCTCATTTAGTTAAGTATGAACCAATCAATTTTACTTCAAACAGCGCTGGCTTTACCAGTTCCAGATATCGAAGCTTTAATCCAAGGACAATCTATCGCAGCTATACCTCGGATGTTCCTGAATCCGGGGCGAACATTTGCCCTCTATCCGGCCGATATCTCGATTAATTTGCTACCTCACGAACAACATTATCGCTCAAGTTTTTTGCCTGTTGCTCAAAACGCACTTGCTCAGTTAAATTCTGAGAAAGTTTTCATTAAAGCTTGGGCTAGATGTGAATTATGCCAAATACTAAACGATCCTGAATCATTAGAGGTTTTGTCGCAGTTAACAGTCTGGACAACAGAGGCATTACAGCAAACTCTCCTAGAAAAACCTTATCTTTTTATAGCTCATCTTCGCGTTTATCTGCTACCTCAGCCTCTTGAAATGCCAGTGCATCCCAGCGGTAATTTTGTATCTTTGCCAAAATCCCAAAATGTTACTGATTCAACGCCAGTGTTGAGCGAGTCTATCTTTACCAAACGCCGCCAACAACTGGAAAAACTAGAACCTCCCGAACATCCAGAATTGGAAGAGTTGCAAAGTGCATTAGTCCATTTATCTACAACCAACCCAAAAGCCAAACAACTAGATGAAGAAATCAAAATCTTTCTAGGTTGGAGTAGCGATAAGCCTGTAAAACCAATCAAACCGGATTTAGCTTGGATAAATACCATAGCAGCTTTGGGAAATCGCAGTAAACAACTAGATACAGACAAAAGC
>Ga0335395_10001356_pt1 | contig 15516 bp, 13 predicted proteins | sample MAT02_FD_205744 | JGI IMG/M metagenome (GOLD analysis project Ga0335395, IMG submission 205744) | Freshwater microbial communities from Lake Fryxell liftoff mats and glacier meltwater in Antarctica - MAT-02 (spades assembly) (version 2) ...
TTCTATGTGGGCTGGGACAAACAGACTAGGGTGCATCACTGTAGCATTCACATTGATATCAAGGGCGGGAAAATTTGGCTGCAATGGAATGCGACTGAAGATGATATTGCTGAAGATTTAGTAATAGCCGGAGTTCCCAAAGAAGATATTGTTTGGGGATTTCAGCCGCCGTTTATGCGAAAGTATACTGGTTATGCAGTAGAATAGATCGCGAATCATGAAATGTTTTTGCTACTTGTTACTATTAATATCTTTTTGCTGCGCCGCGCTGCCGGCTGAGGCTTCTGTTTGCCGAAATTATCAAGGGCGCGAGATTTGCATTGTCGATATCAAACGCAGTGCGAAAAATTATTGGGAATACAGGGTAACTCTGAGTGTGGATAAAGTTAAACAGCCTCTGGAAATCTACAATTGCCGCGATCGCACTACGGTTAAGAAAGATGGCACTATTTTGGCGTTTGGACAAAACAACCCTGGTGAAATTGTCTGCAGTTTTTTTGACCGAAAATAGTTTTGCTAATCGATTTATCTCGTGTTCCTCTAATCGGTTCGTAGTGCGGACTTTAGTCCGTAATAAGAGCGGACTGAAGTCCGCACTACGAACGAATAGCGGGAACACTAATGGGTTTTTAAGCGCATTAGTGCATATTTTTTGCGCTTAAACTTTGGCCATGCGATCGCCACTGGGAAGATGTTCTATCTTTGCAGCCTCTTGACTGTAAGAGTTATCGCCCGCATCGCCGTAATAGTCTCGATACCATTCTACAAACTGATGGATGCCTTGGGCGATCGGCGTACTGGGCTTAAATCCTACATCCTGCATCAAATCGCTTACATCTGCATAGGTAGAAAGTACGTCACCGGGCTGCATTGGCAAAAAATTCTTAACGGCTATTTTCCCCGTTGCTTTTTCAATGACTTCGATAAAGGTCAACAATTCCACAGGGGAATGATTGCCAATATTATAAATCTTGTAGGGAGCGGTGGTGGCAGAAGTTTGGGCGATCGATTGAGGCGGTTTTGCCATGACTCGCACAACTCCTTCAATTACATCGTCAATATAAGTGAAATCGCGCTGCATTTTGCCGAAGTTGTAAACGTCGATGGGCTTGTTTTCGGCGATCGCCTTTACAAATTTGAAATAAGCCATATCCGGTCTTCCCCAGGGGCCGTATACTGTAAAAAAGCGCAATCCCGTAATTGGCAAACCGTACAAATGGCTGTAGGAATGAGCCATTAGTTCGTTAGCTTTTTTGGTGGCGGCGTAAAGGGAAATCGGATGATCGACGTTATCGCTAACTGCAAAGGGAACTTTAGTATTAGCACCGTAAACGGAACTAGAAGAAGCAAAAACTAAATGCTCGATTTGGCTGTGGCGACAGCCTTCTAAAATGTTGATAAATCCTGTCAGGTTGCTGTCTGCGTAGGCGTGAGGATTTTGCAGGGAATAGCGAACGCCCGGTTGACCGGCGAGGTGAACAACGCGGTCAAATTTTTGGTGTTGAAAAAGTTGGGATATGCCTGGGAGATCGCTCAAATCTAAATATTGAAAAGTAAATTGCGAATGCGTCTGGAGTTGAGCTAAACGCGCTTTTTTGAGGTTGACATCGTAATAGTCATTTAAGTTATCGATGCCGTAAACTTGTTGCCCTTGGGATAATAATCTTTGGGCTAAATGATAGCCGATAAAGCCGGCTGCACCTGTGACTAAAATATTCATTGCAGGTAATGGGTAATGGGCGAGAGTTTCATGGTAGTGCGCTAATTGAAAATATTAAAATTATTTAGAAATGAAAATTTAATAACTTAAGCGATTGCTCGTTACCAGGCTCTGCCTGGTAATGCAGATCCGGAGGATCTGCCTCCTTTGATCTCGCAACTTACAGGAGAAAAGACTGTATGAGGTGCTTAATTTATTAAGTTTTCGATCTTTAGCAAGCAGCCCTGAAATTCTATTACTTTCTTGATCAACTCTTTTTTGAAGCAGATGTCTTATATTTTAATGAATCTCTGTCGGTTTTTGTCTGCATTCTTCTTTTATGTTTTTTACGTGCGCTACTGGAAATGGCGGGACTGTATAGAGGCTGATCGTTCTAGCTGCATCACGCCAGATGGCGATAGCTTGATTGGGGATGGTGCTTTTTGGATAGTTCCTGCTGTGGTGTTTTTCCTGCTTTTTGTGGGAATTTTTGGCTTGAATTAATGCAGGAAACATAGAGTTTCAGATTCTTGATAATTTATACAACGGGAGCATCTGATGTTTTGCAAAAAGCATTTTTTTATTATAGTGCGAGCGTCCCCGCTCGCGTATTGTACTCGCGAGCGGGGACGCTCGCACTATAAATTCAAAACTGATACCAATTTCATAAAGTAGCGCTAGATATTACCCCCCCAACCCCCCCTTACTAAGGGGGGGCTCAGACTTCATCTATAGCACATCTTTAGAAAATATGAGATGCTCCCCTCCGTATCTGAATTACCAGGCAGATCCTGGTAACGAGCAATTTTTAAGTCAAAGGTTGTACTTAGATTGCTTAATTTGAAATCGCGATCGGCCATTGTTTTGATAATTGTATTTGGGCGTCAGGTGCACGAAAACCTGACGCCCAAACATCAATTACAAACAGTTTTAAAATTTGCCATCAACTGCAGAGACGCAGCGTTCGCAAATTGCCGGATGTTCGATCGACTCTCCGACATGAGTAGAATAGTTCCAGCATCGATCGCACTTTTGGCCGTCTGCTTTGACTACACCAATCACCAACTCTGGAGATTGGTAACTGTACGGCAATTCTTGCATCGCTGCATTCGATTCGATCAGTTCAACTTCTGATGTGATGAACAAATAGCGCAATTCGTCTACACCGTTGCTACCACTTGCAGAATGATGGTGTACAGCTACTTCAGCAGGAGTTTCTGCTTTGGACGCCGCACTTAATTCTGTTTTCACGATTGCAGGTGTTTCTGCAAAACTTTGTTCGATTGCGGATGTTTGCGGCTGTATTGGTACAAGCGCTGTCTCTAGTACGGGTGCTAGTACGATCGCCTGTGTTTCTGCAAGCACAAGCGCAGTTGTTTGTCCCAGCACATCGGCTGTCAGAGAATCAATTGTTTGTCCTATTTCTTGACGGTTTTCTGCAAACAGCAAGTGACGGAAAGCAAACCAGATTGTAAATAAGATACCGATGACTTTAAACCAGACTTCCAAGAGAGGAATTTGATTCATCGTATCCAAAACCGCCAGGGTTACTCTACCCGTTACCAATACAGAAGCTAACAGCCCTAGCGTTACCAGAACTTTTTGGTATTCTGTGATAAAGTGGCCCGCGTATTCAGGCAAATCAGCGACAAACTGGGCGCTGCGATCTAATATTTGCTGCAAGTCTAAAGCCGATTCTTCAGGCGCAGAATACTCTACGATTGCAGAACCTGCATCGCGCTTAGCGACTGTTTGTTCCTCAACACTAACAGTCTTTATTGTCAAGGTTTTTGCAACACTTGCTGCTTTTTCTTCCTGTCGATCTTGTACTGCTTTTGCTTTCTCCTCTGCTGTTAGTTCGATCGCTGCATTTTGCGATCGCACATAATCCATCAATCCTTCGCTGCTAGGATTCAAAGCTTGCAATTGCGCTCTTTTCGCGACATCAGGAACATACAATAAAACCTTAGCTTCCAAAGAAGAACCGATCGCCTTTTCAGTCCTCGCCTGTTCCAAAACCTTGTTAACTTCGCCGCGTACTTGTCGCAAATACTGCCAGCGCGTCGCCAATTCAGGATTATGCCATTTCGCATCAAGTTGCACCCAACCAGCCTCAAACACTGATTTTTGAGATGTTGGATAGGGAATGTATTGCCAAATATCCTCAGCCATGTGACACAACACAGGTGCGATCGCCCTTGCCAAATTCTCCACAGCGATCGCAATCACCGTCTGACAACTGCGACGGCGGCGGGCATCTGTCGAACTGATATAAAGTCGATCCTTGGCAATATCCAAGTAAAAATTAGACAAATCCACCGTACAGAAATTCTGCACCGTTTGGAAGAATCGGGAAAATTGGAAGTTTTCAAAAGCATCTTGAACTTCCCCAAAAACTTCGCCCATTCTGTGCAGCATATAGCGATCGAGTTCCGGCAAATCCTCGTAGGCTACAGCATCTTTTGCCGGATCGAAGTCGTGCAAATTCCCCAGCAAAAACTTAGCTGTATTGCGAATTTTGCGGTAAACATCCGACTGTTGTTTGAGAATGTTTTTGCCCAAAGGCACGTCTGCAGAATAGTCTACCGAAGACACCCACAACCGCAAAACATCTGCCCCGTATTCCTTAATTACTAACGCCGGATCTACGACATTGCCTTCAGATTTGCTCATCTTGCGGCCTTTTTCATCGAGCACAAAACCGTGAGTCAAAACTGTTTTGTAAGGAGCAACGCCGTTTGTTGCTACACTGGTTAGCAAGCTGGATTGAAACCAGCCGCGGTGTTGGTCTGAACCTTCCAAATAGATATCGGCTGGATAGTTTAATTCCGATCGCCCTTTGACAACTGCGGCCCAGGAAGAACCAGAGTCAAACCACACATCCATCGTGTCTGTACCCTTGCGGTAAGTGCGGCCGTTATTGCGGTAAGATTCTGGCAGTAATTCGGCGATCGACATTTCCCACCAAGCATCCGAACCCTTATCGGCAAAGATAGCTTGCACATGGGCGATCGTTTCTTCATTTAACAGCGGTTCGTTGGTTTCTTCGTCATAAAACACGGGAATCGGCACGCCCCAAGTCCGCTGGCGAGAAATGCACCAATCCGATCGATCGCCCACCATTGCAGTAATCCGATTTTCCCCTTGGGCGGGAATCCAATTCACATCGCCGATCGCCTTTAACGCTTGATCTCGGAACCCTTCAACGGACGCAAACCACTGTTCTGTAGCCCGAAAAATCGTCGGCTTTTTAGTGCGCCAATCGTAAGGATAGGAGTGAGGATAAGCTTCTTCTTTGATCAAACAATTTGCTTTAGCAAGGGCCTCAATGACTGCGCTATTGCCGTTTCCGAGGACATTTAAACCTGCAAACTCTCCGGCTTCTGCGGTGAAATTTCCGTTTTCATCTACGGGCGTTAAAACTGGCAAACCGCAGCGTTTTCCAACGATAAAATCTTCTTGTCCGTGGCCGGGCGCAGTGTGCACCAATCCGGTTCCTGAGTCAGCGGTAATGTAGTCGCCGCCGGCAACGATCGGGCTTTCGCGATCGAACAACGGGTGTTTGTAGGTGCAGCCTTCTAATTCTTTACCGGGGAAGGTAGCCAGGATTTTTAATTCTGTGTTCAAAGTTGCCGAAAGTCGATCGACCGCATCGACAGCAACTAACATAAATTGTTGGGCGATGTGGGAATTTGCCGGCGGTTCCACCACTGCATACATCAGTTCGGGATTAACTGCGATCGCCAAGTTAGCCGGAATCGTCCAAGGGGTAGTCGTCCAAATTGCCGCCCAGAGGCTCGGCATATAGCGCTTGAGCTTCGTTTGCAAAGATTTCGACAAGTTTCTGACATGAAAGCCCACGTAGATGCTGCGCGAGACGTGGCCTTCAGGATATTCCAATTCAGCTTCGGCGAGGGCTGTTTTCGAGCTCGGACTCCAGTGAACGGGTTTGAAGCCGCGGAAGATGTAGCCTTTGAGCACCATTTCACCGAAAACGCCGATTTGAGCGGCTTCGTATTCGGGCTTCATGGTTAAATACGGGTGTTCCCAGTCGCCCCAAACGCCGTAGCGCTGGAAGGATTCGCGCTGCTGTTCCATTGTTTGCTGCGCGAAGGCGGAGGCTTTGCGGCGGAGTTCGATCGGGGTAAGATTTAGCCGATCGTCCGATTTCATGTTTTGCAATACTTTAAGTTCGATCGGCAATCCATGACAATCCCAACCGGGCACGTAGCGGACTTTTTTGCCGCGCAGCATTTGGTAGCGGTTGATGAAATCTTTGAGGATTTTGTTTAGGGCGTGGCCGATGTGGAGTTGTCCGTTGGCGTAGGGCGGGCCGTCGTGGAGGATGAACAAATCGCCTGGGTTATTGTGGGAAAGGCGATCGTAGATTTCTTGATCTGCCCAAAATTGTTGCAATTCCGGTTCCCGTTTGGCGGCGTTAGCGCGCATATCAAACTTGGTTTTGGGCAGATTTACCGTGTCTTTGTAAGATTTTGCTTCCATTTTTGAGAAACGTTTTATGTAGTTAGTTGTTAGTAGAAGGAAGAAGGAAGAAGGAAGAAGGAAGAAGGAAGAAGGAAGAAGGAAAAAAGAATGCTTATACAGCAAGTTTTTTAGCCCTCGATATCTTAAGTTGAGTTAGGTGGACTTACTTATCAAGTCGGATTAAATAATCATAATTAGTTTGTAGTGAGGAATTTAGTCCTCTCTCGTCCTTGAAGAGCTGACAACCAGATATTTCAGTATAGGCGATCGACCGCACATTAGATCGAACCAAATCCGCAAAGAACTCTCTCTTCTCTTCCTCTGCGCCCTCTGCGCCCTCTGCGGTTAAAAAATCATTCATAAATCCAGGTTACGCTACTCAGTCAACCAACTGAACATTTCACCGACGGTGAGATTGAAGGATTCAGCAAAGGTTGGAACGGGGATGCGATCGCCCGGTTCTTCAAAAACTGCTATCGTGCGATCGGCCAAATAGACAAATACCAGTTCTTCTTCCGGGTCAATCAGCCAGCCCATAAGAGTTTCGTGGGCGAGAGAGTGAAGGATATTGCGGACGACTTTGGTTTGACTTTGGTCGGGGGAAAGAATTTCAATTGTCCAGTCGGGGGCGATCGCGAAAATGTTGGCTACTTCGCCGTTCTCGTCGCGAGGAATGCGTTCCCAGGTAAAGACTGCGAGGTCGGGTACAGTCGATCGACCGCCAAAGGTACAGCGCAATTCTGGATAGGCGCGGGCAATGCGTTGGGGTTTGAGTACCCGGTTGATGTCACCACCCAAATCGCTTTGAATCGTGCTGTGTTTTCCTTGGGGCATAGGTTTCTGGATAATTTGACCGTCGATGAATTCGCTGGCGGGTTTGGTTTCGGGCTTTTGGAGAAATTCATCGAGAGTCAAAGATTTGGTCGGGGTTTGAACCATATTTAAGTTTAATTTGTATTTGCCGTAGGGTGTGTCGCCATTGAAAATCCCCAAAAAAGATCGATAATCTCATAGCGACGCACCGGTGCAAAATCGTCGGGTAGCCCGAAACCGGGTTTTTTTCCGAAAATCTGGCATCATAGCCTTGAATCTCGGTAAAAAACCCGGTTTCTTTGGTATTGATGCGCCAGTCCTAGTTTTTTTTAACTTAATTTAAGTTTAATTTGTATTAACCCACATTCTGGTTATGAAAATAGTCCGAACCCCCGGCTAATGGTATTTCCCAGGCGATCGCACAATGACGCAGTTGGTAAACTATTTCCTTGCTGTTCCCATTTTTCCACAAGTTGGCGGCCCAGCGGCGTGAGGCGAAAACTATCGGTGATTCCTTGTCCATCAACTTCGCGCCGCAAAACGCCTACTTGAATCAGCCACAGCAGGGAGTTTTCGGCGGCGAGTTCGGATACGGGCGATCGGGTGTAGCCGCTTTCGACACCCGTATTTGAGGCGATCGCGCTTAGGAAAACGCTATTATCGCGGATGGTCTGGAAGAAGTGTAATTGAAATGGGGCGCACCGGATCGCGCGATCGGCTCTTTTTACCGTGCGGCCGGGATAGTTAATTGATTTAAACGCTTCCGATGGAATAAAAGTCATTAATTTGCCTCTGAATAGATACTATATTTTTTATGATTACAGATTTATCGTCAAATTGGACTTGTAAAAAACCTACCAAAATTCTCACAGCATTTCAACTTAAATCTTACCCATGCTGACGATTTTTAAATTTGTAGTGTTGCAATAGCGATGGGGTTTGATCTTTCAATTGGCGGGCAAATTCTGCATCTGCTTCGATTGCAGAGCGAATTTCATCTCGGCGATCGTGATAATAGGCTAAAGCTGCATAGATGTCAGATAAAGTAATACTTGGATAGTGATACAGAATTTCGTCTGGTGACATTCCCATTTGTTCGTGCCAAACAACAATATCCTGAACTCGGATGCGATGTCCGGCGATACGGGGTTTTCCCCCACAGATTCCGGGAGTGATTTCGATGTGTTCTTGAATTACGGCGATCGACATGGTAGGGAATTAATATAGGTTCTTTCTTCTATTTTAGGACGGGTGAGGCAAGTTTGGCTGTAAAAGTGATATTTAATTTACTCAACCAAGAAACTATCTATCTCGCAAATAAAACTTTTGAGTTGTTGGACACGATTAACTAAATCCAAATACAAAAACTCATAATCCAGAAAATTTATAATCTCTTGAGATATCTTTTCACTTTTGTCATACTTACCACCTATTAACTGATAAATATCATCTAAATCTTGACTGGGATGTAGTCTTTGTTCAACATCAATATTTGTTAAATCCCAACCTAATTCTTGCAAAATAAAATCTGGGTTTAAGCGATTATCTAATTTATAAAAATAATGCCATTCTGCAAAAAACCATGCTTCTATTTCCATCACAGCTAAATTTATAGAAATTGGAATCCCCCTTTTCTGCAAAGGCTTCAAAAATCCTTTGATTCCTTTTTCTAATTCTTCCTTTTTCCCTAAAGGTAGTGGGTATAAATCTCTAAGTCCTAAAATCTTTTCATAGCCGCTATTAGTTAGACTTTCATGCTGTTTTCTGATATCAGAAACTACCTGAGAATCACTACCGCAATCATATAAAAGCACAAAAAAAGGAGCACTTTTCACTATACTCGATTTAAGTGGTTGAATTCTACGATTAGCTTTGCCACCTTGAAATTTATAAGTTTCAATAGATATCTTTTTATATCCAGCAATTTCCTGAAATAACTTTTCAACAAAAATCTGTTCTGTTTGTCCTTCCACAAAACAAGCTATTTTCTTTTGGATCATAATCTATGCTTCATTAGATGCTTTTTCCAAGAGTAACTCACTGGTAAATAAGTCAAAATTATTAAGTCCAATAAACTTAAAATCCTCAATCTTATCTCGTGAATTATAAATGTTGTGTAATCTTGCCCTACCAGGGCTTCGTTCAATAACTGACCAATATTCTATCGGAACACCATTCATAATAAACTCATCATTGGTGGTCATAATTAGTTGAAACGATCCTGTTTTAGCTTTATCAATGAGGATTTTAATCATAGCAGAAGACCTCTGATAATCTAAACCTTCTCCAATATCATCAATCACAATACAACTAGGCTTACTTGCCAGTAAAGAGTAGTTTATTTGAATAAATAGGGATAAAGCTCGAAACATTCCTTGTGATATTTCTGATTGTTCTGTGACAGAATTTAAATTCTCTTCTTTGACATATAAAAATTCTGGTAAACCATCGAAGTTATCGAAATTATCAGCATAACTATCAGGATTTATTGTAGATGGTATTTTAGTTCCAATTTTTGACAATTGATAACCGATTTTTCTCATATCACTGATAATTGCTTGAATGAAATTATCCCCGATTTCCTGTTTTCCAGTCTGAAAAATACTTACAACATAGTTAGAATTTTTAAGTTGCGTTTTATTTGTTGATAATTCTCCCGTCGGGTATGACATCAGAGTCATAAAATTCTTACCTAGTTGTGTTCCAAACTCATAAAATCTGAGGGAATTAGACCATTGATAGAGAATTTCCAAAAACGGATGTTGAATAGAATCTCTACGCTTGACTACTGCAATTTCTGTTTTGTCAGTTTGAAACCGAATTACTTGGTTAATTTCTTTGGCGAAGATAGTACCTTCACCTGATTCATCTCGTTCTAAAATAGGTCGATCGCTTTCACCATAAATAATTAGCTTTTCTTGAACAACAAGACCTCGATCTATTTTTAATATATATTCTGTTTTTTGTTCGGGCTGATCGATATCAAAAAATAAATGCCATTCATCGTTTCGCGCCTCAATCTCATCACCTGACAATAGTTGTGAGAGCAGATATATTGCTTTGATAATTCTGGATTTGCCGCTTGCATTTTTTCCAACAATTAAGTTGGTTTGACTTAATCGACATTCTTCGACTCGCCATTCATTGGGTAAGCCTTGATTAGAAATATATTCAAAAATATCTAGCTTCATAAAATTTGTTACCCTGTTTTGATTTATTAAATAGGATATTCCTCTAATCTAACACACGATCGCCCACCAGTCAAGACATAAACTTACCCATAAAAACTATTCCCAAAGGCAGATTATCCCTTTCCCGCACTCAATCCCGAATCTCGAATTTAAGAAATTGACAACAACAGCCCAAAATCAACTAAAATATCTTTATCCATCGCAACGGAAACAAAACTATGACATTACCAGTAGGGTGCGCGGCTCCTCAATTCACCGCCAAAGACACAAACGGCAAAACAGTCTCCCTCTCCGACTTCAACGGTAAAACCGTAATCTTGTATTTCTACCCCAAAGATGACACCCCCGGCTGCACCAGAGAAGCCCAAAGCTTCAAAGCAGCCTATGAAGATTACAAGGGCAAAGATATAGTAGTTCTCGGTGTCAGTCGCGACAACGAAGAATCGCACCAAAAGTTCACAGAAAAGTACGGTTTGCCTTTTCAACTATTAGCAGATGTTGATGGCGCAATTACCAAAGCTTACGATGTCGAGAAAGGCGATTATTCCAAGCGTGTTACTTTTGCGATCGACGGCACCGGCAAAATTATTCAGGTTTATGAAGGAGACAATCTGAAAGTTGACTCTCACGCTCAAGATATTCTCGTCACCATAGTTTAGTCGCCGTCGCACTAACACTCCCAGAAGCCCTAAATGGCTAAAAACCCGGTTTCTTCCGAGATACTTGCTGCTAAACGCAATCTTCTTGTAGAAACCGGGTTTTTTTCGGAATTCCTGACTATAGCCAAATACGGTTTACTTAAGATTGTCATTGCGAGGAACGAAGCAATCGCAGTATTTATTTTTCATGATTTTTTACCGCCTGGATAGTCTTAAGTGAATCGTATTCGACTATAGCCTTGCTCAAAAAAATGAGGCATTGATTAATAAATTAACAATTCCTCAATCTCCCAATTCTTCAATCTAAAACTTGTACTGAGCGAAGCCGAAGTATCTAAAATCTAAAACTTGTACTGAGCGAAGCCGAAGTATCTAAAATGATCTAAACACATGAGGGGTCAAAGGTACAGGGGGCAATAGCCTGCTAGAACTAAATTTGTTCCTTCAAAACTTGTACCACAAATCCTCTCAACCAGCCGTACATTCGCGTCAGGTGCGCCACCAGCACTCGGAAAGTTAGATTGCTGGAATCATCCCCCCAACAATTAAAAATTCATGCTTTAAAAGGCATTCACCGCCCGCAGACTGAATCTAGCGGCGTTTTTGTCCGGGATCGGGTCATTGTGTTTGATAAAATCAGAAGTTATCCTTGCTGTAGCTGAATAATTAAGTAGGTAGGCTGATAGATAATGACAAGCAACAACAGTATTTTGAGTTACTTAGGCCCACAAGAAGTTGAGGCTAATCTAGGCACCGTTTTAGTTGGCAGTTTTGACAAAAATCAAGTGGCGGCGATTTCAGCAGCAGAAGGCTCAAATGCCCTGAATGCTGAGATGAATTTATCTACGGGCATTTGGAACATCAGTTTAGAGCTCGGATTCGATCGCCCTGGGAGTCGCACGGTGCAGGTGAAGGCAACCGATAAGACTGGCAAAGTTATCAGCGAACAAACAATTAACATCAAAGTTAATCCTGCTTCTAACTCACCCGATCGCTCTTTTACGTTAATTATTCTCCAATTTACCAGATTCAAAGCCGGAACATTGCCGAGTAGCAGTCTCAACGATCGGCAAAAAGCGGACGTACCAGCCGGAACAACTTATCAAATTACCGACTACGAGTTAGAAGACGGACACCTCAACGTTCAATTAAAGAATCCCATCGATCCGGTGGGGAAGTCCGGCTTTTTTTACGAAAAGCACGCAATCATCACGAACGGCGCAAAAATCATGATATTCGATCGCGCCCAATTACCCGCCGCGCCGCCTGGAATGATGTTGCTGTGGGTAAACAAAAAAACCTGGTTAAAGCGCAATCCCGCAGATTCGGCTACTTTAGCAGAAAATCAGAAAGTCAGATTTTACCAGGGAGAAACTTTCAATATTCTCGGCTACGCTTGCGTAGAAAATCATTTTCGTGTCACCCTAAATAACCAGATTCCCAACTTTGTCAAGTCAGGATTTTTGTACTCGCAGCACGTCCAAATTTTGGAAAACGGGAGAGGAATTCAGTTTGATAGAAATGCTGTGACGATGACAGTTATCAAAACTACTGTGTTTAAAAAGCGGCCGGTCAATGCGGCAAGCCTGCAACCGCCAGAAAAAATTACTTTGCCGGCGGGAATGATTTACGGAGTTTCCGCATTCTCTATAGAACAAGGTGATGTCAAAGTCTCGCTGACTGAAAATTTGCCTCCCTTTGGCAATACGGGTTTTGTTTTTCCCGATTTCGTGCAATTCAGTCGCGGTGGTAAATCTTTCAATCCTGCCCCGAACTTAACTTATCAAGGGCCGACAGAAGTTTTGGTAAATCAGGCGATCGTCCTCCGGGGTACTTTTGACAAGCGGGAAGCGGTAAAAGTTGATGTAATAGCTGAAGATAAATTTCCGCTAACCGTTACGCTAAACCAACAAGCCGGCACTTGGCAAGTGAATATGCCTAAAGGATTTAGCGTAGCAGGAGCTCGTTGGCTGAGGTTGCGCGCAACTGACAGTAAACGCAATGTTACCGCCAGCCAAGTAATTTACATTACAGTCAGTTCCGATCCGCTTACTGTCGGAAAAGGTTTGACCTTAAAGATAGTTTCTGCTACTTTCTTTAAGGTAGCTCCGGTTGATTCTTCCCGACTAGAAAATCAGCAAAAAGTTCTTGTCAAAGCAGGTCAGATTTTCACGTTGAGCAAGTACGGATTTATTGACGGGCATCTCAAGGTGGTGCTGGATTCGGCAATTTCGCCGATCGGCAGTTTTGGCTATTTTTACGAACCAGACGTTCAGCTTGCCAAAGGTACAAAAACCTTGAAGTTTGACCTCGCCGACGTACCTACCAGCAGCGGGGCCGCTCAACTGTTGGTAACTCAAACAACTCTGATTAAAAGCCAACCAGTAGATTCATCGAAACTGCCTGCAGATAGAGTTGCAACTTTAACTTTAGGCAGCACCTACACCATCACTGGCTATGCGTGCGTTTTGGGTCATTTCCGAGTAACTCTCGCCGAATCTATTCCCGGTTTCGGCAATATCGGATTTATTTATTGGCAGTTCGTTAAAATCAAGAAAAACGGCAAAGAAGTTCCCTTTGACCCAGACGCTTTGACAATGACAATGCTGCAACCAACGGTGTTTAAAAAAAGCCCGTTAGATGCTAACAAGCTAACTGCTACCGAGAGAATTACACTGCCTTTAGGTAGAGTTTACGGCGTGGAAAGCTACGGTTTGGAAGACAATCACCTAAAAGTTTCCCTGAGTGAAGAACTGCCGAATTTTGGCAATACAGGTTATGTTTTTCCGAGTTTTGTTCAGTTCAAGCGGGGAGATAAAATTTTCGATCCAGTTCCGAACAATGTGGAATTGAACGTGCCGTATTTTTCGCAACGGGACAATCCGCGTTTTGATTGGTCTACTTGCAATGTAACTGCGATCGCAATGGTATTTTATTACTACGGCGTTCGCTCTAAATGGGGCGGACAGTTGGAGGATGAGTTGTTGCAGTGGTGTTTCGACTATGCCGGCCAGGGTTCTCAAACCGATCACAACGTGCTGACGGCGCTGATCCAGGCTTACGGGTTTAATACGAGTTTTAGTACCACTCGTAAATGGGCGGATTTGCGATCGGAATTGTTGAATCGGCGGCCGATAGTTTTAGCGGGAGATTTTACGGCGGCCGGTCACATTATCACTTTAATTGGCTACAATTCCCAGGGTTATATCGTGCAAGATCCTTGGGGAGATGCCCTCACCGGTTACAGCGATACTGAGGGAAGAAAGTTGATGTATCCCTACAGTTACGTCAATCAAGTTGCGGGGCCTGATGGGAATGTTTGGGCGCATTTTATCTCTCGATAATTACAGCAAGTTGTAATACCATTTTTTTAAAGATGTGCTGATGAAGTCTGAGCCACCCCTTACTAAGGGGGGGTTGGGCGGGTAATATCTAGCGCTACTTCATGAAATTGGTATAAAGTGCCCTGCGGCGTACCTAGGGAGCATCTCCTGCATTGCAAGAAGCATTTTTTGTTATAGTGCGATCGTCCCCGCGTGCTCATACACACGCGCGCGGGGACGATCGCACTATAGCAAAACACCAGATGCTCCCGCACCCTACAGCTATTTGGAAGTCGCGCTAGTGATGCGTAAGGTGCGCCGCAGCGCAGCCATAACTTAGGCAATCTTGCCCTTGATTTTGCGTTTCGCCGCACCCATACCTAAAAAGCTCAATCCTAGTAAAGTAGCGAACCAAGTAGAAGGTTCGGGTACGGCCTCTGCATTATTTTCAAACGAGCTTTTAATGGCGATCGCATCATTAGCGCACTCCGCCAAAAAGTTAGCAATATAGCTCCCCGAAGGCATTGAGGATTTGTTGAAACTGAATCCGATTGTTTGAGAACCTACTGCATTAAATTGACCGAAATTCAAACCGAGGGCGCTCAAAGTGGCGGGCGTTAAAAAATCAATTTCTCCTACTTTTGTACCAGTAGAAATTGAGTTGAGAACTGTCCAGTTTCCTGTTTGTTCAAAATAGGGGTCTGTGGCAGCTAAATCGCCCATTGATGGGGTACCGCCTTGAGATGCAACTACAGTATTGAATTGATTTAAATTGGTAAAGCCGGAGTTGGTTTTGGTGACATTTTTAGCAGTGACATTGCTGTAAACGCCTGTTGTTGCCACGCCTGAGTCATTTCCTTCGGCGAAGCGAACGGCAAACAAGCTGTTATTTGCATTAGCTGTGTTGAAGTTTTGACCGGAAAAATTGAAGAATAAATCGCCGTAGTTGATATTGCCTCGGAGAGCGGCGCTGTCTGCATATCCCGCTAAACTTAGATTGGAGTTAATGGCGATGAAAGCTGTATCTGATGTTTCTTTGACAGCGATGCCGTAAAATTCAAATGCGCCGCCGCCGATTTGCGCCCCTGTCACGCCGTCGTTGAAGGAATCGATCGCATAATTCCAGCCGTTAGATAGCGTTGCTGCTGTAGCCTGTTGTGGCTGCTGCGCGATAATTGCACAGAAAATAGCCACTGAGCAAGTGATGTGGATACTGTTTTTATGGTTCTTCCTTACTTACTATGCTAAATCAATAGCTAAATCAGTAAAAATATCGAAACAAATATATAGAAAAGTAAATCAAGTCCTTGTCCAGCTTGACATTTGGGCTAGTTTAATTGTTAATT
>Ga0335395_10001357_pt1 | contig 15514 bp, 8 predicted proteins | sample MAT02_FD_205744 | JGI IMG/M metagenome (GOLD analysis project Ga0335395, IMG submission 205744) | Freshwater microbial communities from Lake Fryxell liftoff mats and glacier meltwater in Antarctica - MAT-02 (spades assembly) (version 2) ...
CTCGTCATGGGCGGAGAGGCGACCTGTGGCCGCCGATTCGCGGAGTTTTTTCCCCCATGGGCCATCGGTGGGTTCACGGCTGAGGACCACTTCGCGGCCCTGCTGGATAAACCACTCACCTAAGCGGCGCGCTTGGGTGGATTTACCGGTGCCATCGATTCCCTCAATGACGATGAAGAGGCCTGGAGTCATGCTGTTAGATATAACGGGATTTGAGGTGAGCGAGATAGGCGGTGGGCGAGGGGATGCTGCCGGTGGCTTGATGCATAAGGTCACTGGGATCTAGCGTTCCGCCGTGAGTATGGATGTTTTTCCGCAGCCATTCTAGCAGTGGTTGGTAGTTTGCTTGGCCGGTGGCGGCAGCGATGGATGGATCGAGTTGTGCTGCGGCGTAGAGCTGCGCGGAGTTGATATTTCCTAAAGTATAGGTTGAGAAATAGCCGAGGCCGCCCATCGCCCAGTGGATATCTTGAAGGCAGCCATGGCGATCATCTTGAGGTGTGAATCCAAAAAGTTCGGCAAAACTTTCATTCCATGCGGCGGGAACATCGGCCACGGCGAGGGTTCCATTGAGCATGCGGCGCTCTAACTCGAAGCGAAGGATGATGTGGAGATCGTAAGTTGCCTCGTCTGCTTCTACACGGATCTCGGAGTAATCCGCCCGCCAGAGATAGGTGAGAAAATCCTCTAACGGGAAGTGCACCAGTTGAGGAAAATTTTCCTGAGCTACCGGATACCAATGATTCCAAAATGTGCGCGAGCGTCCCACATGGTTTTCCCATAAGCGTGATTGGGACTCGTGGATGCCGAGGGAAACAGCGGTGCCGGAAGGTAGGCCGAAGTCGGCGGCAGGCAGGCCTTGTTCGTAGAGACCGTGGCCGGCTTCGTGGAGGACGCCGAAGAGCGAGGAAGTGAAATCCGCCTCCATGTAGCGGGTCGTGAGACGGATATCACGCGGGCCGAGCGTGGTGCAAAACGGGTGAGCTGTGGTATCGATGCGGCCCGCCGTGAAATCAAATCCGATGGCGGTGGCGACTTGTGAGTTGAACTGCTTCTGTGACTCTAGCGGATAAGGCCCGGCAGGTAATTGAGGATTTGCGGTGGCAGATTTAGCCACTGCATTTGATGCAATTTCGCGGAGCACGGGCTTGATCGATTCAAATAACTTGGCCACGGCCGCAGTGGAGGTGTTCCGCTCGTAGCCATCAAGCAAGGCATCGTAGGGTTCATCTGCGTAGCCCCAGAGTTCTGCCTTTTCCTTAGCGATTTGCAGCAGTGTTTCTAGGTGCGGGGCGAAGGTGGCAAAGTCTGATTTTCCACGAGCGGCCACCCATGCGTGCTTGGACATCGAGCAAGCAGTGGACTCGCGGGCGACGAGTTCGACGCTGAGTTTGGTCGATCGATCAAACTCGCGGCGGAGCTCGCGGAGATTCGCGGTGAGAACAGGATCATTGCCAGGGTCATTTGCTTCAGCGGTTTGCAGGTCCATTTTCCATGCATCAGAAGTGGCCAATTCATGGGCACGAGCAGCGAGCCACGAGAGCTGAGCCGCGCGGTAATCTGCAGCGGCGTCTGGCAGAAACGTTTCTTGATCCCAGCCGAGAACCGCGGCGGAGGATTGGATCAAAGCATGTTCTCGGACTTTTTCAAAAATCGACATGCGCGATTTCTGAAGGATTCGGCGCAAGAGGCAAAGCCGGAACCGCGAAATTTTTTCGCTTCCTACCCGCCGCGCTGCCAAGTACGTTTCTTGAGTCATTAAATTATCACCATGGACATTTTCGGATTCATCAAAGGCGAGCTGCTAGAAATCATCGAGTTCAACGACGACTCACGGGACACGCTCTCGTGGAGATTCCCAGACGAAGACAAGGCGATCAAGAACGGCGCACAACTCATCGTCCGCGAGAGCCAAGCGGCACAGTTTGTCTATCTAGGCCAGTTCGGCGAATGTTTCGGTCCCGGCAAGCACTCGCTCGTCACGGAAAACATTCCTATCCTTACTAAGCTCAAGGGCTGGAAGTATGGCTTCCAATCGCCCTTTAAGGCAGATGTTTATTACGTCACCACTCGGTTGTTCACCGGCAATAAGTGGGGCACGGCGAATCCCATCATGATGCGGGATCAGGACTTCGGTATCGTCCGACTTCGCTCGTTCGGCACGTTCGATTTCAGAATTGTGGATCCGTCGATTTTCCTTAAAGAAGTGGCTGGGACTGATCATCATTTCCGTTTGGATGAATTCGCAGACACCATGCGCTCGCGGATTGTCAGTGTCTTTAGCGATGCGCTCGCCTCCTGCGGTGTGCCAGCGCTGGAGATCGCGGCCCGCTACACCGAGCTGGGCGATGCGCTGTTGCCGCTCATCAACCCGCAGGTGACTGTGAAATATGGCATCGAGATCACCAGTTTCATCGTCGAAAACGTCTCCGTCCCACCGGAAGTAGAAGCCGCTATCGACAAGCGCTCGAGCATGGGGGCCATCGGAAATCTCAATGACTACGTGAAGTTTCAAATGGCAGAATCCATGACCAAGGGCGGTGGTGCCGATGGTGGTGGCTCACCCGCTGCGGCCGCAGGCCAAATGGCGATGGGCTTCGGCATGGCACAGGAAATGATGAAGTCCATGCAGGCCCAGCCGCCACCACTTCCAGCAGGCGCTGCAGCTACCGTTCCAGAGATTCCCGAGCTACTCAGTCCGGCCCAAGTGGCGGAAATTCTTGGCGTTTCAGAAGCGGACGTTATTTCCTCCATCAATGCTGGCGATCTGAAAGGTAAAAAAATCGGAGCTTCTCACCGCATCACCCGCGCCGCTCTGGATACTTTCCTCGCTGAGTAAAATTTCCCAGTCATGGCCGAAGTCAGCGCACTGCGTAAACATCCCTGCCCGGAGTGCGGCGGAGATGCGGAGTGGAACGCTGCCAAAAAGGCCCTCGCGTGCCCCTATTGCGGGACCATTGTGCCATGGTCTGACGGGGGAAATTCCTTTGGTGCCGCCATCATCGAGCACGACCTCTCGTCTTCCCTCGCAGCGCTAAAAACCGAAAAACGCGGACTTCTCACCGAGACAAAATCCGTCAAGTGCGAGAGTTGCCAAGCCATCAGCATCTTCGATCCCACCCACACCGCGCAACGCTGCGATTTCTGTGGCTCACCATCGATTGTTGCTGTGGATGATCTGCGCGATGCCATCACGCCGGAGAGCCTTCTTCCCGCAGTCATCCCATCCACGCAAGTCCGCGATCTCTTGAAAAAATGGTATGGCAGCCGTTGGTTCGCGCCGGATAAACTCAAGCGCGCCGCCCTAACAGACAGGCTTGCGGGCATCTATCTTCCCTATTGGACCTTCGATGCCCACGTCGATGCGAGCTGGACCGCCGAGGCGGGATACCATTATTACGAGACGCAAAGTTACCGCGACGCAAGTGGCAAGAACGCCACCCGGCGGGTTCAGAAAACTCGCTGGCAACGCGCTTCCGGCCAGATTGCGCACTTCTTCGATGATGATCTCGTCCCCGGAACCGTCGGCGTGCATCTGAATTTGCTCCGGAAAGTAGAGCCATTTCCCACTCTCAAGGACCTCAAACCCTACGAACCAGCCTTCGTTCGCGGCTGGACAGTCGAGCGCTACCAAGTCGATCTCCGCCAAGCATCAGAAGCCAGCAAGCAGCAGATGGACCGCGTGATCCAGCAGCTTTGCTCAAAGGATGTCCCCGGCGATACCCAGCGCAATTTGCAAGTAAGCCCCATTTACCAAGGCCGCACCTTCAAGCACGTGCTCGTCCCGGTATGGCTCACCAGCTACACTTACGGAACGAAGTCGTTCCAAGTCGTCGTCAATGGCTACACCGGAAAAATGGCAGGTGAGCACCCGTTGAGTTGGGTGAAAATTGCACTTACCGTGCTCGCCGCGCTGATTGTGATTTTCATCATCCTTGCCCTCAATCAAAATTGATTCGGCATCGAACCGCATGAAGAAAATTGTAACCGCCAAGACGCCAAGAGCGCCAAGGTAGGAAATCACTCTTCCCTTGGGGCTCTTGGCGTCTTGGCGGTGAAAAAATATTTCATCGTTCTCCGCGAGAAACGCCAAGCCCGCGCTTCTCCCTTGCCCATCCGCCAGTGGCCCCATAGTCTCCGCGCCGCTGCCGATGAGTTCCAAATCAGTATTTCTTTACGACACCACATTACGCGATGGTACCCAAGGCGAAGGCTTCCAGCTTTCCGGCCTCGATAAACTTCGCATTGCCGAGCGTCTCGATGCCTTTGGCGTGGACTACATTGAGGGCGGCTGGCCCGGCTCTAACCCCAAAGACATCGAATTCTTCCGCGAGGCGAAAAAGCTCAAACTCCAACACGCCAAGCTTGCTGCTTTCGGCTCCACCCGCCGTGCGAATACGCTCGTGCAGGATGATCCCCAAGTGCGCTTGCTGCTCGAAGCAGAAACTCCCGTCGTCACCATTTTCGGCAAAAGCTGGGAGCTGCAAGTCACTGAGGTTCTGCGGACCACGGTCGAGGAGAACCAAGCGATGATCCGTGATACCGTGGCCCATTTGGTCAAACACGGCCGCGAGGTGATCTACGATGCCGAGCACTTTTTCGATGGATACAAAGATTCCCCCGAGCATGCCCTCGCCACCCTTAAAGCCGCTGCCGATGGCGGCGCTTCCTGCTTGGTGCTCTGCGATACCAACGGCGGCACCCTGCCCACCGAAATCGCAGAAATCTGCGGTGCGGTGAGAAAACATCTGCCTCAAACCGCGATCGGCATCCACACTCACAACGATTGCGAGCTTGCCGTCGCCAATGCCATCGCCGCCATCGATGCTGGGGCCACCCAAGTCCAAGGCACTATCAATGGCTACGGCGAGCGCACCGGGAACTGCAATCTTACTTCCGTAATCCCTATTCTCCAGCTCAAGAAGGCTACCCACGTCGTTCCCCATTTAGAGAAACTCCGCGAGCTCTCCTACTTCGTGGACGATGTTTCGAACAACCCGCACTTCGCCCGTGCCGCCTTCATCGGCCGCACCGCCTTCGCCCACAAAGGCGGCATGCACGTCAATGCCGTGCAAAAACTTGCCCGCAGCTACGAGCACATCGTTCCCGGCAGTGTCGGCAATGAGCAAAACATCCTCGTCTCCGAGCTCAGCGGCCAATCCAACATCCTTGTCAAAGCCGCCGAACTCGGCATCCCACTTGAGAAAGGCTCGCCCGTGGCCAGCGCCATTCTCCACCGCGTTAAAGAGCTAGAAAACGAAGGCTACTCCTACGAGGCCGCTGGTGGCTCGTTGGAAATCCTGATCCGCCGCGAGACTGGCAGCTACGTCAAAAACTTCGAGGTCAACGAATACCACACCAGCTTCCGCCAATACCGCGATGGTCACCCGCCCGTCTGCGAAGCCACTGTGAAACTCTCCGTCAACGGCACCACCGCCCTCACCGTGGCCGAGGGTAAGGGCGTGGTAAACTCACTCGATCTTGCGCTCCGCAAGGCACTTTTGCCCTTTTTCCCAGAAATCGCCGGTGTTTCCCTCGTTGATTACAAAGTCCGCATCCTCGATGGACACGATGCCACCGCTGCCAAAACCCTCGTCCTCATCGTCTCCACCGATGGCGAGAAAAACTGGGGCACCGTCGGCGTCTCAGACAGCATCATCGAGGCCAGCTGGCTCGCCCTCGTCGATGGCATCGACCTTTTCTTGCAGCGCAAAAGAGAATGGTGATGGTGGGGGGGTGAAGTTCACCAATTCCGCTTTACCTTTGGAAATTCGCCTGTGGCTTCGGGCCAAGCTAGGGCTTGGCGTTCCCGGGGGCTTCGGGCCAAGCTGGGGCTTGGCGTTCCCGGGGGAGGAGGGATTTATTTCAGGAACTGGTGATGGGTGGCGTAGTCTTGGCCGAGTTTTAAGAGCGTGGGGGAGTCTTCTGCTAGTTCATTGCCGATGATTTCGTGCTCTCGTTTGAGGTTGGTGTGGATGAGGTAGGGGTTATCTGTATTGATGCAGTAGGGAATTTGATGTTCTGCAAGATGGCGTACGAACTGGGCGATGCAGGCGTAGTCCGGGACGACGCGGGTGACGAGATTCACGGTGGGGCAGAGCTCAAGGCAAATTTCATTTTCCTTCAGCAAGGTAAGTAAGGCCGTTTTGGTTTTGCCGCTGGCGTGGCGGAGCTCGATGCCGTGGCCGATGCGGTCCGGACGAATGGCCTCGATGACGCTGAGCATGCCTGCGGGGCCGGTGCCTTCACTTTCGCCGACGTGGTAGGTAATTTTTAGCCCGGCTTGGCGGGCCTTTTCCATCATAGCGGCAACTTCACTCATCCAAGGTCGGCTAAGTTCCAGCGAGCGAGATTCTGGCCCGGCCATATCGATGCCGACGACGCCGTTCGCGCCATTGAGCGAGCCACGGCTGCGCCATTTGATTGCGGCATCAATGATTTGCCAGTTGGATTCCAGCGAGAGATCGCGGCCGAGGGAGAGGATGATGCCGGTGGCCACGCCGTAGTGGAGGGTGGCACGCTCGAGCCCTTGCATGACGGCGAGGATGATGGCGTCCATGGTGTGGAGGCCGTGGCGCATGCGTTTTTGCGGATTGAAGCGGAGTTCCACAGCACTCACTTGGGCGCGGCGGTAGGCCTTGGCCACGACTTGGTAGGCGGAAACGCTGGCGGCGGAGGGGGAGGATTGGATTTCCTCGGTGACTTGGAAGTAGCGCCCGAGGAAATCGTCGAGGGATTTCACCTCATGGGGGCGGGCGGTGAGGGATTCGTGGAAACTGGTGAAATCGACATATTCGGTGCGTAACCCGTTGTCGCAGAGGATCTCCCATAAGACGGAGGAGGGGACTGCGCCGCCAAGGTGGATGTGGAGATCGTGCATGGCTTAAAAGAGAGCCTTTTGGGCGCGGATTTGCAAGATTGTAAACGCAAGAATGCCCGCATTCATCGCTGCTTGCGACGTTTGCGGGCATTGCCTAAGGTAGAATCAGGTTAAATATTTTAAGCAGGGGCTCCGATGGCTCCGGGGATGGGGCCATCATCATCGGTGCGGCCTTCGTTGGTGCTTTTGGGCGCAGGCTTTTTGTTGAACTCGTCTGGCACTGGAGGTGGCTTGGGCGCGGTGGGCGGGCTTTTCATCTCGCCGTGGTCGATGATGTCGCGAAGGTGGCCGGCATCGAGGGTTTCAAACTCGAGCAGGGCCTTGGCGATGAGTTCGACCTTATCACGACCGGCGGTGAGAACTTCGGTGGCAATGTTGAAGGCGTTATCAATAAGGTGTTTGATTTCCTCGTCGATGATCTTGGCGGTGCTTTCGCTGTAGTTGGTGCGGCGGCCACCCATATCGCCACGGCCGAGGAAGACGGGGCCATCGCCCTCGCCGTATTCGACCATGCCGAGTTTATCGCTCATGCCCCATTCGCAGACCATGTGGCGGGAAAGGGCGGTGGCTTGGCGGATATCGCCAGAGGCGCCGTTTGAGACATCATCGCTGTGGAAGGACTCGGCAATGCGGCCGCCCATGGTGACGATGAGGTTGGCGAGAGCTTCCTTTTTCTGGGTGGAGTATTTATCGCCATCTGGGAGATACATGGTGGCTCCAAGATAAGGGCCGCGTGGGATGATGGTGACTTTGTGAAGCGGGCTGGTGTCCGGCAGAACCATATTCAGGTAGGCGTGGCCGGCTTCATGCCATGCGGTGCCTGTTTTCTCCTTGTCGGACATGGCGAGGCTGCGGCGCTCGCGGCCCCAGCGGACTTTATCGCGGGCTTCTTCCATCTCGTTGAGCGTCACGGCGGAGAGGCCGAGGCGGGCAGCGAGGAGGGCGGCTTCGTTGATCAAGTTGGCCAGCTCGGCTCCGGAAAAGCCAGGGGTGCCTTTGGCGATTTTCGAGAGATCGACGCCGGCGGCGAGTTTGATTTTCTTGACGTGAACTCGGAGGATTTCCTCGCGGCCATTTACATCGGGAAGTGAAATGGTGACTTGGCGGTCAAAACGGCCGGGGCGGAGGAGTGCGGGATCGAGCACGTCCGGACGGTTGGTGGCGGCGATGATGATGACGCCTTCTTGGGTATCGAAGCCGTCCATCTCGACGAGGAGTTGATTGAGCGTTTGTTCACGCTCATCGTGGCCGCCGCCCATGCCGTGGCCGCGATGGCGTCCGACGGCGTCAATTTCGTCGATGAAAATGAGACAAGGTGCGTGTTTGCGACCTTGTTCGAACATGTCCCGGACGCGGGAGGCACCCACGCCGACGAACATCTCGACGAAGTCTGAGCCGGAGATGGAGAAGAATGGCACATCGGCCTCACCGGCGATGGCGCGGGCGAGGAGAGTTTTTCCGGTGCCGGGTGAGCCGACCATGAGCACGCCTTTGGGGATGGAGCCGCCGAGTTTTTGGAATTTCCGGGGATCGCGCAGGAAATCGACGATTTCGTAGAGTTCTTCTTTGGCTTCTTGGATGCCGGCGACGTCTTTGAAGGTGACCTTGTTGCGGTCCATGGTGAGCAGGCGGGCTTTGCTTTTGCCAAATGACATCGCGCCGCGGCCTGCGGATTTCATCTGCTGGCGGAAGAGGAAGAAGAGGATGCCGATGATCAGAAGGAAGGGTAGGAAGGTGAAGAGGATGCTTTTGAGGTAGTCCGTAGTGCGATCGTAGCCAGCGTTGGTGGTGAGAAGTTCTTTCAAATCATCGCCAAGAATGGGGATGGAAACGATGACGGTGAAGGGCTTGGCTTCGAGGGGCTTCCCCTCGGCGTCCTTGGGGATCTCCATGTTGGTGATTACCTCACGGCGGCCCACGATAACGGCTTCATTTGAATCTGGAGTGGTGAGAAGACGCAACGGATTGACGATGTCCTTGGGGTTGATTTCTCCTAAAGCTTGGGCTTTGGAAAGTTGTGCGAGCGAGAGAACCTGAACTTCGCCAACGGAGGGCGTTTCTGCGGTGGCAGAACTGGGCTGGATGCTCAGGTCATCACCTAGAATTTCGGTAATTTTGCTGGACTGGAAGGCAAGATTGACCGGGACGCGGAAGTCCGAAACTTCTTTCTGGGCACTTTTCGGGGGCAGCAGAGGAGGGGATACCCAGCCGCTAATAGTCGCATCGTGGGCAGTGTCTGAGGTGACGACTTTGAGTGGCTGCTCGGGATTGTTTAGAATCACACGGCCTTGTTCCCAAGCTTGGCGGAATTGTGGATACTGGAGACTGCTAGCCGCCTTATTGGCATCATTTCCCATGAAAGCGAAGGCGAGGAAGACCATCGCCACGCTGAGCAGAATGAGTAATTTCCAATTAAAACCGCCCGTCTCGCCTGGGGGACGATTCGAGTTATTGGAGGGAGGCGTTGTGTTCGGTGAGTCTGACATGGTGGGCGTGTAGAGGCCCTGAAGCAACATTCGTGTGTGCGAACGCGCGCTTCGGGGGTGAGCGAGGATACCTCATCGGCATGAAAAGCAAACCCCTTTTTTGCACAGGTCTTGCGGGCGGGCTCAAGGTCTGCCAAGAAAGCGGGCGTGGAACCACCTTTGCCTCGAAAAGATTCGTCACTCTCACTCTTACGGAGATTGAAAATTCTGAGCTGGCTGCAGGGGATTCCGGGGGTGGGGAGGCTCAGAGCGCTGCGGCCAGGGACGGATGCGCAAGTGGGGGTGTTGGTGGATGCGTTTGCGGCGTTTGCGACGTTGGATGATGAGCTGAGCACTTTAGAGGCGGATTTAATTTTAGACATGCTGCGGAGTGCCTTCCCGGAGGTGGATCACGGCTGGCTGGGGCGGCGCTTGCAAAGGGCGGTGAAAAATCCAAGGCCATTGCAGGGGCTGGCGATGGAACTCAAAGATAGCTTTGACGACGGTGGGAAGCTCGCGCTCGGGCTGCAGCTCTTCACGTTGGTGGATGCGGCGGGGCGCTCGGAGCGGAACCGGACGAGTTTTGAAATTTTCATGCGGCGGCTGGGGAAGCCGGAGTATGGGGTGGCGATTTTGAGGGAAATGCGGGGCGATGCGGGTGAGATTCCCTCCGAGGAATTGCCCTTTGAGCGCTTGATTTTCGGTAGGACAGAGGTGGATGTGATGCTGCCGCCAGCGGCAAGTGGTCAGGAGTTTCGGGTTTATCGGACTGGAGATTTGATTTTGTTGAGAAACACCGGGGTCTCACCGTTGTGGATTCGCGGGCGTTCCTTGGAGACCGGGTCATTCTTACGGATACGGGAGCGGCAGCCATTGGTGGTGCCGGGGTGGACTTTGAGTTACGAGGATTTAATGTTTTTCCTGGATGTGAAGCGCACGGGGAATGCCCCGACTCTCTATCTGGAAACGGGTGAAGCCGGCTTGACTGCCGAGAGGATGCGTGGCCGGCAAAGCGCCTTGAAGGTGCGCTTCGGGCTGGAGGCGGAGGTGGAGGCGCTGCAAGATACGACTCTGCACGCGGGTAGCCGTGGGCCTTTGAAAAAAGGCGACGTGGTGATGTGCCGGAATCACGAGCGGCTGGGTGATGCTTCCGGTTTCAGCCTATCGATCAACGATCTGCGGCGCAAGGCTACGCAGAAGGCAAGGCGGTTCCGGCTAGCGGGTGACCGGCAGGAATATCTGGTTTCCAACGATGCTTCGGCACTCGCAGCGGGGGATTTATTGTTAGGACCAAAGCTTTCACCGAAAACGGTTTTGTTTATCCGCTTCGACGCTCAGCACGCGGAAGGAAAATTAGAAGTCAGAGAAAGCCAAGGGACGATCTTGGTGGACGGTGTGCCGGTGAAAAATACGGCGACCTTGCGTGATGGCTCGCTAATCAGGCTCTCGGGCAGCCAAGCAGTGCGGTGCCGTTTCAGCGAAGGTTTCCTTGATGAAGAGCGGACACTGATCGAGGCCTTGAGGGTGGAGGATTTGATCCACGACTTCGGGCCGGATTCGCGGGCGCTGGATAACATCAACTTCGAGGTGAGGCGCGGAGAAATGCTCTGCATCATCGGCCCGAGTGGCAGTGGTAAAAGCACCCTGCTCGCCGTTTTGTCAGGCCAGCGCGAACCTTCACGAGGTAAGGTGAAGCTCAATGGCGTGTCTCTTTATGAAAAGCGCGAGCAGCTGGTGCCATTCATCGCCCGGATGCCGCAGGAGGAGGCGCTCAATCCGCAGCTCACGGTGCGCGAGCATTTGCGGCATGCGGTGACGATCCGGCGTCCGGCGCTCTCACTGGCAGAACATGAGCGGCGGGTGGATAGCATGCTGGCGGAGCTGGGGCTGCAAACCATCGCACGGCGGAAGGTGGGGGCCGCGGGCGAGAAAACCATCTCGGGAGGTGAGCGCAGCCGCTTGAATCTGGGCGTGGATCTCGGAAGTCCGGCGGAAGTTTTCCTTTTCGATGAGCCTATTTCCGGACTTTCTTCCAAAGATTCCGAGCATGTGGCGGAAACGTTGCGGTCGCTGGCGCGGGAAAAAATCGTGATCGCCTCGTTACATCGCCCGGGTTCGCCGGTGTTGAGGCTATTTGATAAAGTATTGCTATTAGATAGTGGTGGGCGGCTGGCTTATTTTGGAACACCGGCGGCGATGGTGGGCTATTTCCGGGATGCCTGTGAGGAACTTTCAATTTCCCATCCATCGGTGGTGGCGAAGGCCCCGCTGGGTGCGGACTTCGTATTTGATGTTCTGGAAACTCCGCTTAGTGCCATCGGTGGCGGGTCGAATACCGGGGCTGCGCGGCGATTTCCGCCTTCGTTCTGGCAAGAGCGCTTCGAGAGCGTGGATCTGATGCATTCGCTCCAGCTTGGTGGCGGACCGCCTTCGCAGTTTGGGGATCTGAGGGATGGGGACCGCTCGCCGGTGCCGCCCAAGCCAGCTCGGAGGATTCGCTCGGTGTTGGCGGTGTTTGCCACGCATTTCCTGCGCTCTCTGCTTTCAAAAGTGCGAAATCGTGGGACGATTTACAGCACTTGTCTTGAGGCACCGTTACTGGCGGCACTCATCTCGATCACGCTGCGCTCGTCTCCCACGGGCTCCTATCAATTTGCCACAGCTTTACACATTCCAGCTTACCTATTTCTGAGTGCGACGGTGGCGATGTTTCTCGGCCTCACAAACTCGGCCACGGAAGTCTTGCGGGATCGGCCCATTCTCCGGCGTGAGAGAAATTGCCAACCGGGTGCTGGCTCCTACGTGCTGGCGAAATTTGTAGCCCTCGCGCTCGTTGCCGCTGCGCAGTGTTTGATCTATCTGATTGTGGGGAATCATTTTCTAGAGATTGAGGGGATGTTGCCGTATCTTTGGTTCTGGATGACGCTCACCGCGTGGACGGGGACGGCGATGGCACTGGTGATTTCCTCGATGGTAAAATCCGAGCGGGCCGCACTGACCGCCGTGCCGCTTCTACTGGTGCCGCAGATGCTCCTCGCCGGGGCACTCGTCCCATATCGGGAAATGAACCGTGGGCTATTCAGCGAGGCAGAAAAAATCCGGGAAAAAGGCGGCACCCCCGCGCCTTCCGTCATCATGCCTTTGCGATACGCCTACGAGGCGATGGTGGTGGCGCAAGCCACTCGCAATCCATTCGAAATCGAGCGAATCCGGTTACAAGAAAAGATTGACCGGATGCGGGACTCCAGCAACTTGGGAAATCCCGCCAAAGCCGAACGTTTCGATCTGATCAAGGAGGGCCTGCGCCGTTTGTTAGCAGCCGGGGCCACCGACATGGACCAGGCGGCGGCCATCATTTCGAGAATTCGGCAAATTTCCACTTCCGGAACCCGGATCGAGGTGGAAACGATTAAAATTTGGCCTGAAGAAGGAATTAAAGCACGGCCGGCCTCGGAGTATTTCGTGAATGAGCGGATCGATCTGCTGGTGCGTGAGGCGGAAATTTTCCGCAACGACTACCGCAATGAAAAGCGCCGCAACGTTTTCCATGCGTTGAAGAAGCCCTTGCCGTTTTCTGACTCAAAAGTCGCCAATATTGACGAGGAATTTACCGAGAGAAAAGATGAAGTAGAGACCCGGAAATTCAACGGAAGCATTCTTTTCCTTATCATCGGATTTTGCCTCATTTTCTCCACGCTCATCATTTCTCGCCAGAATCGGATGACAAGATAGCCATTCCAACGGCTCGAAACTCCTTCCATCAGGTTACATTTCCCTCCAATTGAGCAAAAAAAGGTTGCGCGGAAGAGGGGTAGGATGCACTTTTTCGGCGAAACCTCACAAAACTAGGTAGTTCACTAAGGATTATGCTTCCAGAGCACGCACCATTCACAATTGACCAGCGCCGGACGCTGGATTCGCTCCTCACCGGCTTCACTCCTGTCCAGCGCGGATGGCTTAGCGGCTTCCTCGCAGCAGGCACTTCACCAGCAGCAGCCGTCGCACAGCCTGTCTCCGCCAGTAAGCTCACGGTCCTTTACGGCACCGAGTCTGGGAACTCCGAATCCTTAGCAGATCGCGCAGTTAAAGAGGCTAAAAAACGCGGTTTCCAAGCCGTCATGAAAAACATGGCGGACATTTCGACCGCAGATCTTGCTAAAGTTTCCAATCTTCTCGTAATCGTCTCCACATGGGGCGATGGCGATCCGCCAGAGACTGCCACCACGTTTTTCAAGGAGTTTATCACCTCACAGACCGCTCTCACCGATACCCGCTACTCGGTTTGTGCCCTCGGAGATACCTCCTACGAGAAATTTTGCCAAACTGGTAAAGACATTGATGCCCACCTCGAAACTCTAGGTGCCCAACGCGTTCTTGCCCGCCAAGACTGTGATATCGACTACGAGGAAGGCTACGTTTCATGGCTCACAGGCAGTCTCAGCGCCTTGGCTCCGGCCGCGGCAGCTCCTGTAGAGGCCGCATCGTACGTTGCTCCCGCCGTCGCCAGCACCGAATACGGAAAGAAGAATCCTTTCCCCAGCGAGGCCCTAGACACGCTCATCCTCAACGGAGAAGGTTCTGCCAAAGAAACGCTTCACCTTGAGCTCGCGCTCGCCTCATCAGGATTACACTACGAGCCTGGCGATGCGCTCGCGGTCCTGCCCGTCAATTCACCAGATACCATCAAGGCGCTCCTCCAAGCAGCAAAGCTCCAAGGCACCGAGAAGGTGGAGGTAAAAAGCGTCGGCACCAAGCTCCTTGCCGATGCTCTGCGAGAAGATTTCGATATCACCGCGCTTTCCCGTGCTGTGCTCACCAAGCTCGCTGAGGCTGCAGATTCTGCCACCCTCCGAGAATTGCTCGGAGATGATGCCAAGGAACGCCTCAAGGATTACAACAACGGCCGGGAAATCGTCGATGCCATTACGGACTTCGCGCCCAAAGGACTCACCGCCGCAGCGCTCAGCGGGATTTTTAGAAAACTACCGCCGCGCCTCTATTCCATCGCCTCCAGCCCACTCGCGCATCCTGAGGAAGTCCACCTCACCGTCGCCGCTGTTCGCTACGAGACTCATGGCCGCTCGCGCAAAGGTGTCTGCTCCACCTACCTCGCGGATTTGGTGAAATCCGGCGATCAGGTCTCAGTCTTTGTCCAGCCGAATAAAAACTTCCGCCTGCCTGCCGATGGCTCTACCCCCATCATCATGGTTGGCCCCGGGACCGGGGTGGCCCCCTTCCGCGCCTTCGTCGAGCACCGTGCCGCACTCGGCAGCCAAGGTAAGAACTGGCTGTTCTTCGGAGACCAACATTACACCTACGATTTCCTCTATCAACTCGAGTGGCAAGAGCACCTCAAGAACGGCACCCTCACCCGCCTCGATGTCGCTTTCTCTCGCGATCAACCAGAGAAAATCTACGTTCAGGATCGGATGCTGGTTCATGCGCAAGAACTCTACGAATGGCTAGAACAAGGTGCCCACTTCTATGTCTGCGGCGATGCCAACCGGATGGCCCACGACGTCAATGAAGCGCTCATCTCCATCATTGAAAACCAAGCCGCCATTTCCCGCGAAGCTGCCGAGGCCTACGTCGAGGCACTCAAGAAATCCAAACGCTATCAGCGCGACGTTTATTAAACAATTTACCTCTAACTCTTCATTCCCATGTCTGAGAAAAAACTTGCCGTAAACGAAGGCATCAAGACCCGCAGCAACTATCTGCGCGGCACCATCACCGAAGGCCTCGCCGATCTATCAACCGGCTCCATGACGGAGGATGATCAACAGCTCCTCAAATTTCACGGAACCTATCAGCAGGATGATCGTGATCTACGTGCCAACCGCCGCAAACATCGCTTGGAAAAAGCCTACTCCTTCATGATCCGCATCCGCGTGCCAGGCGGAGTAGCCACCTCGCAACAATGGTTGGAAACGGACCGGCTCGCCACTCAGTTTGCCAACGGCACCATTAAGCTCACCACCCGCCAAGCCTTCCAATTCCACGGCATTATCAAGACCAATCTCAAGCGCACCATCGCTGAGATCAATCAAGCTGCCATGGATACCATCGCTGCTTGCGGTGACGTAAATCGCAATGTGATGTGCAATCCGAATCCGAATCTCTCCCACATCCACGCCCAAGCGCTCAAGACTGCACAAGAGATCTCCAC
>Ga0335395_10001358_pt1 | contig 15490 bp, 12 predicted proteins | sample MAT02_FD_205744 | JGI IMG/M metagenome (GOLD analysis project Ga0335395, IMG submission 205744) | Freshwater microbial communities from Lake Fryxell liftoff mats and glacier meltwater in Antarctica - MAT-02 (spades assembly) (version 2) ...
ACAACTCAAAGAGTTTTTCGAGGCGTTCGGTGTCGTTTTTGAAGCGGCGACCGATGTAGATGCGTTCTAGCGCTTCGTCGTTGCGATCGTGCGCTTCCCTAACTAACGGGAATTCGGTATCCATGCGTTTCGGGGCAAGAAGGGGGGGTATCACAATTCATTAACTGATGAGTTATCTAGAATATCGGGATTTTTAATGGATTTTTTCTCATCTGAAGCAAGCCGCCGCTCAACTTTTTTGACATCTTCAGCAGGTGGCAAAGATTCTGGGCGAATACCCCGTTCTAGTAATGTATTGCGAACTGCTTGATTGTTAGTGATATGTTCTCTAGAAATTTCTGGTTCATTACTCAGTTGTTTTTGCTGTGCATTGAAGATCGTAATTTCTGTTGCAAAATCCTTAGCTTTCAGGATAATTGTTGGTGCAAAGTCTGCAAGAGGTCTGCTATCAGGTACTTTCCATTGAGCTTTCATAGCTTGAGTAGATTTCCCAAATAATGCTGTGTCTCCTTTACTGCGAATTGAGGCAAAATTGCGATCGCTGCCTGTTTGTTCGTAAATTACTCTAGACAGTTCTTTTTCTGTTTCCGAAAGCTTCTTTCTAGCAGAAACTCTCTCGGCTTCTAGCAATCGTTGCTCGATTAATTCAGCGTTTCTGGTTTGAACTGCAAAATAAGTCTGAGCAAAGGCAATTTCTTGTTTGCGCGGATCGCCGTTTTGAGCGATTAGGTAGCAAGCATAGCGTGTGAGCATAATGTCATCTACTTCTCTTTGGCTGCCAGAGCCAAGATCAACCATTTTGGTAACGTCAACAAAATGGTCAGCTACAGCATGATTTGAAACCTCACAAGCTGTTTTAGCTTTAGTTATAACTGCTGTAAAATTACGCCATTCTGTATAGCCTAAAAGGTGCTGAATGTCGCGTGCCAGCCAGTATTCAATGCCGTTTTCGGTTTGCTGGGCATGAGCTTCAAAATTGTCGGTTAGAGAGTTAATAGTGTCTTTTTGCATGGTTTTATTTAAATTGTGTCTTTGCTTTTACGTTTAGCGGGCTTTTTCGAGATCGCTTGCGGTGTGGTCATTTTGGTGTATAACTCAAAGAGTTTTTCGAGGCGTTCGGTGTCGTTTTTGAAGCGGCGACCGATGTAGATGCGTTCGATCGCTTCGTCGTTGCGATCGTGCGCTTCCCTAACTAACGGGAATTCGGTATCCATGCGATCGCGATCGTACATATCGGCGATCGTGGCGGGGAAATACTGCTCTCGTGCTAGCAGAATGTCTTCGGCGCAGCGGGTGAGGTCGGCTTTGTTGCGATCGGTGAGGGTGGGGACGGGGAAGGTGTTCCAGCCGAGGGTGTTGGAGTAGCGAAAGTCGGTTTTTAGCTTGCCGCAGACGGTGGCGATCCAGACTAGGTGGATGCGGGAGGCGATCAGAGCCATGTTCCAGAGGGGCGCGTCGTAGAGGGCGAAGGCACTATCATTCACAATAAATGAACAATCCAGAATGCCTACTGGCAGAAACGGGCGGTTTTCGGAGGAATGCCTAGGTACGATGAAGCTCAAAATCTTGGCTTCTTCAATATCACGAAATTGATGGGCACGTTCTGCGAGCTTTCTTGCACTCACATCACGGCTTGCAAGTCGATTACTTTTGTTTTTCTGTACTCTATCAGCAATAAATGGAATAGACTGTGCTGCCCCAAGATCCACATCTCTGATCCAAAGACAGTAACGAGATGCTCCATTGATATAGTCGTGACTACCTGCAACGGGCCGCAAGTATCGCGCCACCGATTCAGCATCTTCTACAGGTACGTCATCTGGCAGGACAAAAAGATAGCCGCCATCAACAGGTTTGTTTCCGTAAGTCATCTTCTCAACAGTGGAAATCGGTTCTCGTCTCGATTCAACAAATACATTCGACGAAGCCACCAAATAGGCGTTAATATTTGCAGCCTCCTTCGCGATCGTCTCACCGTTGTCCTCAACAGAAATCAAATATCGAACTTTGCAAGCGTGATTGGAAATTCCAACAATCACCACCGTCACCCCAGCATTATGACTCGCCAGATTCGCCCATTTAAATGATGTATGAGCAAAGGCAATCTCGTGCCCTGTCTCAAAAATCAGCGGCCAGAGAATCGGCACCTGTTGCCCCTGACAGATTGAATTTGTAGACACAAAAGCAGCAGCCGATTGGGTTTGCGTTCCATAATCTGCCGCCTTCATAAACCAGCCCGACACATAATCGAGCGACTTCCACAGCTTGGTGCGTGCATCGAAAATAAGTTTCAGATCGTCTTTCTGCGAGTTTGATTGCCAAGTCGATCCGAGATAAGGCGGATTCCCACAAATGTATGTCTCCCCGCCCTCATTGGCAAAATCAATCTCCGCCTGTTCCCTTGTTTCCCCCCACAAATCCAAATCCTCACGCTGCACCCTCACGCCCGTTCCCGTCGGTGGACAAAGACTCAACCAATCCAACCGCAACGCATTGCCACAAGTAATCCAGTTATCATCCTTCAGCGGCAAAAACTCCAACAGCGCCAGCTTCGGCCCCCGATACAGTACATCGCACTGATACTCCGCAATAATCAACGCCAACCGCGCAATCTCACAGGAAAAATGGCGCAACTCAATCCCCCGAAAATTGGTCAGCGGGATGTCGGAACGCCGATCGCCCTCCCCCCGCAGTTCATTAATCTTCGCTTCAATCGCCCTCATCTCCTTATAAGCAATCACCAAAAAATTCCCCGATCCACAAGCCGGATCAAACACCCGAATCCGCGCCATCCGTTGCCGCAAATTCAGCAACTTGCGGGCGTTGTCCCCCGCCGCTTCTAGTTGAACACGCAAATCATCCAAAAACAGCGGATTCAGCACCTTGAGGATATTCGGCACACTCGTATAGTGCATCCCCAGCGCCCCGCGTTCCTCATCATCCGCCACCGCCTGAATCATTGAGCCGAAAATATCTGGATTGATCTTCGTCCAGTCCAGATTGCCAACGTGAAGCAGGTACGATCGGGCAATCTTACTAAAACGCGGCACTTCAACGCAGCCATCTTCCCTGGCCGAAAACAGCCCTCCATTCACATAGGGAAAACTATTAGCCCAATTGCGAATCTGAGCCGATTCCCGCCCCTTGAGCGGCATACTCATCGATCGGAACAACTCCGACAGCACTTCATGGGTATTCGAGGAATCGCGATCGCTCATCTGCGCGATCGTAGATGTAAAAATGCCCGAACTGTGGAAAATATTCGTATCCTCAGCAAAGAAGCAGAAAATCAGCCGCGCCATGAAGTGATTCAGATCCTCTCGGCGATCGGTCTTATCCCAGTCCGGGTTATCCTTCAGCAATTCAATATAGAGGCGGTTGAGGCGCGCCGTAGCCTTGATATCAAAGGCATTCTCCCGAATCTGCCGAACCGTCGTAATCCCCGCCAGCGCTAAGAAAAACCCGAAGTGGTCATGAAAATTGGGGTAGTCGCAGGCGATCGTCTCTCCATCCGCCAGATTTTCCGCCTCAAAGCTTTGGCCATCCGTAGCGAGGATGAACTTAGCCTTATATCGCACCGTCGCCGGACTCTCCCGCAAGGCTGTGAGGGTAGTTGTCACCTCACCTTCTGAGCAAACCTTCAGATGAATATTGTTACGCTGGAGTACGCCGCCGAGGTCAGATTGGTTTGAGCTATTGCTTTTGAGCCGCTTGAGGGTGGTCTGCTTATTCCCAAAAGCTTCCAGGAAGGCAAGGGGGAAAGATTCCGGGTCAAAAGGCGCTTCGGCGAGCCTGGAAACGGCTTCTTCGATTTCGACTGCATTCATATTTCGACTATAGGTATAGCAGTTGACAGTTTAACTGTGATACCAATTTAATGTGAAGTTGCACATATCCCGATCCCCCTAAATCCCCCTTAATAAGGGGGACTTTGATCGGAATCTTGTCCCCCCCTTATTAAGGGGGGCTAGGGGGGATCGGATTCTATGCAGCCTCATAAAAAATTGGTATGACCTGTGACAGTTGCATAACGAGAATCAAACCATTGATACAATACAGGTATCGGCTCTATTCATGAAGTTATTTATGTCCTCACCGATGTGGCGGTTGCTATATAAGCAAGGGATGCAGCCGTTGAATCAGCTACAATTTTTAGTACGTTCAAACCAGCTATTCGACAATCTAACGTATAATAATCGTATATCTAGGGCTGTATATCGAAAACAATTTCCTCATATAATTGCTCGATCGGCAAACTTAGATTGATACTTTGAAACTCAACCATATCACCCTCCCGATAGCTCAAAATCACCCATTCACCAGCATCATTTTTATGATAAATATCGATCGCAATTTCATCAGAACTCACTAACACATAATCAACCAGATTCGGATTGCGGCGATACTTTTCAAACTTCTTCCCTCGATCGTAAGCTTCGGTGCTATCCGATAAAACCTCGACAATTAAACAGGGATAGGTAATATAGAGAGGATGCTCCCTATCTCGATCGTCACAAGTCACGCTTAGATCGGGATACGTGTAGTTGGGTGTATTGAGAATGTTAACCTTTAAATCTGAATTAAAAACAGCGCATCGACCGCCCCGCAGATGAGAGCGAATTAACAACAAGAAATTAATTGCGATCGCACTATGATTTTTAGTGCCACCAGTCATCGCATAAACCATACCATCGATCAGTTCGTGTCTTTCTAGCTGCTTTTCCTCCCAACTAAAATACTCTTCGGGCGTAAAATAGCGATGGTTATCTCGTGCTGCTATCACAACCATAAACTCCCTAATCCAAAAGTGATAATATTAATTATACCTCTAAAAATTCAGCATTCACGAGTTCGATCGCAGGCTTGAGATCGTATTTCATTTTCCTAGCAATTGTCGAACTTGTGCCAAGCCAACATCGCCTGGAATAGATTGAACTGTGCCACTATCAATCTCGGCAATCCGGTATTGAGCTTTCTTTACACCCTCGTTCAAAACATCTCGATCGATCTGTTCTGTCATGCTTTCTAGGATCTTGTCGAGGAGGATAGCCTTGGCGGTATCGGGTAGGGCAGTTGCTTCGGAAATAAGCTGGTCTAGGGTTAGCATTGGATGATTTTGCTCCGAGGAAACGATCTGAATTCTAACAATTTTTACGGAAAGATTTAAATGACCAGAAACCGGGTTTTTAGGACAATACTTCATTGCAGTCCACAAATTCGGTAAAAACCCGGTTTCTGCGATCGGACTTGGTAAGTCCTATGACAAACGCAGATAGAATTCTATCTGCGTTCATCTGCGTACATCCGCTAACATCTGCGGTCAAAAAATCTCAATCCAACTACTTCGCCGCAGGTAAAGACAACTGAGGCAAAGGTTTAGGATAGCTGCCATTTTTAGGAATCATAGCTGGTTCCTGGGAAAGCAAAAACTCGCGAATTAGTCTAGCAACTGCTCTTTGAGCTAAACCGCCGAATACTCTCTGTCCCATATTCTGTACTTCCGATTTGACTAACAATTGCGGAATTAGCTGCAATACTTTCGTTGTGTCAAAACCGGGAGTCGATCGCAAAATATCCCAAATCCGTTTAATGTGTTCTAGATTATTTTGTTCAGTTTGTGAAACCACAGGTTGATTTGCCTTGACTCCAAACCATTCACCGACAACAGATTTAGCATTCGCAAAGGCGTTACTGGAAACTGTGTCGAGACTTTTGACTAATTCTAGGACAATGCGATCGCGAATAAAATCTCCTCTTTCAGAAAATAAATAGTCTAACCCTTGATCCAAGATTTTGCTGATATCGTAGTCTTGGCTATCGCGGGCATTGCTGAGCAAGTTTTCTAAGCGGTTCCAGCGGAATTCGCCCTGTTTGAACAACAACTCTTGCAGAGATGTCCTCAACTCCGGTGCGGGGTCGCTCAACAGCCGTTTTGCCACGTAGGGATAGGCTTTGCTGAGCACTTTGAATTGGGGGTCAACGTTGATGGCGATGCCTTCTAGCGTGACTAGCGATCGAATAATCAAAGCGTAGTAAGCTGGAACTTGGAACGGATATTCGTACATCACCGCCGAGAGTTCGTCAGTAATGCTTTTGAAATTGAGTTCGGCAACTGTAGCACCCAAAGCATTATTAAACACTCCAGCCAATGCCGGAATAATTGGTGTCAAATCAGTGTCCGGTGTCAAAAAATCTAACTTGACATAATCTTTTGCCAAGCCTTCAAAGTCGCGGTTCACCAAATGCACTACAGCTTCTAACAAGCCGTATCGCTGATAAGGTTTAACTTCGCTCATCATCCCGAAATCGAGATAAGCTAATTGACCATCAAGAGTTGCCAAAAGATTGCCGGGATGCGGGTCAGCGTGAAAAAAACCATGTTCTAGGAGTTGCCTCAAAGAGCATTGCACCCCCACTTCAATTAAGTAAGGAGCGTCAATTCCTTGAGCCTTGACTGCTTCTAAATTCGTGAGTTTGACTCCCGTGATCCATTCCATTGTCAAGACGCGGCGACGGGTATATTCCCAGTAAATACTAGGAACATAAATGTCTTTGATCTGGCCGTATAGTTCGGCAAACCGTTCGGCATTTTCACCTTCGTGGGTGTAGTCCATTTCTTCGTAAATGCGCTCGCCCAATTCGTCCATAATGGCGGCGAGGTCACTACGAATTATTTTGAAGGTGTTTTGTGCCCAAAGTGCGACGCGCCGCAGGATGTAAATATCTAAGCCGATGTTGTCGGCTAAACCTGGTCGCTGGACTTTGATTGCGACGGTTTCTCCGGTTTTGAGTTTACCTTTGTAGACTTGTCCGAGGGATGCTGCTGCGATCGGATCTGGGCTGATTTCAGCGTAAATTTCGTTGGGGTGTGCGCCCAATTCTTCTTGGATGAATTGATATGCTACTTCGTTGGGAAATGCTGGCAATTGGTCTTGCAGCGTTGTTAGTTCTTCTAAATATACTGGTGGTACTAAGTCGGGCCTGGTTGAGAGTGCTTGTCCGATTTTGATGAAAGCTGGGCCGAGTTGGGCAAGAATGTCTCTGAGTCGGGCGGCGCGACGTTTTTCGTTCTTGGCGACGCGGCCTGTTTTGCCGTCAAACCACAAACTGAAGGTGAAGCTAAAAAATGTCCAAAAGACGCTTAGCATCCTTCCCCAGACTTGTATGGGGCGATTTCGGTACTGGGCTGCGATCGCCACTGGATCGTACCGCACAGCATCTCCGGCTAACTCGAAAGCTCTTTCCTTGGCTGATTTGAGGACTTCGGAGCTTACGACTTCTGTTTCTAGTTGGACTGCTACTGCTTGTAGGGGAATTGTCTTTACATCTGTAATATTTTCGATTACAGCCTGAGTCCCTGAATTTGCATAAGTTTGTCTGGAGGCTGGCGATACAGTCTTGACATTCATAGAATCAGACCTAGTGTTAAGCATTGTAAATATATTGTAACAATTTAGGGCATCGGGCATCGGGCATCGGGCATCGGGAATTGGAAATTGGGAATTGGGAATTGGGAATTGGGCATTTAAACTGTATATTTAGAACCCACATCAAAAATCGTCAAAGCCTCTCCCCTTATCCCTTTCTCCCATCTCCCACTCTCCTATTCCCCGCTGGATTTTTGGAGTCGATCGCGAATTCCCGATAGTTGCAATTTTGTGCTCACGGGCGATCGAGGTTGGGGCATTTCGGTATTAGGCCAATTTTCTAAGTCGTTACTCTGATGCCATAACTTTTAGTCAGCCCTGCAACTAATTGGTGATTTTAGACTTTAAAGTTGAATTTTGTACTCTATCTCAAGAGTGATTAAAGTTATCTAATGTTTTTTTGGGATTTCTATTTTTGACATTATAACTCACATATTACGCCATTGTCAGCAACAGGCAAGATGCCTGTTCCACAATAAATTTACTCTTTTATGAACAGGCATCTTGCCTGTTCATAAAAGACTTATTGAAAATGATGCAATATCTCTATTATAACTTACTTTTAGTTAAAATCTTTGACTGGCAAATCTCTATTTGCGATCGAGCCGATCGCACTTCCGTCTATTAATTCTTTGCTGGCGGTAACGGCGTACCCAAAGCAGTCAGATTCAAAGCGTAGCCTCCGGTAGCAAGATAAACTGCATCGGCGATCGCCCCGATTTGGCGGACAAGTGTGCCCAGGCGATCGCGAAACAGCCGTCCCGCCGGATAAGCAGGCACTACTCCCCATCCGGTTTCCTCTCCTACCAAAATCACATCCGCCGTAGCCAGCTTCAAACTAGCAATCAAGTCTTGCTGCGTTTGCTCCCAAACAGGCGCTGCTTGTTCTAACAGATTTGCCGTCCAAGTTCCCAGGGAATCAATTAATAAGCATTCTGATGATTTGCCCGATCGCACAACTGCTGATAAGTCGATCGGCACTTCGAGAATTTTCCAATTAGTCGGACGGCGATTTCGGTGCTGTTCGAGGCGACTTTGCCACTCCAAATCTGCTTCATCAACCAGGCTAGTAGCCACATAGATTACTTGTTTGGACGAATCTTTAGCCAGAGTTTCTGCCCATTCACTTTTCCCACTTCGGGCAGGCCCGGTTACTAAGATTATTTTAGTCATTTGTTATTTGTTATTTGTTATTGGTTGTTGGTTATTGGTTATTGGTTATTGGTTATTAGTTATTGGTTATTTGTTATTTGTTTGATTGCCAATCATTTTTAGGCGATAATAGCATTGATGGGACAATATCAGAGTCAGTCGATCGAGCTCCCCAGCATTTCCCAAGCTGTCAATTATGCAAAACCCTCAAATATCAGCAATAATTTGTACCCACAATCGTCACAGCTATCTAGGCGCTGCGATCGACAGCTTGCTGGCACAGGATTTTCCCGACAACTTTGAAATACTGGTAGTGGATAACGCTTCTAGCGATTATGCCAGCCCCAACAGCTCCAAAACACTCACCCGCGAAGTCGTAGAAGCCAGACTCTCCAACCCCCGCCTCAAGTACGTCTGGGAACCCGAACTCGGCTTGTCAGTAGCCCGGAACACCGCTGCGAGAGTTGCAGAGAGCGAGATATTAGCTTATCTCGACGATGATGCCGTTGCTGAACCCAATTGGCTCAGGGTACTGCACAGCGCCTATCAAAGCAATCAAAAACTCGCCGTAGCTGGTGGTAAAGTCAATTTGCTATGGCCTTCGGGAGTCAGCCCTCCCGAATGGCTGTCACCGGGATTGGCCGAAAACTTGGGGGCTTACGATTTGGGGGAGACTTGGGTGTACGTGACGGCGGCTGGTTTGACTCCCAGGGGTGTAAATTACTCAATCCGGCGCACTTTTTTAGCGCAAATTGGCGGTTTCGATGTCAAACTCGGTAGAGTCGGCACAAAATTGTTGTCAAACGAAGAATTGCGGGCCACAGAACTAGCTTTAGAGTTAGGTTGGCAAGTAGTTTATCTACCGGAAGCCCTGGTGCTTCACAACGTCGCTCCATCGCGCCTTCACAAAGCGTGGTTTGTCGAGCGCGGGTGGTGGCAAGGCATCAGCGAGTGTTACCGGGAACAATTGTGCGATCGAGCCGGTATTGTTCAGCTTTGGCGTGGGGGTGAAAGAATGTTGAGAGGTGTCTACAAATCTTTTAAATATATTAGAGATCCAGCGCTGCGCTTTGAAAACTTGGTTTTTGCTTGGGGTCAAATTGGTTATTTGAGTGCAGCCGTCAGCGGCATGGTTTTTGCACCGAAATCCACCCGCAGGCATTAGGCTATAGGCGTCAACTTAAGCCTGAAATCGATGAGAAATCTCGCTTTTAGACCAATGCTCGATCCCCCTAAATCCCCCTTAATAAGGGGGACTTTGACAAGACTCTTGTCCCCCCCTTATTAAGGGGGGCTAGGGGGGATCGAGCCCTAATCGTGAAACAACAGACTGGTACTACGTTTGACGTTAAGTTGATACTAATGGCTAGACGCGATATCCCTCGCTGTTCAAGTCATCGGCGCGGCTGTGTCCGCACTTCATCCACAACAACTCGACCGAATTCAGGTTCAAGCACTCGATTATGACCTCTAGTTCATCCAAGATTCCGGTTTCGGTACTCATTCCGGCAAAAGACGAAGAACTTAATCTACCTGCGTGTCTAGCCAGCATTGCTAGGGCGGATGAAGTTTTTCTAGTTGATTCCCAAAGTAGCGATCGCACTGTCGAAATCGCCATCAGCAGTGGCGCAAAAGTAGTGCAATTCTACTTCGATAACCGCTGGCCAAAAAAGAAAAATTGGTCATTGGATAACCTGCCATTTCGCAACGAATGGGTGTTAATTGTCGATTGCGACGAGCGGATTCCGCCTGAACTTTGGGACGAGATTGCGAAAGTCATCCAAAACCCGAATTTTGAGGGCTACTACCTGAATCGCAAAGTCTTATTTTTAGGACAATGGCTGCGTTATGGAGGCAGATATCCCGACTGGAACTTGCGTTTGTTCAAGCATCAAAAAGGTCGTTACGAAAATCTCGGCACTGAATCCGTACCAAATACGGGGGACAACGAAGTTCACGAACACGTCATTTTAGCAGGTGCTGTCGGCTACTTAAAAAATGACATGATTCATGAAGATTACCGCGATTTATTTCACTGGATAGAACGGCATAACCGCTATTCTAATTGGGAAGCTCGCGTTTATTACAATATAATTGAAGGGCGCGACGACAGCGGCACTATTGGCGCCAACTTATTTGGAGATGCAGTGCAGCGCAAGCGATTTCTCAAAAAAGTTTGGGTGAGGCTGCCTTTTAAACCAATGCTCAGATTTATTTTATTTTACTTTATTCAGCTCGGCTTTTTGGATGGAAAAGCTGGCTATATTTATGCAAGGCTATTGAGTCAGTATGAGTATCAAATTAATGCCAAACTTTACGAATTGCGTTGTTTTGGCGGTCAGTTAAATGTGGCAGAATCTGAGCCTATTCTGTCACCGTCAGTGGTTAGTGATTCGGCGGTTGAAACCGCTACTATACAAACGAAGTCTGCCTCCGCAGACTAAGAAATAAACGGGATATTTCAGTCTAATTTTGTATTAGTCTCGCGTTGCGCGGACATTGTTTGTGTAGACGCGGTTGAAACCGCCTGGTCTTTTTGTTTGTATCAATGCTATTTCAACCGCCTTTGTTTCTGCACAAAAGAAGTTAGGTTGGGCGGGTTTTTGAGATTATTAATTTTATTCAACATCTCAAAAAGTTCGCTCATCGTACAGGGGATTTAAGCCCCCACCTTTAGGTGGATTGTTTTTAGGCTGGGGCTTAAATCCCCAGCCTAAAAACTTCGCACTCAACTGTCAACTGTCAACTGTCAACTGTCAACGCAGACGAGGAGACATCATTTAATTAGTTCTTCGAGGGATGGAAATAACAATTTTTCGGCGCTCACTTTTTCGCAATCGCAAGGCTGTTGATTTGTGGAAACAGCAGACACATTACCTAGCAGCAAATTGATACTTTCAATTAATAGTGGTAGAGTTAATAAAACGATCGCCCCAGACACCAGCAAGCTAATCAAGCCATCAGCCCAATTCCAGTGTAGCCACGCCACGGCGATCGCAGCTAAAATTACTCCCACCGACGAAAATATGTCGGCGACTGCGTGCAGAAAGGCGCTTTTGAGGTTCAAGTCGCCGTGACAGCAGGAATGCAAGCAGCAAGCATTGATTGAGTTGATGCTTAAACCGACTATGGCGGTGATTAACATCGGGAGTCCTTCTACTTCGGGGGTTGGGGACTGCAAACGGGCGATCGACTCTACTGCAATCCAAAGTGCGATCGCCACTAAACTGATACTATTAACTAAGGCAGCAATGATTTCTGGGCGATCGGGCAGGATTCCCACTCCACCAGAAAACTCACTCTTTGTGGAACAGGCATCTTGTCTGTTATTAACAATAGTACCCGAATTTAATTCGATCGCACAATCCACCGATTTACTGCTTTTTAGTGACGAGTACCAAGTAGCTGTCAAAGTTATCGCTAAAGCTGCTACATCTGACAAAACGTGACCAGCATCTGCTAATAGGGACAAACTGTGAGAGCTCGTTGCGGCGATTAATTCTGCTACAAAAAAGCTACTAAGCAATACCAAAGCTGTTTGCAAAAGTCGCACTTTGGCAATTCTGGGATTTGGATTGTCGCATTGTGCGAGATTCTTGGTGTTTTCAGGCTTAAAATTGTCCCTAACTCGAAATGTCATGCAGCAATCCTTACAGCTAAACTCGATTTTCAATTAAACATTAGATGACTCATTATACGCCAACTCCCGACGCGGAACCGCAAAACCCGATCGCCAATTCCGCAAATCCTGAAATCAATGATAATCCAACTAGCGACAACCAACCAAATATTTTAACCGGGGAATCTTTGGTTGATTTGCGCAGGTACGATCAATCAAAGTTCGATCGCGGAAGACCTGGTTGGCTAATTTTGCTCTGGTGGTTCGTGCAGGCGATCACATTTCCTCTCACTCCACACCCTTTTAATGGCATTAGAAGCGGGTTGCTGCGACTATTTGGAGCGAAAATAGGTTCTGGAGTAATTATCCGCCCTACAGCTCGTTTTACCTATCCCTGGAAAATTGAAATCGGCGATTATAGTTGGATCGGAGATGATGTTGTATTGTACAGTTTGGAGCGAATTGCGATCGGCAAACACTGCGTCATTTCTCAAAAAAGCTACCTGTGCACCGGCACTCATGACCCCGAAGACCCAGCCTTTGGGTTAATCGCAGCATCTGTTATCATTAATCATGGCGTTTGGATTGCCGCCGACTGCTTCATTGGCCCTGGTGTTGCGATCGGTGCAAATGCCTTAATTGGAGCTCGCAGCAGTGTATTTGAAAATATGCCAGCCGGCTTTGTTTGTATGGGAAGTCCGTGTCGTCCGCGCTATCCCAGAAAAATTAACAAAAGTTCGTAGTAAGGACTTCAGTCCTTTCAAAAATTCGTAGTAAGCTGTTCTACCTTGAAATTAGACCTCTTGCAAAAATAACTAGGACGGGCTCTCCGGCCCGTCCCACAAAAAACATTTTTTCTTGTGGAACAGGCATCTTGCCTGTTACAAAATTTGATTAAAATGACTTTGGCAAGAGGTCTATTGTGTGTCAAGAATCAATTAAAGTCTTGTGGAATGGGCTTCGACGCCGTTCCGAATATACAATTTAAATGCGTGACAGCTTAAGGACTTCAGTCCTTTTTATCCAACTTTGGACTAAGGACTAAAGTCCTGACTACAAACCTAGGACTAAAGTCCTGACTACAAACTGGTTGATAACTGGCAATTAAAACACCTTATTCTCACAATCAAAAGTGCATACAATACCCGCAGAATTGTTAATAAAAATCTCCAATATATTTACATCTACATTATTTAATATAGGCGAAAATTCTGTATCTCTACGATCACTATTAGAGCTAATTATATCATTTATTATCGTTCTGATTATATCGCAAGGTTTTACAACTTTTCTCAAAGAACGCTTGCTAGTTAAATTGGGTATTGACGAAGGAAACCGCGAAGCAATTTCTGTAATAATTAGCTATTTAATCATAGCCTTGGGAGTGATAGTTGCTATCCAACAAATAGGATTTAACCTTGCTTCTTTCGCCGTTGTAGCGGGGGGATTGGGAGTCGGAATTGGCTTCGGAATACAGGATTTAACAACTAATTTTGTCAGCGGCTTAACGCTGCTTTTAGACAGGCCGGTGAAAGTCGGAGATTTTGTGGAATTAGAAGGATTGATGGGAATTGTCAAAAAAATCTCGATTCGATCGACGATTATCAAAACTAACGACGATTCCAGCGTCATAGTCCCGAATAGTAACATGATTAGCAACAAAATTGTTAACTGGAGTTACGAAAATCAGCTACTTTGTCTGCGACTCTCCATAGAAGTAGCCGAGAATAGTGACCCGCTGTTAGTGACAGAAACTCTGTTAAATATTGCTTACGCGGAAGCAGGGGTTTTGTACGAGCCCAATCCGAAAGTATTGTTTGTCGAGTTTGGCGATGATAGTTTTAAATTTGAACTTTTAGTTTGGACGGATAGGCCGACTGAAAGAGAGGTAATTAAAAGTTCTTTGAATTTTGCGATCGAGTACAATTTTCGCCAGTATGAAATCAATTTTCCGTTTAATAATAGAGAAATTTATTTGAAAAATCCCGAAGTTTTGTTATCGTTTTTTAAGCAAAATGAAACTTTAAATGAAACCACGAAAAGCTCCTCTGAAAACAATCCCAAAATACCTCTTTGTGCAGATAAAATAAAAAAACAATCGCCGATTAGCAGTTTGCTGCGAGAAGTGACATATTTTGAAAATTTCACGGATCTAGAATTGCGCCAATTGATTGAAGTTGGATACCGCCAACGGCTACGATCGCAAGAATTTTTGTTCCGAGAAAATGACCCAGGAGATGCTTTTTACATCATCCTTTCCGGTTCAGTGGAAGTGTTTGTCGAAGCTATTGATAAACATTTGACAAATCTCGGTGCGGGCAAGTTTTTGGGTGAACTTTCTTTGATGTTGGGAATTCCCAGAACTGCTTCGGTGAGAGCTTTGGAAGAAACAATTTTGTTCGCAATCAATAAAGAAGGTTTTCAGAGGGTTTTAACTGAACGGCCGGATTTATCCGAACAGATTATTCAAGAAATAGTTAAACACAAAGAAGAATTAAGCGAGAGACAGCAGGAATTGCGAGAAATGGAGTTGGTAGATGCAGCAGCAGATGATGAAACTCCTGTAGAGTGGGTGAGGAAAAGGCTCAAAAATCTCTTCAGTATTTGAAGTTAAAATTAACCTAAATAGGGCTTGCTGAATAATCGATCGCATATTGCGTGGTGAAAGGTTGCGCTCGCGCGATCGAGAGTAAAATCGCCGTGAAAAATAGGTAAAATAGTACAAAAACCGTGGATCGTCAAACATATTTATTTAATTCACCAAAACTCATAACGAAAGGAGCAACGCAGGGAGCGAAAGCTGTTGTCTTGGGTCTATACTTTGGTCTCGCATAAACTCAAATAGCCCAGATTTAGCAAATTCTTGCTTCTTCTTTTCAATCAATGCTAGGACTTCTTCCATTGTGTTGCACCTGATTATCTAATAACTTTAACAACTTCATCATTATATAATTGTGATATTAATCAGCTTATTTTGTGATTTACATCACGTTGAATTGTGTTCTCGATCGCCAAAACCTACATTTTCAAGCCCTGGGCTTCACCTTGGTTCTGGGGAAAAAGGCTGAAACCTAGAGCTAAACATTGAATTCATCAGGATTTGTCACTGATATGTGCGATCGGCATCACCGAGTTTGTTACAATAATATGGTTGTTTACAGAGTGAAGTGTCAAACAGTACACATCAGCCGGAGATCCAAACCAGATATGCTGTCCTCAGCCAGTTCACACCCCCTAAACCTTTACGCATCTACTTCCTCAAAAAAAACCGAGTAATTACTTAATTATCAAT
>Ga0335395_10001359_pt1 | contig 15490 bp, 17 predicted proteins | sample MAT02_FD_205744 | JGI IMG/M metagenome (GOLD analysis project Ga0335395, IMG submission 205744) | Freshwater microbial communities from Lake Fryxell liftoff mats and glacier meltwater in Antarctica - MAT-02 (spades assembly) (version 2) ...
TGCAAGCGGCGTTTCCCGTCACAGTCGAACAGTTCCAGCGGCCTCGAACAGGCCGTCGGCTGCCGCCCCAACCCGATAAAGAACGACGGGCAAAACAGCATTATCAGCATCTGCCGGGGGATCCGTTTCAGGCGATTGCGAGCATGACAACAGCAAAGCAGCCGAAAGAGACGCAAAAAGCCGTCACTACGGGCCGTCGCGAGATCGTCCACACTCGACCACGCGCCATCGTGATCGCCCCAGCCTGCGCGCCGGATTTGGCCGCCACCCGGTTGGTGGCCAAGTTTCCACCCGGCGCAAAGCAGAAACTGAGTGTGCCTCAGATTCTGTTGTGCCATCGCACGCCGGCCAGGAATGAAACACACCGCATAACGGCTCACCGCCCTAACAATCCGGCCTGTCACACAGGAATTACCTACAGTCGAACTGCCTATTGCGCGAAGCTGCTATTCCTCTATCGTTAAGGCCTCGATCTGAATGGCGAGGCCCATGAGACCGTCCTGGTTGATTTCTGCGATGCTCTCCACGACCTCGATTTCGGCCAGGAAATGGCCTGGCAGAGAAAGGTCGGGCTCCGTAAGGAGCGCGCGAAGCTGCGCGGACGCCGCTTCCACCTCGTCATGCGGTCCTTGCAGCCGCACATCGAGGCGGTGCCGGGTCCCCGTGAACGTCAGGCTGGCCCAGGGCTCGCTGTCGAACCCCTCGATCACCAGGCTCGGCCCTTCTGAATCGTCCAGCCACCTCGCCAGCCGAGGATCAGACGCAATCAAACCCCTGAGACCGCGCAGCAGACGAATATGGACATCAGTCAATTGTAAACGCATCAGGAATTCCTCCAGCGCTGGTGCGTACCCACGCCCCCGACAGCATGGCGGGAAGAATTCCAGTCAGCATTTTGGGCAACATTCAGGCTGGGCGGGCTGCCGCCAAGCCTGCGAATGGTCTGCACCTTCAGGTCGCTATCGGGCATTGCTGCAATGCTCGCCGCAATATGCAACCTTACCCGCCGTTCCATGGCAGGCCCCGGCTGTCGCCCCCGCCGCAGATCATGCACCAGTCGGGGGTCCTTCACACTCTCTCTGCCAAAGCGGGACGGTGGCACTTTGGTCAATCTCAGGCAGGTCTCGATCGCATGCAACAACGACATGGCGCACACACTCCTCACGGCGACCCATTTTTCGAAGACCAGCCTGCGGTTTTAACCTATATTCCTTCAGCCGCAGGCCGAATCGAACGATAGGAACGTGATGGGTACTTTCCTACTAGTCTAGGTAGAATATTATGGTAAACAGAGTCAGCGGGGATCGACGGGGAAAGACCGGCGGTATGGCAAATCAGGCAGTCCGAGAAAATCTCGAGCGTTTGATCCAATCGTCCGGGGACGGTTACGCAGCAGTGTCGCGCCTGCTGGGCAGGAACCCCGCCTATATCCAGCAATTCATCAAGCGCGGTGTCCCCAGACGCCTGTCCGAAACAGACCGGCGTCTCATTGCGGGTCATTTCGGGGTCAGCGAATCGGTACTCGGTGCGCCCGACGCATCGCCGACACCATCGGCAACACCCCCGCCCCGGTTGCGGCCAGGCAGCGCAATGTCGGGCCACCATGCGGCAATTCCCTATTTGCCGTCGCGGGCCGCGCCAATGCAGCCCCTCGTGACTGACAATCAATTTCTGCAGCGCTTGTCAGGAGGCCGGGTCCCCTCCTTGTCGGCGCATGCGATCGATAGCGATTGCATGGCGCCAACACTCATCGCCGGAGATCAGGTGCTAATCGATACCGCAGATCGGCGTGCGCCGCGCGATGGTATCTATGTAATCGAAAGCGATGGCGCGCTTCTCGTGAAAAGGCTTTCGGTCCATCCGGTTACCAGACGGATCGCCGTTTTGTCCGACAATGCCGCTTATCCGTCCTTCCCGGATTGTGATCCGGATGGCGTTCACGTCATCGGGCGCGTCTTCTGGGTGGGGCGTCGTCTGCCGTAGAATTGCCGCCATACGGACTTGCCGCGGCGGGTACTGGGGCTCAGCCTCGCACTTGCGGATAGGAAAACGTTGTCAGCGGCGCGGAAAAAACCGCAGCCCGAGCGCCGCCAGTCCGCCAAGCCCAAGGCCGACTATCGTACCAGCAGACGCCTGGCCAATGGCAATGCCCACCGCAAGGCCGCCGAAAAGGCCGATCATCAGCAGAACCCCATAGCCACTATCACGCATCGAAAAGCCTTACCCTGGATTGCAGCATGGCCGGACAAGTCCCGGAGATGCAAAGCGCTGGAAAAGTGGGGCGACCGACGGGTCTCGAACCCGCAACCTCCGGTACCACAAACCGGTGCTCTAACCAATTGAGCTACGACCGCCACAATCTTTCCGCCGCATCAGCCAACCGCATCAGCCAACCGCATCAGCCAACCGCATCAGCCAACGGGATGGCGGGCATAAGCAGCAGAGGCGCCCGCCGTCAAGAAAAAGCCCCGCTTCAAGGCCTGCCGCCCGGCACAATCAGCTAGGGGCGACCCTCGAATACCATTACAAGGAAGCTGCGGAGCCTCTCCGCCACAAGCCCGGCCTCTGGGCGGATGGAGAGCCCAGTGGAAAGGTCGGGCAAGGCCGGGAGGCCTTCTGCGGAATTCAACTTGTGCATTCCCGCCAGCATGCTGCTGCGCGGCAGAACCCCTACGCCAAGTCCGGCCCCGACGGCCGCCTGGATACCCGCGCGCGAGCTTGTCTCGAACACGATCCGCCAGGGAATGCCCGCGTTATCCAGGGCAGAAAGCTTGGCCTTGCGAACCTGGCACGGTTCGTTCGTCGACACGAGGCGCAGGGGATCCCCTTCCGGCACGCCGGCAACTTCAGGCTCGGCACCATCGGCAACGCACCACATCAACGCTTCTTGTCCCAGGCGATGCGGGCTATTGGCAATGCCAACCCGGCTTTCAACGGCAATGTCCAGCCGTCCAGCTTCAAATTCGTTCGCCAGATATTCGTTGCTGCCCGCGCGCACTGTCATCTGTACCCTCGGGAATGCGCGGGTAAAGCGCGCAAGGACAGGCGCAAGATGCTCGGTAGCAAACCCCTCGGGCGCGCCGATGCTGACAACGCCCTCGACGAGCGGCTCGGTCATCCTCCCGACCAGTTCATCATTGGCCGCCAAAATTCTCCGGGCATAGCCCAGAAGCATGGTGCCGGCCTGGGTGGGCTCCACGCCGCGCCCGCCGCGCTCGAACAGGCGGCAGCCGAGCTGCTCCTCCAAGCGCTTCATCTGGAGGCTGATCGCCGACTGGGTCCGCAACAGCCGCTCAGCTGCACGCGTAAAGCTTTTCACCTCGACGATCGTTATAAAGCTGCGAAGAAGATCGATATCGATATTGCGCCGATGTGGCATATGAACTCCTGATAAGACGGATATAACCGCCACCGACCCCTCATGGGTATCTGGAGTTGACGACCCTCCATCGCCAATCAGAAGTTACAATACCCCGCAAATATTTATCTTTGCAAGATTTGCTGCAACCCCTGCGCACGGCTCCTGCGTCCGGGCATTTTCTGCGCAGAGCGATGAGTTTTATTTACTTGCCAATGTTGTAGGCAAGGCTCGCATCGTCGACTTGGAACCCCACCAGAACCTCGAAACTTGCAGCCCGGACCGCGGCACGCACCTGCGGATCGGATAATGGATCGATCAGGGCGTCGGCCTCTTCAGCTTTGCGCTCGCGCGTGATCCGCGCCTGAATCTCTGGCGGCAGAGTGACCGCAGACCGATGCACTTCCGCACGTGCTCCCCCACGTGCCTCGGCGCGAAGCTGGCCTTCGGGAAACGACATCATCACCCCGGTGAGCTGTTTGGAAACAAGAACATTTCCACCTTGGGCAAGGGCAACGAAAATCGGCAGATAAACCTCTTTTGCCGGCCCCGCCTGCCGCCGCTGCGCGGTCACGGTGAACGAAACATCCTTCACCAGAACCTCCGCACCTTCCACGCACGTGCTGGTAAGGTCGGTAATCTGCGCCGTCATCTCGATGGCGTCGGCGTTGCGGCTTTGCGGCGGGTTGAACCGCGTCAGCTGGCCAAGATGGGTCGGGATCGCCACCGCCGGGCAAGCGGAACGCTCCACCTTCAAGGGGTTCTGGTTGCAACCAGAAAGCGCCAGCGCAGATGCCGCGAGGCCCATCACAAATACTGCCTTCGTCAAGCGCTGCGTCTCCTGAAAGTCCCCTGCACTCCCATTAGGCGTTGCGCCCCCTCGTTGGGAAGGGGCTTCATGCCAGCCGAATGTTCGCCTACAGAGGGTTTCATGACCGATCACGCCCCCAGCCCATCCGATAGAAGCCCAGCCGGTTCCATCCCAACCGACCGAAGTGTCGGCCCCGCCGCCCCGCTGCGCGTTCTCGTGGCAGCTCCGCGCGGTTTTTGTGCCGGGGTCGAGCGCGCAATCCAGATCGTGGAGCTGGCGCTCCGAAAGCACGGCGCGCCCGTTTTCGTACGGCATGAAATCGTCCACAACCGCTTCGTAGTGGATAGCCTGAAAGCGAAGGGTGCCGTCTTTGTGAAGGAACTGGATGAAGTGCCAGATGGCGCGCCGGTCATCTTTTCCGCCCATGGGGTCCCCAAGGCAATTCCCGCCAGGGCGGAAGCTCGCGGTCTGGATTGGCTTGATGCCACCTGCCCGCTTGTGTCCAAGGTGCATCGCCAGGCCGAGCGCATGGTGGAACAGGGTCGGCACATCATGTTCGTGGGCCATGCCGGGCACCCTGAAGTGATCGGCACTTTCGGCCAGGTGCCCGATGGCGCAATGACACTGATTGAAACGGTGGGCGACGCCGAAACCGTTGTTTCCCCATCCCAGACACTGGGCTTCCTCACGCAGACCACCCTGTCCGTCGATGATACGGCCGACATCGTTGCAATCCTTCAACGGCGGTTTCCCACCATCCTCGGCCCCAAGGGCGAAGACATCTGCTACGCGACTTCCAACCGCCAGACGGCGGTCAAGGCCATCGCCACACAATGCCAGCTCGTGCTGGTCATTGGTGCAGAAAACAGCAGCAATTCCCAGCGTTTGCGCGAAGTGGCCGCACGCGAAGGCGCCCGCGCCCACCTCATCCAGCGCGCCTCCTTCATCGATTGGCGCTGGTTCGAAGGCGTAACCACGCTGGGCCTGACGGCCGGCGCGTCGGCCCCCGAAGTGCTCGTCCAGGAAGTGCTCGATGCGCTGAAAGAACGCTATGACGTAGCAATCGAGGAAGTGACGACGGCGACTGAAGAGGTGGTCTTCAAGCTTCCCCGCGCGCTCGCGTCCTTATGATGCCCCTTCTGCGTCTGATGCCCTTCCGCAACGGTCGCTGATGGCTGTCTACACGTCTGTTCCCGCCGAAGCGCTGGAACAGTTCCTTGCCGGCTATGAAACCGGGCCGCTGGTTTCGGCCAAGGGCATTGCCGAGGGCGTATCCAACAGCAACTTCCTGGTGGAAACCACGACCGGACGGTTCATTCTGACATTGTATGAACGTCGGATCGATCTGGCGGAGCTGCCCTATTTTATCGGCTTGATGGACCATCTGGCCGATTCCGGCCTGCCGGTGCCGCGGCCCGTCCGCGACCGCGATGGAAACGCCCTGCAAATCGTTGAGGGCAAGGCCGCCTGCCTGATCGAGTTCCTGCCCGGTGTATCGGTCAGCCGGCCAAGCACGGAGCAGGCGCGGGCAGCCGGCGCAGCGCTGGCGCAGATGCATGTCGCGGGCGCGGATTTTACCCCTGTACGCGCCAATGGCCTGGCCCTACCCTGGTGGCGTCAGACCGCATCCGAACTGGCGCCACGCCTGGACGAAATCGCGCCGGGGCTGCAAGCAAAGGTCGCCACAAGGCTGGAGGCGGTGGCGACAAGCTGGCCAACCGATCTTCCGAAAGGGACGATCCACGCAGACCTTTTTCCCGATAATGTGCTGATGCTGGGCAGCCGTGTGACCGGGCTGATCGATTTCTATTTCGCCTGCACCGACGTGCTCGCCTATGATCTGGCGGTGCTGCACGCCGCCTGGGCCTTTGCACCCGATGGCAGTGCGCCCCTGCCAGAGCATGAAGCCGCCCTGTTCGAAGGCTATGAGGCCGTTCGCCCGCTTTCAGCCGCCGAGCGACAGGCATTTCCTGTTCTGGCGCAGGGTGCGGCGCTCCGCTTCCTGCTGTCCCGCGCGCAGGATTGGCTCGCCCCCCATTCCGGTGCGCTTGTCCAGCGCAAGGACCCGCTGCCCTTTGCCCGTCGACTGGACCATTATGCTCGCCTTGCCTGAGGTTCGAATCACCACCGACGGGGCCTGCAAAGGCAACCCCGGCCCCGGGGGCTGGGCGGCCATCCTGCATTGGAACGGGTCGGAAAAAATCCTCACCGGCGCCGAAGCCCACACAACCAACAACCGCATGGAAATGATGGCGGCGCTGAAATCCCTGGAAGCCCTCAAGAAACCCGCTTCGGTAACGTTGTGCACCGACAGCCGCTACCTGATGGACGGGATGACCAGGTGGATGGCAGGCTGGAAACGCAACGGGTGGCGCAATGCATCCAGGGAACCCGTGAAGAACGCGGATCTCTGGATGGCGCTGGACACAGCGGCAAAACCGCACAGCATCACCTGGGAGTGGGTGCGCGGGCACAACGGCCACGCGCTGAACGAACGTGCCGATGTGCTGGCGAACGAGGCCATCGCCATCCACCTTCCGGCCAGATAGGGTAATCGCATGGCATCCGGTCTTATCGCCCTTCTCGATGATGTGGCTGCGATCGCAAAGCTTGCAGCCAGCTCCCTCGACGATGTCGTCGCAGCGTCGGCCAAGGCGGGATCAAAGGCGGCCGGTGTGGTCATCGACGATGCCGCGGTTACACCCAAATATGTGACGGGCTTTACGCCCGAACGCGAACTCCCCATTATCTGGAAGATCGCAAAAGGGTCCTTGCGCAACAAGCTCTTGATCCTGCTTCCGGTTTTCATGGCGCTGGCGGCCTTCCTGCCGCAAGCGCTCACCCCGCTGCTCATGCTGGGCGGTGCGTTCCTGTGCTATGAAGCGGCCGAAAAGGTCGCTGAAAAGCTCGGTCTCCACACCGGCAACGAAGCGATCGGGCCCGTGATCCTCAAGCCGGCCGAGCACGAGGCGAAAATGGTGTCCGGAGCGATCCGGACGGACCTTATCCTCTCGGCGGAAATCCTGGCGATTGCGCTCGGCACGCTGGGCACCATGTCGCTTGGCACCAAAGCGGCCGCGCTTGCGGCCGTCTCCATCGCCGTCACAGCGGCTGTCTATGGCGCCGTGGGGCTGATCGTGAAGATGGACGATGTGGGACTGAAACTCGCGAGCCAGAATAACGGGGCAAGCCAGGCCATAGGCCGTGGGCTTGTCGCTGGAATGCCCAAATTGCTGGCCTCGCTCAGCGTCATCGGCACCGCGGCAATGGCGTGGGTGGGCGGTGGAATCCTCGTGCATGGCCTCGACGAACTGGGCATGCTCACCGCAATCCCGCACGCGTTCCACGATTGGGCGCAAGCGTTCGGGCAAGCCATGCCATTGTGGCAAGGCGCCATGGAGTGGATCGCCAACGCAACCCTTGCCGGCATATTGGGACTGTTCGTGGGTGCCGTGATCGCCGGCGTCGTCGGCGCCATCTCCGGGCTGCGCCGTTCCGGGGCCGCGCCTCGCTCCTGAAGAGGAAACACCACGCCTGACGCCAAGGCAACCTGGCCAGTTGCAACCACGCGGCACAAATGGGATGCCTTCAACCGCAAGACCAGATGGCCGACACATACAAAGAGGAAAAGAGCATGACCCAATCCCGTGAGATTCGCCTGAAAAGCCGTCCTGTTGGTACTCCCGCGCACGCGCATTTCGAAATCGCGACGGTCACACTGCCAGAACCGGGTGCGGGAGAGGTGCTGGTCCGCAACCGCTTTCTCTCGGTCGATCCCTACATGCGCGGCCGCATGTACGACCGGCCCAGCTATGTGCCGCCATTTGCCATCGGCGAAGTTTTGCAGGGCGGCGCCGTCGGCGAAGTCGTCACGTCGAACGACCCGTCACTCAAACCCGGCGATCTGGTCAGCTCGATGCACGGTTGGCGCGAGGCGTATGTCGCCAAAGCCTCCGAACTCCAGAAACTGCCGTCCATCCCAGGTGTACCGCCCCAGGCGTTTCTCGGCGTTCTCGGCATGCCGGGGCTGACCGGCTACGCTGGCCTCCTCGAAATCGGCCAGCCCAAGGAAGGCGACACGGTATTTGTTTCGGGCGGTGCTGGCGCTGTCGGATCCGTCGTCGCCCAGATCGCCAAAATCAAGGGCTGTACCGTTGTTGCAACCGCCGGTTCAGATGAAAAATGCGCGTGGCTTCGCTCCGTCGGCGTCGATCATGCCATCAACTACAAAAGCTGCGGCAACCTGCTGGACGCCGTGAAGGCTGCAGTTCCCAAGGGCATCGACGTCTATTTCGACAATGTCGGCGGCGAACATCTGGAAGTTGCCATCGAAATGGCCCGTCCGTTTGCACGCCTGGTGGAATGCGGAATGATCGCCAACTACAATGCAACGGAGCCCACGCCCGGCCCACGCAACATCATCATGGTGGTGGGCAAGTCCATCAAGATGCAGGGCTTTATCGTGACCCACTTTGCCCAGCTGCAACCCAGATTCCAGCAGGACATGGGCGGCTGGATCGCCGACCGCCGCATCAAGTGGGAAGAAACGATCCACGATGGCATCGAAAGGGCACCAGACGCCTTCATCGGCCTGTTCTCCGGCGGGAACACCGGAAAGATGCTTGTCAGGGTCTGATCAGCCATCGCCCCACAGCGGCGGTGGACCATCCACCCGAGAGGCGAAAGGGCCGCAGCCACAAGGATGGTGCGCATGGTGCAAGCCTGTCACACGCACGGTCTGCGCAAAGGCGGCGCGTTGCCCAAGCCTCGGGAACAGGCTATGCCCATTTCTCAATTGATCCAAGGAAGCCGAGATGTCCCGCCGCCGCCAGATCTACGAAGGCAAGGCCAAGATCCTGTACGAGGGTCCCGAGCCAGGCACACTCATCCAGTATTTCAAGGATGACGCGACCGCGTTCAATGCCCAGAAGAAGGGCACCATTTCCGGCAAGGGCGTTCTGAACAATCGCATATCCGAGCATCTTTTTACGTTACTCGCCAATATCGGCATCCCCACGCACTTCATACGCCGTCTCAATATGCGTGAACAACTTGTTCGACAGGTTGAGATTATTCCACTCGAAGTCGTTGTGCGCAACGTGGCTGCCGGCTCGCTGTCCACGCGTCTGGGGATCGAGGAGGGCACACAGCTCCCGCGCACGATCCTGGAATATTATTACAAAGACGATGCCCTCAACGACCCGATGGTCACCGAAGAGCATGTTGCCTGTTTCGGCTGGGCCGGGCAGGACGAGCTTGCCGACATGGTCGACATGGCAATCCGCACGAATGATTTCCTGACCGGCCTGTTCGCCGGCATCGGGATACGCCTTGTGGACTTCAAGCTCGAGTTTGGTCGTCTGTGGGAAGACGACTACAGCCGAGTGATCCTGGCCGACGAGATCAGCCCGGACGGCTGCCGCCTCTGGGACATGAAGACGAATGAAAAGCTCGACAAGGACCGGTTCCGCCGGGACCTGGGTGGCGAAGTGGAGGCCTATCAGGAGGTCGCACGCCGGCTCGGCCTTCTGCCAGAGGGTGTCGATGGCGCGATCTTTGATCTGGACGAAGCCCGGAAGGCCCGCACGACCAAATGAGAAGGCTGCTCCCGTTCGCGGTAGTGCTGATGGCAGCGCCGCTGTCGTCGCTGTGGGCACAGCCGAAGCCTGCGGATCTGCCCCGGCTGATGACCGTTCGTTCGGTAACATCGCTTCCGGCGGCAGCGCCTGTTGAAACCATCCGCTACGGCGAGGCGCCCTCGCAGCAGGTGGAACTGTTCCTTCCCAAGACAGATGCCGCGAATCCGGATGCCCTTCGCCCCGTTGTCGTGATAATCCACGGGGGCTGCTGGCAGAAGCGCTACGGGCCGGAGCTTCTGCGGCCGGCAGCGGGCGCTTTCGTGGACAAGGGCTATGCTGTGTGGTCGGTCGGCTACCGCAGGGTCGATGAAGACGGCGGCGGCTACCCGGGCACCTTCACCGATGTCGGGCAGGCGCTCGATCTGCTTCGGGATCATGCTGAAGCCCGCAAGCTCGATCTGAACCGGGTCGTGCTCTACGGCCACTCGGCTGGCGGCCACCTCGCACTTTGGGCAGCAGGGCGCCACAAGCTGCCCGCAACCAGCCCGATGCGCGTGGAAACGCCGTTGAAGCCGCGAGGGGTTGTCTCGGTCGGCGGGTTCGGTTCGCTGAAGGACTGGGATCGGGAAATCCGCCTCGTCTGCGGCGATCAGTCGGTTCCTCTGCTTGCACCCGGTGAAACCGAAAGCCGTTTCGCCGACACATCTCCAGATATGCTGCTGCCGACAGGCGTTCCGATCGTGATGCTGCACGGCGTGTTCGACCAGGTCGCCTACCCTGCCATGGGCCTTGATCACGCCCGGGCCGCTCGCACAGCCGGCGATCGCGCCGACATCTTCGTCGCACCTGTCACCGGCCATTTCGAGCCAATTGCGCCCGGCACTCCGGCCTTCGCCCAGGCACTTGCCGCCGTGGAACGCTTCGCGCGCTGAGGCAGGCACATAGTCCGATCAGGTGGAATCACCTGCATCCAAAACCCACGCGGGAAAAACCAGGAGATACAGCGGCCGTTCCGATGAAGTCAGAACGAGACTCACTGCAGTGGAGCGTAGCGCTGATGCCATCAGCATGATTGTCGGCTGATCTTACAATTTGATGGCTCCTCAGATCGCTATCCGATTGAAAACAAGCGCTGTCTCATCTTGGCATGGCTATTGCGCGTAACTCTTGAGGTGCCAAGGGTGCAAGGTTTTGGTGGCACCTGTACAACATGGAGGGACCGACATGAGAATTCAGAATCTGCTACTGGCTTCGGCACTGGCCTTGCCGCCACATCTGCAAGCGCCACCATCGTCACCGTGTTCGACAACCTCGATGATGGTCCGGTGAACTTCGACAACACCGTCATCGCCGCCGGCGCGACTGTCACGACCGATACGTGAGCCAACCCGCCCTCGGACGTGACCTCGGTCGATCGCGGCGCGTATGTCATCAGCCGGACCGACGGCAGCGCGCTGTACAACCACGGTGTTTACACCGGCTTTCCGAACCCCGACCGGACAACCACCGGCGAAACATATGATATCAGCCCCTTTGGATCGGGTCCGGGTATTGGTGCCATCGTGTCCGGAATCACGCTGACCTCCGATAGCGCCGTCAACACCATCGGCTTCGAAGTCGGCGACTGGGCGACCTGCTGCCAGCCGTCCTACCTCTATATTTCGTTCGACGACGGGGCACCAATCCTCGTCGGCAAATCGGATGAATACGGGGACCAGTTCATCACCGATGGGACTGCCCTTGTCTTCGTTTCGGCACTGGATGATTCCGGGGACTCCACCAAGGTGAAGTTCTGGGGCGACGGCTTCGGTGAGTATCTCGTGTTCGGTGGGACCATCCGCTACGCGCTGCTCGATCGGGACACCCTGCCGCCGACGCCGGGCATTCCCGAGCCTGCAACCTGGGGTATGTTGATCGCCAGCTTGGGCCTCGTGGGCACTGCATCCCGGCGTCGGCGTCTGGCACTGAAGGCCGCATAACGCGCACCCTTCCGGCACCGGCGAGACCGGGCAGGATTGGGCGGGGAAGCGATTCCCCGCCCTTTTCTTTTTTCCGGTCCTGCCGCATAGGCGCGCGGATGAAAGCCCATGTCACTGTCTCGCTGAAACCCGGTGTCCTCGATCCGCAGGGGCGCGCCATTCATCATGCGCTCGAAGGGCTTGGCTTCGGCCAGGTCAGCGATGTGCGGGTTGGCAAGGTGATCGAACTCGACGTCGCCGACGGCACTACCGTTGCGCAAATCGAGGAAATGGCGCGAAAGCTGCTTGCCAACACGGTGATCGAGAATTTCAGGGTGGACCTCGGGTGAAGACCGCAGTCGTCGTATTTCCCGGGTCAAACTGCGACCGGGACTTGATGGTTGCGCTGGAACTCGTCACCGGACAGGCGCCGATTCCCTTGTGGCACGATAGCAACGAACTTCCAGAAATGCTTGATCTGATAGCGCTTCCTGGTGGGTTTTCCCATGGTGATTACCTCCGGTCAGGTGCCATTGCGGCGCGCGCGCAGATCATGCGCGAAGTGATGTCCGCGGCTGGTCGCGGAACCCCTGTGATGGGCATCTGCAACGGCTTCCAGGTGCTCACCGAATCCGGTCTGCTTCCCGGTGCCCTGATGCGCAACGCCGGCCTCGATTTTGTCTGCCGCGACGTGCGGCTCGAAGTCGTGAATACGCAAACACCCTTCACCAGCACCTATGCGCAGGGGGAGCACATCACATTGCCGGTCGCCCACCACGACGGCAACTTCCAGGCGGACCGCGAAACGCTCGACCGGCTGGAGCAGCAGGGCCAGATCGCCTTCCGCTACGCCGAAGAGGTGAACGGATCGGCCCGCAACATCGCCGGCATCCTCAACGACCGTCGCAACGTGCTTGGCCTGATGCCCCACCCCGAGCGCGTGGTGGAACCCGCGCATGGTGGCACGGATGGCCGCCGGATGTTCGAAAGCCTGCTCAACGTTCTGGCCTGAACTCATTCGTCCAACGGCCAGCCGCGTTCGGGAGCCCGGCTCCGCCCAACAGCAGGCGTTTTACATCCTGCATCCAGCGCACCTCAAATCTTCGTCCGGAACGGCGTAAAGTCCGTCTCCACGTCATACACGTCCAGCCCCTCGCGCTGCTTCATCGTGTTGACGACCTTGTAGGTCACGGGCGTCAGCAAGGCCTCCCAGCCCACTTTCAGAAGATAGTTGGTGATCATCACCGTGATGATCAGCGATGTCTCCCAGATGCCCCAGAAGGCCAGCGGATAGAAGATCAGCGTATCAACGCCCTGCCCCACTGCGGTGGAGCCGATCGTGCGCGTCCACAGCCAGCGCCCCTTGGTGAGCACCTTCATCCGCGCCAGAACAAAGGCGTTGGTGAACTCGCCAGCCCAGAAGGCCATGATGGAGGCAGCAAAGATGCGGGGTGCCTGGCCAAGCACCTGGGCCAGAGGCTCCTGCCCTGTCCAGTCGGCAGCAGGCGGCATCGCGACAACGGTCGCGGCCATGCTGGCGGCAAAAACACTGGCGGCAAAGCCCACCCACACAACCCGGCGGGCACGGGCATAGCCATAAACTTCGGTCAGTACGTCGCCCAGCACATAGGAAAGCGGGAAAAACAGGATGCCGGCGCCGAATGTCACCGCACCCAGCATCGGCAGGTCCAGCGTGGCCACCTTCCCGGCGCCGATCAGGTTGGAGCAGATGAGGATAACAGCAAACGCAGCCATGCAATAATCATAATATCGCAGACGCCTGCCTTCGATCGCGCCGGCCTCCACAGCCTGCACCCCCGCAGGCTCCTCGACCTTCAAACCATCCACACGCTGCTCGGTCATCGCGCCCCCAATGTTCCTGTCATCATTGCAGCCCGGATGCCGCCGCGCAATCCTTTGACGGGGCAAATTGTTCCTGTTATGTTCCGGTCCTGATGTTCGGCGCGCGCCCCCTTCGCTGGCTCTATCTCGATCTCAACAGCTATTTCGCCAGCGTGGAGCAGCAGCTGCGCCCCGAATTGCGTGGCAAACCCATCGCTGTCGGTCCGGAATCGGTGGATTCCGGCACCATCATCGCCGCCAGCTACGAAGCCAAGGCGTTCGGCATCCGCACCGGCATGAATTTGGGGGAGGCAAAACGCCGCTGCCCTGCCCTCATCTTCGTCGGTGGACGACATGATCGCTATGTCGATTTCCATAAAGCCGTCGTCGCCGAGGTTTGGAGGCACATTCCCGTCACCGCCGTCTGCTCGATCGATGAAGTCGCCTGCCGCCTGCTGGACAACGAGAACGCAGCCGAACAGGCGATGGCGCTTGCGCGGAGGATCAAATCCGGCATCCGCGCCAACGTGGGGGATTACCTGACGTCCTCGGTCGGAATCGCACCGTCGCGCCTGCTGGCCAAGATCGCAGCCGACATGCGAAAGCCCGATGGCCTCACGGTGTTGACAGCGCAAGACCTGCCTCAACGTCTCCACGCGCTGAAACTGTCCGATGTTCCCGGCATCGGCGCAAAGATGGAGGCACGCCTCAATGACCAGGGCATCACCAGCATGGAACAACTCCTGCTCCAGGACCCGTCCTCCGCCGGCTCAGCCTGGGGCTCGGTCGTGGGAACGCGGCTCTGGTATGCGCTGCACGGCGCGGACCTGCCAGAACGGCCGCAACAGTCCCGCTCCATCGGCCACAGCCATGTGCTGGCGCCACAACTGCGCGATCCGGAAACCGTCAGGGTCACGGCCCGCCGCCTGCTGATAAAGGCCGCAAGCCGCTTGCGCCGGGCAGATTGCGTCACCCGGCACCTCAGTTTGCACGCACGGTTCGAATCGCGGCGGCACGCCAGCCTGACCCAACGCATCTCCCCGACCGACGACACGTTTCCACTGCTGGACGCCTTCGCTGCACTCTGGCTGAGACTGGAGGCATCACTCGCGCAGGAACGCGTCCGCACCATCGGCGTCACCCTTGACGATATCCGCCCATCCAGCGGCACCCAGCTGTCCCTGTTCGAAGACGGCCACGGCCAACCCGAAACAAAACGGCGGGACACGCGCCGAATCGCGCATGCGATGGACGCGATCAACAGCCGCTATGGCCGGAATGCCGTAACGCTAGGGCCTTGCGCGACGGGCCGGGCGAACCTCATCGGAACCAAGATTGCGTTCGGCCGCATTCCAGATGCAGCAGAATTCCACGAATAGCCGTCACGATCTCCCTGTCCTTCGGGCCATTATCACGATAAGTCCGGTCCACTCGTCAAAGCTGGAGCAACCATGGCCGCAACCGATTTTCCCCTCAGCTATTCCAGCGCCCGCGCCCGCTTCCTCGCAGCTGCTAAGGGCGCCAACGCCGCCATCGAATCCATTTCTCATCCCGGGCGCGGCCCTGATGATGGTGCGCTCGCGACCGATCTCGCCTGGATCGGTGCCAGAGATGCTTCGGCGGTTCTTCTCATGGTTTCAGCAACGCACGGCGTGGAAGGCCATTGCGGCTCCGGCGCGCAGTCCGCCTGGCTCGAACGAAACGAGGCCGCGCTCCTGCCGAAGGGCGTCGCGGTGCTGATGGTGCATGCCATCAACCCCCATGGTTTTGCCTGGTCGCGTCGCGTGAACGAAGACAATGTCGACCTCAATCGCAACTGGATCGATTTCGCCGCCGCCCTGCCCCGGAATCCGGGCTACGACACCCTGGCGGACTTGATCGTTCCCACCCATCGGGACCGCGCGCATCAGGAAGCCTACAAAGCCGCCGCGCTTGCCTACAT
>Ga0335395_10001360_pt1 | contig 15488 bp, 9 predicted proteins | sample MAT02_FD_205744 | JGI IMG/M metagenome (GOLD analysis project Ga0335395, IMG submission 205744) | Freshwater microbial communities from Lake Fryxell liftoff mats and glacier meltwater in Antarctica - MAT-02 (spades assembly) (version 2) ...
GTCTATCCGTGGATTGCCAAAGTCCGCTATTCCACACCCGGAGTCGGCCTCGTTTCACCACCGCCCCACCACGATATCTATTCCATCGAGGATCTCGCTGAACTGATCCATGATTTAAAAAACTCCAACCCGCGCGCCCGCATCAACGTCAAGCTCGTCGCGGAAGTCGGCGTCGGCACCATCGCAGCGGGCGTCGCTAAGGCCCACGCCGATGTCATCCTCATCGCCGGTCACGATGGCGGCACCGGGGCCTCGCCCTCATCCTCGATCTACAATGCCGGTGCCCCATGGGAACTCGGCCTCGCGGAAACCAACCAAATCCTCCTCCTCAACGATCTCCGCAGCCGCGTGGTTTTAGAAACCGATGGCCAGCTCAAGACCGGCCGCGATGTCGCCATCGCCACCCTCTTGGGAGCAGAAGAATACGGCTTCGCCTCCGCGCCGCTCGTCACCGTCGGCTGCATCATGATGCGCGTTTGCCAGAAAAACACCTGCCCAGTCGGCATCGCCACCCAAGATCCCGTACTCCGCAAAAACTTCGAGGGGAAAGCAGAATACGTAGTCAATTTCATGACCTTCATCGCCATGGAAATGCGCGAAATCATGGCAGAATGCGGCTTCCGCACCATCAATGAAATGGTCGGCCACGTCGAATGCCTCGATACCAACGTAGCCACCGAGCACTGGAAAGCCAGCGGCGTCGATCTCACCAGCATCTTCCACAAGCCCGATGTGGGCGATGAAGTTGGCACCTACGCCACCAAAATCCAAGACCACGGCCTCAAGGATGCGCTGGACAACACCCACCTGCTCGCCCTTTGTAAACCCGCCATCGAACGCGGCGAAAAAGTCCGTGCCGAGCTGCCCATCGTCAATGTCAACCGCGTCGTCGGCACCATCACCGGCAGCGAGATTTCCCGTAAATACGGCAACAAGGGCCTGCCAGAAGACACCATCGAGCTGAAATTCAACGGCAGCGCTGGCCAATCCTTCGCTGCCTTTACTCCGCCTGGCATGACCTTCCGGCTCGAGGGCGATGCCAATGACTACGTCGGCAAGGGCCTCTCTGGCGCGAAAATTGCCATCTTCCCGCCGCGCAATGCCCGCTACAAAGCCGAGGACAACGTCATCATTGGCAACGTCGCCTTCTACGGTGCCACCTCCGGCGAGGCCTTTATCAACGGCATCGCCGGTGAGCGCTTCTGCGTGCGGAACTCCGGTGCCAAAACCGTCGTCGAGGGCATCGGCGATCATGGATGCGAATACATGACAGGCGGCCAAGTCATCGTCCTCGGCGAGACTGGCAGAAACTTCGCCGCAGGCATGTCCGGTGGCACTGCTTATGTTTACGACATTGATGGCATGTTTGAAAAACGCCTCAACAAGGAGATGGTCAATCTCTACCGCCTCATCGAGTGCAGCGATGCGGACATCGCCACCGTCAAGTCCACCATCGAGCAACACGTCGCCATGACCCGCTCACCTCGCGGCAAATTCTTATTGGAAAATTGGGATGCAGAGCTTCCTAAATTTTTCAAAGTCCTCCCCCGCGACTACGAACGCATGCTGGAGGCCTTCCGCAAAGTCGAAGAACAAGGGCTCACTGGCGACGAAGCCGCGATGGCCGCCTTCGAAGAAAACCTCAAAGACCTCTCCCGCGTCGGCGGCAACTGAACGTCTTCATTTCAAATTTCAAATCTCAAATTTTACGCAGATGGGCAAAGCAACAGGATTCATGGAAGTGGCGCGGAAGACCGATGCCGAAAACACCCCACTCGAGCGCGTCAAAAATTGGCGTGAATTTAAAATTCATCCCGACGAGAAACAGCAGCGCGCCCAGGCCTCGCGTTGTATGGACTGCGGCACCCCGTTTTGCCACACCGGCCACATGGTTTCCGGCATGGCCAGCGGCTGCCCGGTCAATAACCTCATCCCCGAGTGGAACGATCTGATCTTCCGCGGCCGTTGGCGCGAAGCGCTGGAACGCCTCCATAAGACCAATAATTTCCCGGAATTCACCGGCCGCGTCTGCCCCGCACCTTGCGAAAGCTCGTGCGTGCTCGGCATCATCCAGCCGCCCGTCACCATCAAGAACAACGAGTGCGCCATCATTGATCGCGGCTGGGCGGAGGGCTGGGTCACCCCGCACATCCCCGCCACCCGCACCGGTAAGAAAATCGCCATCGTCGGCTCCGGCCCTGCTGGTCTCGCCTGTGCCGATCAGCTCAACCAAGCCGGCCACAGCGTCACCGTCTTCGAGCGGGACGAGCGCATTGGCGGCCTACTCATGTATGGCATTCCCAACATGAAATTGGACAAGGAACTCGTCGTCCAACGCCGCGTCGATCTACTCGCCACCGAGGGTATCGTTTTTAAAACTTCCGTCGCCATCGGCAAGGACTCCGAGTGGACCAGCGAGCGCCTACGAAAGGACTTCGATGCCATTGTGCTTTGTTGCGGTGCCACGCACGGCCGCAATCTCCCGATTGAAAATCACACCGCCAGCGGCATCCACATGGCGATGGAGTTTCTCACCGCAAACACCCGCCATCAGCTCGATCACCAGTTCAACGGCACCAACCCCGCGCTCAACGCCACTGGCAAAAACGTCGTCGTCATCGGCGGCGGCGATACCGGCACAGACTGCGTCGGCACCAGCCTCCGCCACGGCTGCAAGAGCGTGATCCAACTCGAAATCATGCCCCAGCCGCCCGACAAGCGTGCCGCGAACAACCCATGGCCAGAGTGGGCAAAAGTTTACAAAATGGACTACGGCCAAGAAGAAGCCGCCGCCATCCAAGGCGGCGATCCCCGCCAATACCTTGTCCAAACCAAGCGCTTCCTCCAAGACACCGCCGGCAATCTCACCGGCCTCGAAATCGTTCACATCGAGTGGGCCAAAGACGAGCAAGGCCGTTTCACTCCCAAGGAAATCGAAGGCACGCTCCGCATCATTCCATGCGAGTTAGCGCTTCTCGCCATGGGCTTCACCGGTCCTGAGCAAGAAGTGATCACCCAATTTGCGCTTGAGACGGACGCCCGTTCCAACGTCAAGGCCGAGCATGGCAGCTTCACCACCAATCTCCCCGGCGTCTTCTCCGCCGGTGATATGCGCCGTGGCCAATCGCTCGTCGTCTGGGCCATCAACGAAGGCCGCGGCGCCGCCCGCGAGTGTGACCGTTACCTCATGGGAGCCACCAACCTACCATAGCGAAAGTAGCTGGCGCGTCTCGCGCCAGGCCGTTGCTGGAGCGTCTCGCTCCCAGCAGCCCCGGTCCATCAAGCCACACTAACCACCTTCGTTTTCCCCCACTCATCACCCAAGCGGCGGAGGCCACCAGGCTTCCCATTCTTCGTAATTAGCACGATCAGTTCCACAAGCGGGAAAAACGGAATGAGTAGCACAACATTGCGAATCAAGCCAGGGCCCCAGTTTCCCGAAAGTGATGCACCATCCTCCGTCACCGCTTTGATTTTTACCACCTTCTTGCCAATGCTCTGTCCATCCAGGAATGGCAGTGAGTCCCGCAATAGCAGGTAAGCCAGTGAAACGAGCATTCCTAGCGTACTACTGAACCTTCCTATCACCATAGATATAACTATAACAACAATTATATCGATTAAATAGCCGCCAATCCTCGCTCCAAGCGTGGCTTCGGCTGTCGCGCCTGTCATAGTGGTGACGAGGGGATCTGAATTAGGAGTTGTGAAGGGGCTGGGGCTCGTGGGGATTTGTTGTTCCGGTTCCATGGGTCATTTCATTACTGCTTTCCTTGGAAGGAGTCGAGCAATTACTACTAAATTTTGTAAAGTATCCTCCTAAGATCGAATGCCACTAAGCGTAACGAACTATATTTCTCTCGACCGCCGGTTTTTATTACTGCGGTAGATCCTTGCAGTAGCGTCTCGCTCCGAGCAGCTAGACCTAATATGGTCCGCGAATGTGGTTTTTTACCTCATTCTGATAGAATTCCCACAAAGAATTGTGAAGTTCTGGTGGAAGGGGCGGTAGCTCGGAAACTCCTGCATTTGCGGTGACCTGCATCGGGCGACTCGCACCAGTGATGACCGTGGTGACGGCCGGATGATCGAGAATCCAGCGTTGGGCCATCTGCGCCATGGTGAATCCGGCGGGCACGAGAGGCTTGAGCGCATCCGCGAATTCGACGGCCTTCTCATACGGCAAGCCCGCAAATGTTTCACCCACATTGAAGGCCTTGCCATCGCGATTATAGTTCCGGTGGTCATTTGCCGAGAAAACGGTGTCGAGCGCGAGCTTGCCCGCGAGTGCACCACTCGCGAGTGGCAGGCGCACAATCAGCGCGACCTCACGGGCGAGTGCGGCCGGAAACAGAATTTCAGCGGGCTTCTGGCGGAAGAGGTTAAAAATGATCTGCAACGAGGTGAGGCCGGGTTGTTCTAGACAGATGAGTGCCTCATCCATCGACTCGACACTGGCACCAAAACGCAAAATTTTCCCCTCATCGCGAAGCTTACGTAGCCACTCGAAAACGTCTCCCTGCCGGAGAATTTCTGTGGGCACGCAGTGAAGCTGTGTGAGATCGAGGGCTTCCACGCCAAGACGCCTCAGCGAATCTTCGGTCGCGGCACGCAGGCTGGCCTCGCTGTAACCGTCCGGGAAAAGGCCCGCAGTGCGACCCAGCTTGGTGGCGACGAAAATTTTGTGACCGGTTTGTTTTAGAAATTTCCCGATGATTTCCTCGCTGCGGCCACTGCCATAGACATCTGCGGTATCGAAAAAATTTACACTGGCCTCCACTGCAGCGGCGAGGATGGCGAGGCATTCCGCCTCATTGACTGAGCCCCAGTCCGAGCAACCAAGTTGCCAGCAGCCGAGGCCGATTTCCGAAACGTGGATGCCTGGATGTCCAAGAGTGCGCGCATTCATCTGGCCGGAAGAATGAGCCGGAGAGGGGAGATGGTCGAGAATTTCCGTTGGATGAGTTGGCGTTCATCCCAAAGAGTTAAGGATCGGACTGAAGACTAGTTCTTGTTTTTCACCTTTCCTCCAATCGCACTACTCACTTTTCAATCGGTAGAAATTTCGAAGCGCTGGGGGCGAGACGGTTCCGGGATCGGGAATATTGAGAAATTGCCCTTGGCCGGCGGCGTCGAGGGTGATCTGGCCGAGTGTTGCCCAAGGGTCGATGATGCCGAGATCGGTGGAGGATTCCAAGATGATGATGGAAAGTGGAGTGCCGGCAATGTTGGCGGAAAAGAGCGCTGGATTCCCTCCGGTCGGCTGGATGATCGAGAGCGCCGTCAGTTGTGGTGCCGCAGCGGGAGCTCCAGAAATGGTGGCGGAAAGTGAAACATTGTAGGGATTCTCGTCAGGATCGGTGCTGGTGACGATGAGATTTCCAACATGATTTCCGGGTGTGGTGGTAGTGAAGTTGATCGTCAGATTGAGGCTGCTTGAGGCACCGATAACGGCTGGCAATGCCAGCGGCGTGGCAAAGACAAAGCCGACTGGTAAACTTAGGGTGCTGATCGTCAGTGGCAGATTTCCCTGATTATAGAGCCGTAGCGAACCCGAGGGACCAGTGAAAGTGAGCGGAGTCATTTGGCTGCTGAAGATCACGGCTTGGCCACCATCCATGTAGCTATTGATAAACTCGTCCGCATGTTCCTCGCAGAGGACGACTAAGTCTGGGACATCTCCGATTCGTGTGATGACAATGAAATCAAAGGGATTCTCATCAGGATCATCGGACAGAATTTCAACACGGCCTTCGAGCACCCGGGCGATGGAGGTGTCAACGCCGAGGTTGATGTCGATGGAGCTACTGAAGCTTGGCCCCCCGAGAATGAGCGGGAAGCTAGGCGGATCGATTAGCGTGTAGCCCATCGGCAGGATGATGCCACTTACGTTGAGAGGGACGCTACTATTGTCGTTGGACAGGGTAAACACTCGGTTTGCGAAGGAGGAATTGACCGAAGCGGATTTTTCCCAGACGCCGATTCCGTCCTCAAAGGTCTTTTCATCCGAGGAGGATCGGACGCCGATGTCAGGCGTCGGAACTTGTGCGATCAGGGCGAGTTCGAATGATGTCATCGCCGGATCCGTGGTCGTGAATGAGAGCATTTCCTCGATGGGGCCATACCGGTCTGCGGCGAAACGGACATCAAGTGTCTGCGTGGCGAGCGGGGCGAGGGTCATGGGGAATGAGGGAGGATTGATCAGCGAGAAGCCCGCAGGGAGTGAAAAAGGGCCGATGGTCGCAGAGGTGCTACTGCGATTCTGGATCGTGATAATCCGACTGACTGGATTTCCTAGCGCAGTGGACTCGAAATTAAGAATCGAATAGGCATCAAATAGTTCCGGATGGTTGATGTCCGCACCGTTGAAAACCCCGATCACGCTGCTAGAAATGATAGAGAACCATTCACTGGTCCCCAGACCTCCGTCTTTGTCGGTGGCACTAACAAGAATTTGATGAGTTTGTCCGGGCTGGGTGTAGGTGTGGCTGGGGGAAATTGAGGCGGGCTGGCCCGTGGCAGTGGTGGTCACTGTGCCATCGCCCCAATCGATTCTCCAAGTAAATCCAGCGGCCACATCGGGCGCTGCGTCGGTGGCGGTAAGATTAAGGGTGAGTGGAATACCTGCCTGAGTGGTGAAAGGGGCCGTTACGTTCGTTACTGGATTCCGATTGCTGATGGCGACGTTGGAGGATCGGATGATGCTTGACAGACTGTCTGTGATTCGGACTGAGACGTTGACAGAGCCGGGGCCATCACTATTCGGAAGTTGGATGGATTGTCCGGTAGCATCGTCGAATTCACCGTCAGAATCGAGATCCCATTGATAGGTGGGTGGCATAAAATTCGCGCCAAAAGCATTGGCGCTGATGGATCCGCCCTCTTGCAGAGTGTCGCTCATACCCAGAAAAGTGATCGAATTTTCCGCGACGGTGCCGCTGACAAGGATGTCGAATGATGCTTCGTCGTCATCATTGCATAAAATAGAAATCATGCCGGAAAAATTTCCAGGAGTCGCCCCAGTAAAAACGAGGTCAATTTCCCGGAATTGATTCTTGTTCAGGCTGAAAGGAAAAGTGGGAGCAGCGGTGAAATAACCAAAACCAGTTGGCAAGTTAATGCCCGTAACGGTGAGCGGACCTGCATTGATATTCGTCAAGTTGACGAACATACGGCTTGGTGTGCCCCAAGTCGTAGAGAGGGCTGGATAGGTCCCGCCGTCGGTGAGTTGCCCAAAATTGCTGAAAATTTGAATTTCCGGCATGTTGTAGAGTGCACGGATCGGGAAATCAAAGTCGGCTTCGTCTGGATCGTTGGTGAAAATATGCACCTGTCCACTATACGCACCCTGGGTCGGGCCAGTGCTGGAGATGGAAAACGTGTGCTTGCTGCCAGATCCTAAGGTGATCGGAAACTGGGCGGGGAAAATGCTGAACCCCGGAGGCACCGTGATACCAGTGATGGTAAGCGGATTCAAAATTCCAGCATTTTCAATGGTGTAGGAAGTGCTGGTGCCGCCACCAAATGCGTTCTCGCCAAAGTGAATTGGGGTCGTCTGTCCATCGGTGATAACGCCACCGGAAGGCCCGGCCAGCGCGATGTCGGGTATAGGGGAGGGGGTGGGGAAAACAGGGACAAATGTAATTCCAGACATGCCGATGCTGGTGGGGCCAATGAGGTCGAGCTGGCCGGTTGAAATATCAATGAGGTAGAGGTGACTGCCAGTGCAGAGATCGTTACCGTCCGAATCACCAATACAAAAGTCAGCGACGAAGGCTTGATCAGTCTCTGGATGGAATGCCATGCCGCCGACGACTCCCAGTTGCGCTGAAAGAGGCTTGGAGTCGAGAACCTCACCGGTAATTGGGTTGATCTTATAAAGGATGCTCGGGTCGGAGTTTTGGCTGTTCTGAATAATCGTGAAAAGATTTCCCGCCGCGTTGAAGGCCAAAGTGCTCGTGTCACTAAAGATGGTTGAATTATCGTCTTGCTGAAGCGGAATTACGAAACTTCTCACGATGGTCTGGTTCGTCGGATTCCAGACGACGATGCCGCCGCCTGACCGGAGGCAGAATACGTGGCCTGTGGATTGTTGGACGGCAACATCACCTTCGGCAATACGTGCGAAATTCTGCAAGCCGATCGAGTGCTGCGAGATCAAGGCACCCGTGAGGCGGTTGATTTTCAGGAGCGATTTCGCCGGAGTCGATAGATGCGTCGTTGTTCCATAGAGGAAATCGCCCGGCTCTGAGTAGGCGATTCCCATCAACTTTGTCGTGCGTATTGTGGCGTAGGGAGTGACCGCTCCGGTGGTGAGGTCGATCCTCGAAAGCCTTTCGTTGCTGGCGCTCCAAGAGAGTCCTATCAGTTCGTAATCGATCGCTTGGAGTGAAGAAATGCTCGTCGTGAAAAAGAAGAGGGCGGTGAGGAAAGCTTGGAGATTACGGTTCATAGCAAGTTGGGGTGGAGGATGAGGTGGTAAAATTTCCGACTGCATGAAGATCGTAGAGGATTTGAAAATCCGCGCATCGTCCGATCGGACTAATTCTGTAGTAACTGGCAAACCTTTATCTGGTGTAATGCGCCCGCTCTGCTACGGCTCTGCAATGTCATCACCCCGCACTGCATCTCATGGAAAAATCCGCAGGCGCGCGCCGAAATCCTATCCATCGAGTCTTCAAGATCCGGCGTTGGCGAAACCTTTCGCCGAACTCCGGGCCGCGCTAGATCTCCAAGAATTGTGGCGAACTGTTGTGACTCTGCTGGATGCGATGTTGCCGAATTTTCAATACGTTGCTGCTTTGCCGTGCTCGGAGGACCGCCCAATCTGGGTGACCAGCACGGTGCCGGAAAGCAACGATCCAGGATACTGGGAGCGATTTATTGGCTGCGAACCTCCTCTGGCACGAGTGATCGCGAACTGTCCACTCTCAAAACTGGCGTATCTCAACGACCATTGGCCACAAGATGAGCTCGAACAAACGAAGTTTTTCAAACAGGTGATGAAGGTCGAAGGTTGGCGATATGCGGCAGGCTTCTTGCTATGGAGCGGGGGCGTGTTTTTTGGCCATATCGGGATGAATCGGACTGAGCAGCAAGGCCCCTATCTGCTGAACGAACGGACGATGTTAGAGGAACTCTATCCCTACATTGATGAGGCGGTGAAGCGGGTCGCAGCGTTCGATGCGGAGCGCGCGCGACGAGCCGCTTTGGAAGAGGTGCTCAAGCAGATCCCCGATGGAATGTTAATTCTCGATTGGGAGCTGAGACCGGTGTTTTCAAACAGCGGTGCCGTTGAGGCCTGTCAACTTTGGAATGAAAGTAGCGGCGGACACGGCGCTGACCTGCCAGCCGAAATCAAGGATGCTGCGGGCAAACTAATCGCTGACCATGAAATCATCATTCGCCAGCCCCCGCCGGGAAAACTCGAAACCCCAGTGACCAACATCTTTCACTCAGAGTTCAACGGCCTTGGTGCCCGCCTGCGGATTCTCCATCCGCGCCTCAAGCAAGCGATCAAACCGCACTGCCTCATCGAGTTTAGCCGCGTGCAACCACGCACCATTGGTGCATCCGCCGTTGCCACCTACTCCCTCACTAAGGCCGAACGGCGAGTCGCGGATTTGACAGCATCCGGGAAATCTAACATGATGGTCGCAGCCGAACTGAACCTCAGCGTTCATACGATCCGCGCCCATCTTCGAGAAATTTTTTCGAAATTAGGTGTGAAGAACCGTGGCGAACTCGCGGGTGCAATCAAGCGCAGCCTAGAATGAAAAGTTCAAAATTCGTTATGATTAAAGGTATGTTCCTCTGTCATGTGTCCCTCTGTCATGAGACAGCCGTTGGCCTAGACCGGAGAGCGGAGAAAAGGGCCTTGATCTTGTGATGAAACCGAAGAGTCACGCGCCGACGCTGTGAACGAGTTTGTTGTTGAAATTTGTCATCATCAGCTCTTAATTTACTCCTGACTCCAACTCCCTATCCCGAATTCTATATTCCACTGCAGGAGAATACCGCTTTGGCGTGCGGCGCTGAATCCCGTTCCTGCTTTAACCAATGAAAGTAAACCACCAACCCAAGCTGAAGGAACTTGCCCAGCGCCTTTTGGATTCTGAGGCGGCAGGGTGCAAATCCGCCAACGCTGAGGAGACCGCAGCCTTTCGGGTCTGTGAGAAATTACGCGGGCCCCTTGCCAAATTCATTGGCGGCATTGGTTTTCGATCGCTTCTCTCCCGCGCACTGGTGCTCGCAAGTGCGGAGGTTCCTGCGTTGCGCGAGCTGCAGATCAAAGCAGACGGCTCATTGGAAGGGGTGCATGAACTGGAACAAAAACTTGATCCGCGCGCTGCTGCTGAGGGCGAAGTGGTGCTTGTCTCGCAGGTGCTCGGACTGCTGGTGACGTTCATCGGGGCGGGATCGACAATTAGCATATTGCGCAAAATCTGGCCGGAGTTGGATGATCTTAATTTTTGAACACATAAACTTATGAAGAAGAAAGAAATCCCCGCCCGTGGCTTGGGAAAAACAGAGAAGCCGCCGGAGAAGGTGAAAATCCGCCAACTGCCGACGGGCGTTCGCGGCCTTGATCAAATTCTGGGTGGCGGGCTTCCGGAATTTTCCTTCAACATCATCGCTGGCTCTCCCGGCTGCGGCAAGACTACGCTGGCGCATCAGATCATCTTCGCGAATGCCACGCCGCAGAAGCCGGCGCTTTATTTCACCGTGCTCGGTGAGCCCGCAATTAAGATGCTGCGCTACCAGCAGCAATATTCCTTCTTTGATTTGGCCGAGGTGGGCAACTCCATCCGCTTCATCAATCTGAGTGAAGTGGTCTTGGAAAAAGATCTGGGCGCGGTGCTGGAGGAAATTATCCGGGAGGTCGAGGCCAGCAGCCCCAGCATCGTGGTGGTGGACTCTTTCCGCAGCGTCATGCGCAAGACGAAGGGCGACGGCGGCGAGGGAGAAGTGCAGGGCTTCATCCAGCGTCTGGCGCTGCATTTGACGAGTTGGGAAGCCACCACCTTTCTCATTGGCGAATACACGGAAAAGGAAATGCGCGATAATCCAGTGTTCACCGTGTGTGACGGGCTCTTCTGGCTTTCGCAAAATGCGGAGCGCAATTCCGTCGTGCGAAAACTGCAAATTTCAAAGTTGCGCGGGCAGGGCTCGGTGCCGGGGCTGCACACGATCCGGATCGACGGCGACGGGCTGCAGGCCTTTTCCCGTACGCTCGGGTTCGCGGCGAATGAGGGGCGGACGCGGAGCAACCGCCGGCTTTCCACCGGTGTTGCGGAGCTGGATCGAATGTTGGGCGGCGGCATCCCCGAGGGCGATAGCGTGTTGATAGCGGGGCCTTCCGGCACCGGGAAATCGGCACTTGCCACGCAGTTCATCGATGCAGGAATCCGCACGGGCGAGCCAGGCATCATTGCGGTCTTTGAAGAGCGGCCAGAGGGCTATACGGCACGGGCCGCCAGCATGGGCTTGAATTTAAAGAAGCCGCAGAAATCCGGAACATTGGAAATTCTCTACCTGCGCCCGCTCGACCTTTCAGTGGATGAGACGATGCAGGCAATCCTTGATGCGGTGAAGAGGACGGGCGCAAAACGGCTCGCGATCGACTCATTGGTCGGCTTCGAGATGGCACTCGCGCCGGGCTTCCGCGAGGATTTCCGCGAATCACTCTACCGGATGATCGTGGCGCTGACGGGAGCTGGTGTGACGATCCTGAGCACGGTGGAGATCGAGGATTCGTTCACCTCATTTCAATTCAGCAATTACGCGATTTCCTTCCTGACTGATGATATCATCCGCATGCGCTACGTGGAGATCGATGGCCAATTGCGCAAGATCCTCGTGGTGGTGAAAACGCGCGGCGGTAACCACAGTAAAGACATCCGGGAGTATGAAATCACAGACAAAGGCGTGGTGCTGATCAAGCCGCATTGCACCGATTACGCGCGTCTGACGAGCGGGCTGCCGGAACGAATCGAAACACCAGAGAAGTAAACACTGAAGCGGGAATTATGGGAATGGAATTAACACCACACAAACCAGAACTGACGACTTTCAGCCGTTCCGCGCCACTCATTGAGCGGGCGCCGCTGCCGATCATCGAGGTTCAGGGGAGCTCGCATACGGTGTCCTATGTGAATTCCGCCTTTTGCCGCCTGCTTGGGAAATCCAAGGAAGCACTCATCGGGAAATCCTTCGTGGAAATCGTGCATGGCGGGGACCAGTGCATTCCGCTTCTGGACAGCGTTTATCACACGGGCGAGGCCACTACCCATGTGCTAATGGATGAGTCCAGCCCCGCTCCGGCCTCCTGGCTGTATGCCATGTGGCCAGCGCTGGATGCAGAAGAACAACCAGTAGGCGTCATCATCCAACTGGCAAAGACCACCGGCATGCATGACCGCACCGTTGCTGTCAATGAAGCGCTGCTGATCGCCGGGCTGCGCCAGCATGAATTAGTGGACGAGGCGAAGAAGTTGAGCACACAGCTTCAAGCGGAAATCACCGAGCGCAAGCAGGGGGATGACGCGCGCGCCATCCTTGCGGCCATCGTCGAGTCCTCTGAGGATGCCATTCTCAGCAAAGACCTCAACGGCATTATCGCAACTTGGAATCGCGGCGCAGAACGGCTCTTCGGCTATTCAGCCGAGGAAGCGATCGGCCAATCGATTGCGATGCTGTTTCCCGCCGATAAGCTCGGTGAACTGGAGGATATCCTAACATGCGTCCGCAGTGGGAATTCCCTTAAACCTTACGAAACGGTCCGCCGCCACAAAGACGGCACCATGGTCGAGGTCGCGTTGGGCATTTCTCCTATCTTGGACGTGAACGGCAAGATTGTGGGGGCATCAAAAATTGTTCGCAACATTTCCGACCGCAGAAAGGCGGAGGAAGTGCAGGCGCTCCTTGGCGCAATCGTGTCCTCTGCCGAAGACGGGATTCTGAGTAAGAAATTAGATGGCGTCGTCACCACTTGGAATGCGAGCGCGGAGCGGCTGTTTGGCTACACTGCGGAAGAGATTATTGGTAACCCCAACATCCACCTGACCCCACCCGAGCTACAACACGAAGAGGAAGTTATTTTAGAAAGTATTCTCGCTGGTGAGGCCATCGAGCACTACGAAACCAAGCGTTTGACCAAGAACGGTCGTCGCCTGCAGGTTTCACTCACCATTTCTCCAATTATGGACGCGAAGGGTACTGTGATAGGCGCCTCAAAAATTGTGCGCGACATCACCGAACGCAAACAAGTAGAAGAGTCATTGCGTGAAAGCGTAGAGCGCTTCCGTGTGTCGGCCCTCGCAGTGAACGATCTCATTTGGACGAACAACGCGCAGGGCATGATGGAAGGCGAGCAACCCGGCTGGGCCAATTTCACCGGCCAAACTATCGAAGAATATCAAGGCCATGGCTGGGCCCGGGTGGTGCATCCGGACGATGCTCAGCCCACAATCGAGGCTTGGAATGCAGCGGTGGCGGAAAAGCGGTTGTTCGAATTTGAACACCGGGTATGCCGCCACGATGGCGCTTGGCGCACTTGTTTGGTGCGGGCCGTGCCGGTCTTCGATAGGCACGGCGAGATTCGCGAATGGGTCGGAGTGCATAACGACATCACCGAGCGGAAGCAAACCAGTGCCGCACTGATAACGGCCAAAGAAGACGCGGAAGCCGCCAGCCGCTCTAAGGACAATTTCCTCGCCGCACTCAGCCACGAGCTGCGCACGCCCTTGACCCCCGTGCTGATGATGGCCACCGCGCTTGCTGGTGATTCATCCTTGCCGCCCGAGACACGCGAGCAGCTCGACATGATGCGCCGCAACATCGAGCTGGAGGCACGGCTCATTGATGACCTGCTGGACTTCAGCCGCATTCTCCACAGCAAGTTCTCGATGGAGCGCGTCACCACTGACATTCACGATCTACTCAATCATACCGAGGAGTTCATCCGCAGCGACGGCTTTGGCAAAAAGTTGCAGGTCCGCTTAAATCCTGCTGCCGCTCGCCACCACGCGCTGGCCGATCCAACACGCCTCCAGCAGGTTTTTTGGAATCTCTTGCGGAATGCGGTCAAATTCTCGCCGGATGGCAGTTCGATCATCGTAAGCACCTACAACGACGCCGAAGGCAAGATCTTCGTCAGCGTGGCAGATGAAGGAATTGGCATCCGTGCTGAAATGTTACCGCAGATTTTCAATGCCTTCGAGCAGGGCGATGCCTCCGGCGAGCATCGCTACGGCGGGCTCGGTCTGGGGCTTGCGATTTCCAGCGCCATCATCACCGCCCACGGCGGCCAGCTCCGGGCCGCAAGCGATGGCCTCGGGCATGGATCGAAATTCACTGTCATCCTTGAAAGTGTTCCCGTCCCTGCCGCCAAGAAAGCAGACATCGCCGCGCAAACTAGGCCACCACGCAGCCACTCCCTGCTCATCGTCGAAGATCACGAAACCACACGCAATGTATTGGAAAAATTGCTCACCCTGAGTGGCCATAAGATCACAACAGCCTCCACCGTTAATGAAGCGCTTGCCGCCTATAATGCCGCACACTTCGACGCTGTGGTCAGCGACCTTGGCCTGCCCGACGGCAGCGGCATTGATCTGATGCGGCAAATCCAAAGTATCCGGCCCGTGCCGGCCATCGCCCTCAGTGGTTATGGAATGGAGGGTGATCTCCTCCGGTCCAAGGAGGCAGGTTTTTTCGCCCACCTCGTCAAACCGGTCAATATGAATCAACTCAGACAACTTCTGGCGCAAATTCCAGATCAAGCCGGGCAGGGTTAGGAATCGTTTCTAACCGACGTTTCCAGATGCGCTCCGATTTACGAATAGAGTTTTCATATCATCACGCTGAGCATCGTGTGTCATGTTCCTCTAAGTAGTAAAATACCCCATTGTAGTTTTTGAGTTAAATAGTGAAACTGGTGTTGTTGCATTCCACAGACATCCTACTGATAAAATTATTAAACCTACTACTACCATGCCGAAATTAACTACACTCAACGTCCTTTTGGTTCAAGAAATCAAAGATCTCTACAGCGCCGAAACCCAGCTCGTCAAGGCCCTGCCGAAGATGGCTAAGGCCGCTAACGATGCAGCTCTAAAACAGGCGTTCACCACGCATTTAGCAGAAACCAAAGTGCATGTGGAGCGTTTGGAAAAAATTGCCAACTTACTTGATGCGACTCCCAAGGGAAAAGTGTGTAAGGCAATGAAGGGCTTGGTCGAGGAAGGTTCGGAAGCGATCGAAGAAGAAGGTGAACCGGCCTTGAAAGACCTCTCACTGATTACAGCTGCGCAAAAGGTAGAACATTATGAAATCTCGGGTTATGGCTCTGCAAGAGCTCTGGCCAAAGCCGTAGGCATGAAGGACGTCGTCAAGCTACTTCAAACCACGCTCGATGAAGAAGGTGCTACGGACAAATCCTTGACCGTTCTTGCTGAAACTTTGATTTCCCAAGCTGTAAGCAAGAA